>Ga0209835_1000048_pt1 | contig 79594 bp, 67 predicted proteins | sample LakKivwa52mmetaG_FD_184138 | JGI IMG/M metagenome (GOLD analysis project Ga0209835, IMG submission 184138) | Anoxic lake water microbial communities from Lake Kivu, Rwanda to study Microbial Dark Matter (Phase II) - Lake Kivu water 52m metaG... | ecosystem: Environmental > Aquatic > Freshwater >...
ATGTACGATGCCTGTACCATCGCTGGTGGTAACAAAATCTCCTTCAATAACCCTGAAGGCGTCTCCCATTGGTTTAATCCAAGGAATCAGTTGTTTGTATCTTATTCCGGCCAGTTGGCTGCCCGTGCATTCATCCAGAATCCGAAAGGGTACTTTCTTATCACCGGTCTTGTAATCTTCCAAAGGGGTATCCTGCACTGAAGGATCAAAGAATGATGGCAACAGATCTTTGGCCAGAATCAGCTGCACAGGCGATCCTGTGTAGGGATTGAATGATCTGAGCAATACATAATTGATGTTTGGGCCAACAGCAAGTGCCGTATTTGATGGCAATGTCCAGGGGGTAGTAGTCCAGGCAAGTATGTAAACCGGCACATCAGGTTCAGTGTGTTTGAAGATGGCCTTTTCCGTGCGGATTAATTCAAACTGAGCAGTGGCAGAAGTGTCTTTAACATCTCTGTAACAGCCCGGCTGATTAAGTTCGTGGGTACTCAGACCTGTACCCGCTGCCGGAGAATAGGGCTGGATGGTGTAGCCTTTGTATAAAAGTCCTTTTTCGTATAGCTTCGAAAGCAGAAACCAGACGGACTCAATATATTTATTATCAAAAGTGATGTAAGGATGCTCCAGATCGACCCAATACCCCATTTTTCGGGTTAATTCGTCCCATAAATCCTTGTACTTCATCACCTCGCGGCGGCATGCCTGATTGTATTCTTCGACTGTGATTTTCTTGCCAATGTCTTCTTTGGTAATACCAAGTGTTTTCTCCACACTTATCTCAACGGGCAGTCCGTGGGTGTCCCAACCGGCTTTTCGCTGCACATACTTACCCTTAAGCGTTTGATAGCGGCAGAAGATGTCTTTGATCGCCCGAGCCATAACATGATGGATACCCGGAACTCCGTTGGCTGAAGGAGGCCCTTCGTAAAAAACAAAGTGTTCGCCATCCTTTCGTGTTTCGAGGCTTTTCTTGAAAATGTCGTTGGCTTCCCAAAACCGGCGGATGTGCTCGCCGGTAGTGGTAAGATTTAAGTTATGGTATTCTTTGTATCTGCCGCTCATTGTCTGTTCGGAATCGTGCTTGCGCATTAAAAAATCGGGTGCAAAGCTATTAAAAAAAGGACGTTTCTGAGGGAAATATCCTAAAAATGGTAAACAATCAGCCAGTAAATGAAAATAATAGAGAAATTAATTCCTTTCAAAAGGGGCTGTAATCTGGTGAAACAGATAGTCTGATGAAGGCTATTCCGTAACTTAGTAAACAGGCTGAGTAACAACAACTGCTTCTTCCATAATCAGGTCATAAGTATATCCTGATCCAAAATCCTTATCAACTGCTATAATACCTTCAAAAACCACAACATCGCCAACCCTCACCACATCCTGAGTGGTTATAGTGAGGTCATAATTTTGCTGGTCACCTGTGCCATCCTGAAGATGCACCCAGTTTTTGCCCATGATGGCAGCATTCACTTTGACCACTTCGCCTGCCACCTTGATCTTTTGTTGGTTATAACTGGCTTTTGAGGCGAATAAATCACCTATCGATACAGCTCCTTCGGGTGTTTTGACGCTAATCTCTTTTTTACCGGTAACTGATTTCATGCTGCCGGGTGGTATACTTTGAGTGGCATGCCCTTTCATGGGAATAGGATTGCTGCTGATATCATCCACAAAATGCAGTTTTTCAAAAGTTCGGTTCAGGTCGCGTGAGTGGAAATCTGTCATTTCCATCGACTGGCTGAAATGCAGCACATCGCCCTTTTTTGCTTCCATGAGGTTTACGGCAATCCAGAATTTCTCACCTTTTTCACTCACTTCGAGGTAGGTATAGGCACTGGCCTGAACCACATCAACTACCTTTACTTCGCGATTATTCGGGTCAACGGCATAATCAACCCGGGCTGCCTCTTGCTGACATGAACTTAAAAGAATGGCTACAAAAAGAATTAGTGTATGGTAGTATTTCATGGTTATAATTTTTATTGAAATGAGTGCACAAAAATAACAATTTGGCCATTACAGCCATATTCAAGATAAAAATGACAATCGTGCTGTAACAGCAAATGACAGCATCAATGCCAGCCGGTCATAATGCTTTTGAAATTCCTGGAGATAGGTTTACCGGTAGTGCTGATATACACATGTATGATCAGAAATAAGGATATTCCAAAACCAACCGCAGAATGCAACAGAGCCGTCAGATGTATGCCGCTGAATCCAAAAACACGGGGGACAATGGTTTCGGGAAACAGTAATGCAATTCCGGAAATGATCACCAATGGCATAAACACATACATGACAACAATATATGCTACCTTCTGAAGAGGATTAAACTTACGGTCGGCGGTTACCGGATAGGGAGAAGATTCGCCTTTAAACATACCCGACAGGTAGTACATCGACTGACGAATGAGTTGTTGGAAAAGGCCTTTCAAAGAAATCCGGTAAAAACGAATATTGCCTGAGATGAAGTTTGCAATGAAGAAGAGGAGGTAATTCACTGAAACAATAATTCCAGAAATATTGTGATAGCTTACCGACAGGTCAAACGGAATGATCATGAACTGAGTATTGGAATACTGCAGGCTGATACCTGTGACAATAAGTGCAATGATGAGCAGTGCATTAATCCCGTGCCATACTCTGAGCCATAACGGGTATAGATATAGTTTTTCGGCCATATGTTTATTTCATTAAGCGGAAGATGGTGTGAATAATGATGCCGGCGAGGGTGAGCCCAAAAAGAATAATGCTGATCAGATTAAGGTATTCGTTTCTGTTTGCGCCAATAACATAAGCCTCATTGAGGATTACTGCATTAAGAAAACCGCGTTCTTTACGACCCTCAATATTTTGATACTTATACAGGGACGCCATCAAAATCGTGCTGGTTGAGTGGCATTCGACGCAATTTTTGACTGCGTTTTCCTTAGGTAAAATATTGTGATTTACCCAGAGTGTGTCGGCACTTGAGGTGTGGCATTCGATACATCTGACAGCAGAAAAGTGCAATTTAAAATTGGGCAGAAAATGGTGAATTTTTTCAAGACCGGGTTTAATATCATCAGAAAAAAGCTGGTAATGGTCATTGTTGGAATGACAATTCATACAGGTGCTGTTGTGATAGCTGACGATTTCAGAAATCCTGAACTCGCCAGTTGTCATTCGTTTATATGAGTGCGGGTCGTGACATTTCCAGCAGGTAAAAGCATCGCCGATTCTTTCTGCATGTACACTTTTCAGAAACTCTTCTTCCAGAAGTTCAAAATGAAGGTGTTCATAAGTAGGATCACCTCCATGACAATCGAGGCAAGTGTACATTGGTTCGAGGCGCAATTCAGCCTGATGCGGCCATGTTTCATATTCAGGAGAATGACAGTCGGTGCAGGCAAAATTTTTGTGAACACCTCGGTAGTAAGCATCCTGACTATATACGTAATTCGGGTTCATGGCTTTACGTTCGATAAGACCGGTGTTTTGGTTTTCAAACGAATAAAACCGTTGTCCGTGGCAGTCAAAACATTGTTTGTTTGCCTCAAAGCCATCGGAAACTATGGCATTATCTTCTGTGGCCATAAGCATCGGCGAAGCGATGATTAACATAGCCAACCATAAATACGTGAATCTCATATGAGTCATTGAAATAGTTAAAATACAAGTACTTTCGGCCCGAAAAGCAGTGAGCAGCCGGGCCGAAAGGTTCTGGTGGTTCTGGTTAAAAAAGTGCTTGACAAAGTCTATTTCTTCAGTGACCGGATATAGCTGATAATAGCCCAGCGCTCTTCCTCATCAGGAATTTTCTTTTCATAGTTGGGCATTTCATCGCGTCCGACAAAAGACATGTAGTAAAGATCACCATCACCATAAGCCTGAAACTTGGCACTTGAAAAATCGCCAGGGAATGTTTCGAGGTTCTTGGCTTTTGGACCATCGCCCAAACCTGTGTTTCCATGACATGAACGGCAATGTTTGGCATAGGCGGTTTTTCCCAGGGCAATCGCATCAGCATCCCCGGCTTTATTGGGATTCTTCATGGCTTTGTAATTGGCAGGAACATCCCAGGGCGCACCTTTTTTCTGCTCTTGGGGGGTTACGAATGCTGTCAACAGCCATGCAGCTGAAAAAAGCAATGCTACGGCAAGAAGGGTTTTTTTCATGGTTTTTAAAATTTAGTTATACAATTGTACATTTACTGTTCAGAGCTGTGTTTGTATTTGACACAAGACACTTGACAAAGATAAGCATACAAAGCTTATGCCACATCAGTTTCATCCACTAAAAACTCCACAGTCTTGTCATGGTGAAACCCAACATCAGTCCTCCGTCAGTGAAGTCATTCGTGTTGAACATCATGCTCTGCTGAGGGACCAAACCATCTGATGAAGCCACGTAAATGTGGAAAGCGTGTGTGCTCGTGCAGATTTCCCAGCCGATTCCCAGATTTGGTTTCGAAGGATGATAGAATCCGCGTTGTTCGGAAATTGCTTTTATCTTCAGCGGCACGTCATATTGAAAAATGATCGATGATTGGGGTGAAAACTGAGCCCTTCCATTGAGACCAACGGCAATCACATCATGATCATAATCAGCATCAACGCTGTTGTAATGTGTGAAACTCGCGTTGAACTGCAATGAGAGCCAGTCGTTGAATTTGCGCCCGATAATCAATTGCGAAAAATAGGATAATCTGTTAGCGGCATTGTAATCTTCTCCAAAAATATCCTTATTGCTTCCATCAATGGCTATGTTTCCATAAAAGGCCACAGCAACCGGAATGGTATTCTTGCGGGTTTGCTCAAGTATGGTATATTTCAGGTTGAAATCACTGTGCATTTTCTGGCGGGTGAGACCATATCCTATCTGCAGGTTCTTGATTGGCACATAATTGAAAGCCAGTCTGATGTTGGCTCCCGGAGCATACATACCAAAAAGATCGCTGAAACCATTCTCCATAGTTCCAAATTTATGTTGAATCACATATTCCAATGTTCCTTCGGATGGAATGAAGGTTGTTTGGTTGTCAATAAGATAGCCGCTTTGAAAAGGAGGCCTAACCGGCTTATCTTTTTCTTTTGCGGGTGCAGCTTCATCGTCCTGTGCAAACGAGGAAAGGATGAAAGCAAATGATAACATGAGTAACAGTGTATTCTTTTTCATCTTCGTCTGTTTTAATTGTTTTTGGCTCCTTGTTTGATCCAGGCAAGAATAAGTTCAGCGTCAGCCTTTTTATACTTCTTGAAGTTGTGGGTAGAAGCATCGGGATGCGGGTACCAGTAGATCAGGCTTGTCTCGGGATCAGCACTATTAATCAATGCAGGTACGATAGAAGCATAGGCCTTGTCAGCTGTGAGATCGGGTGCAGTACCACCGGTTTTGTGACAGGCCAGGCATTGGTTCGATTCGAACAATGGAGCAATTTCGGTAGCAAATTTGATATCAACCGTAGGATCGATGGGTGGTAATTCGGGTTCAACCACGAATTCATACTGACATGAGCTTAGCAGTATCGCTACCGAGGTTACCAATAAGATGAATAATTGTTTCGTTCTCATTATTTTATAAATTAATTCGTTTGCTGTTTTTAATCATTAAAGGAGCAGGCTTTGTGTGAAAACCTGCTCCTTCAACAAAGTCAACGGAAACCTTACGGAAGTGCAGCAATTGTATTTTGCAGCAACCTTACGGTGTAAGTCGGGTTGTGTACTCCAAGACTCTTGTCTTCTTTTACGGCTCTGTAGTTTATTGCGGCTCCGCCTACAACGGCAGGATATGTTCCGGCAATGGTATTATCTGATCCGGCAGCAGTGATACCGGCAGCATCAAGCTTTAGTTTAAGCTCATCAAGCAACGCGGATACTTCAGCCTGAAGTTCGTTTACACTGGCAATAAGTGCTGCATTATCGCTGTGACAATCAACGCAACCTGCTGTATTCAGAGTGCCGGCTGCGTTGCGAAGGTACATGGCATGACCGCCTGATTCATATCCGTAAGCGGTGGTCATGTGGCAGGTAACACATTGATCGGGAATAAGTGCAGTGTGGAGGCTGTTGTTGAGCCCTTCGCCAATGTTAAACATTGCATTACCAGTAATAAGGTTGGCCTGTGTACCATAGTGCATGTGATAACGAATAGAAGTAACAGTAATGTCAGGACCACCGACTGTCGGGAAGTTGCTGACAGCCCTGCCCTGATGGCAACTGGCACAAACACTTCCTTTACCGAAATCAAAAGTTTCTTCGGTATTGTTCATCGCAATGGCACCGCTTACCGTAAGCGCCCAATCGCTCTCGGTGTAGGTGGAATGGATACTGTGGCATGTGTAACAGTTTGGCGGATTCGGATTGTTGATAATGGCTCCGGTTGCTGTGTAGTCATAAGTACCATTGATATGGCCAAGGAAACCCTGGCTGGTGTGGCAGATGGCGCATTCGCCGTTGTTGCGGACAAAGTGACCGCCCGTTGCATGCAGGGAGGCTTCCCATTGACGAGAGGCGGTGAACAGACTTTCAGAGTTATCGTGGCATACTGCACAGGTGGCTGTTCCATCCTGGCCATTGATACCGTTCTCACCATCTTTTCCGTCAGCCCCGTCTTTACCGGGTAAGCCGGCCGGCCCTTCCTTGGTACACGAAATAAACAACATTGATGCAAGCAACACCGTTGCAAACATCCACATAAAAGATTTCAGATTTTTCATAGTTTTTGGTTTTAGGTTTATGTATTTCTTCCTGCTATATTAAGGCATTTGATTGCAATGCAATGTTAACACCCTTTTGTTAATCCTGCAACAGTAAATAAATGAGGTTTTACTGTACTAAAGAAGACATATTTCTATTTTTAGGATGATATAAATCACTATTTGAGATGTTTCACGTCACCTTTACAAATATAAGATGTTACATATTAGATTTTTATATGTGTTACATGATGAAATATTCAGCAAGGTACGAAAACCAGAAGCAGTTGTCAAGTGATGCAAAATTTCTTAAAAATTCATAAAAAAATGAAACTGATTACTCTTTCAGCAGACTGCTTGACGGTTGTTCTTCGGGAGAAACCGGTACATCATGAACGAAGGCTTAACTCAGACCTGATCTCTTCAAGGAAATAAACTAATTCATTCATATCATTCTTATTAACATCAATGACAAGCAGTGGGTCTATGTCTAGCTGGCAACAGATTTCGTCAACCATACCTTTCCTGATGACCCAGCATTGAATACACTGTGTATTTATTAACAAAGAGGGCAAAACATCAGCCCAACCGGAACCCTCCTTTTCCATCGGTCCTATTTCATCTAGAAAGATCAGATCGGTATTTTCGCGAATGGCAGTCAAGAGACACTCTTTCCCCTTTTGAAAAGCCCTTGGATTAAACCAGTACTTCCTGAATTTAAACCAACCCCCGACAGCATTTATTGAGGCGAGGGGCAATGACTCCTGACCAGGCAAACAAATAAGGTTATAGGAGTTTCGGGCATTATCTTCAAATGTCCCTGTTGCGATAAACCCTCCTGTTTTCCATCCCCTTTGGGCAAGTTCCTGATGAAGCCTTCCGGCATATGTTGATTTTCCACTGTGAACCTCTCCTGTCAAAATCACTATGGTAGTTGAAGTTGTTGAAATCCTGAAACGTGCATACAAAAACCTGGATGCCTGCATGAGGGCCGAGATAAATCCGGCCGGATGTTTAAGCACGATCCGGGGATTCGGTAAAAGACTGATTAAAGCGGGCAGGGCTGAAAATGCCATTTCCGTGGAATGATAGAGTCCGTAAAAGCCTTTTCGCAACAAGACTTCCTTAATAAATGGGTTTCGCAACTCAGTGCTGATCGCTGAAAAACCAAAAATCACAATGACAGCTCTGAAGTTCATTTCCAAACCAATACGTAACCCATCCATGGTTAACATGCCTTTACCGGAAGCAAAATCCCATAATAAGGATGCTATGAGTGTGATGAGTAAGAATTGTATCCATATTCCGGGTTTGCGCATTCTTCTTAATGAGGTTCGATAAAAATAAATGATGAAGAAAACGAAAAGTGAACCGGCAATGACTGAGACGATGATGAAGTCCTTATTCAATAAATACATAATAGCTACTGCGCCCAGGATCAGAACAAACAGGCGGATCAGCGATGCTTTGCTGTAGTTTTGAACAACTATGTGCTGCTGAAACTCATTCTGTCTTAAGAACGGTAAAAATACGGAAGGGCTGGCGCTGACAAGTGAATGGGCTGATAAGAAGTAACCAAGCATGGCAGCTGTTATCCCGAATATTGCATAAACAATACTGACGGCCATTACCAGAACGAAAGGATCTGGATTAAGCCATCCTGTAAGCTTTACCAGGTATTGATAAAAACTGTCGGCAATAAGGATCAGATCGAATCCATACAAAATCAGAAGGTTTAACACTTTCTGAAACAGCGTCCACAAAACAGCAAGGGCTCCCGCCACTGAATAAGTTACCATATTCCTTCCTGCCAGAAGCGACAGTTCAATAATCAGGGCTTCCATGATGATGCCTATCATTGGACCCAGAATGATCGCACTCGGGGAAAGTGATTTCATTACCGCACAAACTAATCCCGCTCTGATCAAAACCCACCGCTCATTCCATATCCTGCTGAAAGCTATCAGGAGCAATACACTAAATGAAGAAAGCATCATTCCAGCTAAAGGAATCCGTAGGTTGTGGAGAAAACTACCAACAATAATTTCGAATGCAGCCCAAACGCTGCCAACAACTGCTGCCTTCACCCACTTATCGGGAAGTGTATTCCTGCCTGAGTTTGTCATAGGCTAAATCCCTGCAGTAACTTATAGTCCTCATCATTATTTACATTGAAGAACCGATTCTCAAGACCCAACAGATCGAAATCAACAAACTGTACCTTAAGTCCCATCAGGATACCCTTCATTTTCAGTCTGCCTTCAGCTACTTCTGTTGACAGAAATGCCAGTGCTGATTTATGATACACACCGCAAACCGGTATCAAAAGACCATTGACTTTTGCAACTACTGCATCACATTCCTTTGATTCCAAAAGAAAGTGCATCATCACTGAATGGGTTATCAGGGGCAAATCACAAGGCAATACCATTAAGGAATCAGGACGAACAGCAGATAAACAGCTCAGCAGTGCACCGGCCGGCCCGTAACCAGGAATCATATCAGGGATTTGTTCCAATCCCAATATGCTGTATGATGAATCATTTGAGCTGATAAAAAGCTGGCTGCAATGAGGAGACAAAGCGTCTATGGCATGTTGAATAAAGGGCTTGCCCTGATATAACAACCATGCTTTATCTTTTCCCATTCGGGATGAATTGCCCCCGGCAAGGACAACACCAGCAAAATCATGTTTCATCGAACAAAGATAGAATAGTTCTTTTTCGTTGTTGTTCTCCATGAATGCGAACCCTTCCACATCAATATCCATGGTGTAACCCGAAATCCTGAATTTCGTATAAATAGTACTAAACCAATACATCTTGTGTTCCCAATTTAGGAAACACGCCCCTATTTTGGACATTTATTTTTTACGCATATTACTTATATTACTGATTTATAACTCGTTGAGACAATCATGTTATATGGCATTATTCTTGAAAGACGGAAACCTATTAAGCGAATCACCGAAAAATCGAAAAACATGAAAAGAATCTTACCCTTTGTAATATTGTTGTCTGTATTGCTGTTCCTGAACTCATGTAACAAGGAGAACAGCGGGCCTGACAAATTAAAGGTTGAAAACCTCAACATACCTGATGGATTCAGGTTTGAAACAACCAGGGATGTTGATGTTTCCGTAGTACTGCCATCAAGTGTGGACTACAGTGAATTCAGATCCCGGGTGGATTTTTATAGTGACGACCCGGCTGGCAGTGGTTATCTGTTGCAATCAGCTGCAGCAGACGCATCGGGAAAGGTTAGTGTTACCCTAAGGGTGCCATCCTATCTCAAGCAGGTATTTGTGCAAAGTTTTGCAGGCACTGCCTTAGTGGATCTGCCGCAATCAGGCACGAAAGAAGGCGGGATTGTCATTGATTTCGATGAACCTGTTTTGTTCGACCCGCCAAATGAAAACCCCGGTGAATCAAAATCAGCGGTAGTTTCTCCTGCTAATGACAACAGTAATTATGTATTCAAATCCGGGAAGGCAACAATTGTAAACCTGGTTTCAAATGGTGACTTCTCGTTGAATGAGTTCGGTTTAATCTCTGATTGGTCATCTCCCATGACAGCTGATGAAAAATGGCATGTTACCTCAACCCTCGGACTGAACCATGCCCGTCAACACACTCAGGGAGCTGAAAAAATGCTTCGCAAAACTTCCAGTCCGGCAAGGTATGGAGGTGTTGCACAGCTGATTCCGGTTTCACCAGGCGACTTAATTACATTTTCGGCTGACATACGCGGCACAGGCAACCAGAATAATATTACCTGGCTGTTCCTGATTGCACGTAATGCCAGTGGAAACTCTTTTTCTTTCTACAGTATTATACATACTCCGACAAATAGCTGGACAAGAAAAACGATTGCCGCAACCATGCCGGCCGGAACCGTTTCTGTTCAGGTCTTGCTTTGGAGTCATATATTCGGTGGAACCATTGATTTTGACAATGTTGTCGTCACCGGACCGGTTACCGATTCGGACGGAGATGGAGTTGACGATGAATTGGATGAATATCCTGACGACCCGTTGCGCGCATTCAATGTATTTTATCCCAACGTCAACGACTTCGGCACTATTGCGTTTGAAGACCTCTGGCCAGGCAAGGGTGATTATGATTTCAACGACCTGATGGTAGATTATCGCTTCAAACAAGTGCTCAACGCGTCCAACAGGCTGGTAGAATTCTACACCCAGCTTTCGGTGCGGGCTATAGGTGCAAGTTTGGAAAATGGTTTCGGTTTTGAAATTGCCAATACCTCACCATCTGATATATTACAGATAACAGGTAATTACATTGAGGATAATTATTTGAACCTGAATCCGAATGGAACAGAACAAGGTCAGGAAAATGCCGTAATTTTTGCTTTTGACAATGCATTCAACCGATTGGCAGATCCGGGAGGTGGATTTGGCATCAACACCAATCCACAGGCACCCTATTCAGTTCCAGACACTTTTGAACTTTATGTTCGTTTAGCCAATCCTGTTAACTTCCAGGCTAGCGGCATGGCTCCGTTTAACCCTTTCATTGTGGTGAACAAAGAAAGAGGACGCGAAGTTCATCTGCCGGGCAAACGGGCCACTTCGTTGGCTAATTCCGCATTGTTTGGCACTGATTTCGATGACACTGATCCTCTTACTGGAAAATACTATCAGTCGAACACCAACCTGCCCTGGGCCATTGACATTCCTGTAAATTTCGAATACCCTGCCGAGAAGATCCAGATTACTGACGCCTATCTTCGGTTTGCCGCATGGGCCGAAAGTGGTGGAAGCCTGTTCCCCGATTGGTATCTGGATAATTCTGGTTACAGAGATGATGGTAATATTTACACCAAACCCTAAACACACAAGCTAAGATAATTAAGGGGCTTCAGGATAAGAGGCCCTTTTTTTGAACCATTCCATCAATTGAACCGTCATCATCAGCATCAATAGATTATACACCGAATCCTCAATGGGAATGGTGAATATTCTGATATTAAGGTTATGCGCCGGATTATAGCTGACTACCTGATCTTCGATAAAGCTTCCCGTAAGGATGCCGTTGATGAGCAGAAAAGGTATCCAGGCAACAAAATAGGACAGCAGAAACATGCTGAGCCAGGGTTGACGTGTAGCCACGTTATACACAAGTAAACCGGCTGTAATAAAGAATACGATTGAGGTATAAAGCCTGTCGTAGAAAATAACTGCGACAACAAGCAATACCGCACTCAAAATGAGCAGGAATGGCCTGTGAAAATTCTTCAGCAGATCAGTTTTGAGGTAAGCGACAAGGCAGGCATAGATGAAGACACAGGCATATGGAACCACAACAAAAAACATCCATTCCTCGACCGGTAATCCCAGTAAACGGTATCCGATCAAATAAGCATCATTAAAGGCCCAAATGTCGTATGCCGTAAACGCAATGTCTTTTCCGATGAAAAAGACTGCCATGATCAGGATTGCGGGGAAAAGATACTTCCATTCACGATAAAAAGCCACCTTGCGGTCGAAACTCAGGATAAGCGGGAAAAAGATAGTAAACAGATTCAGTGAAAGATATAGGTAGTTCATAGGAAACATAGTTAAAAAAGTCTTAATTCTTCGGTGAGCAGCAAAAGGACAAAAAACAGCATCTGAATGATGATAACCGGTAAGGCTAGTCTGTTCTGAAGATTGTTAACCTTAGCCATAACACCGAAGTGCATGACAAAGGAAATAATCCACCAGGCCAGATAATTCTGCAAGGGAACCTGATTGCCCTCCCATGACCAAAAATCGAAACGCATGGCCACAGGTTCGAGCAAAACATCATAGCCCACCATCACCGTTGCACCAAGAGCAGACCTGAGCCAAAGAGACATCCTTATCTTATGAATAAGCGCGCCGGTGGCAAAAACAAGCAATGCCCAGTTAACTCCGATCATGAGTGGTACATCTGCCACTTTAATTCCAAGTCCTTCGCCATAGGAATAAGTGCCGAAAACAAGGCCGGTAAGTATACCAAGCAACTCGACCAGATATCCGCTGATTCCGATAATGAGCAACCATAAAGCATAAGTTTTGTTGACCTCCGATGCATTGTACAAAAACAAAAAAGCCACAAAAAGAAGGTTATAGGAAGTCAACTTCATGAGCTGGTCGGGATATCCGGCCAGGACTGCCGCAGTTCCAACGAGATATACGATCACCAACAATGCCAGACTAAGCTTGAATTTATCTTTTAACCAGTTCATAACATCACTTAATTAAATCAGAAACAATTTTGGCCGACAGCAAACACAGGGGTATGCCTCCACCCGGGTGCACACTTCCTCCGCAGAAAAAGAGACCGTTTGTTTTGCTGCTTTCATTGGCATGCCTCATAAAGGCTGCAAACCGGCTGTTGGAGCTGGTTCCGTAGAGTGCCCCGCCGAGAGATGATGTCGCCGTTTCAATTCCTTTGGGTGTTAGCACCCTTTCGGTTGCGATGAAAGGCTCCGGATCAACTCCTAGAACCCGGCTTAATTTATGTAAAATGTTGATTCTGTATTTGGAAATGAGTGATTCCCAATCCTGTCCAGAGTGTGCCGGCACATTCACCATCACAAACCAGTTTTCGCAGTTTTCAGGGGCATCAGCAGGCACATCCTTTGAGGTTATATTAACGTAGATAGTAGGATCTTCTGCCGGAACCTTTCCGGCAAAAATATTCACAAATTCCTGCCGGTAATCATTGCTGAAAAAGATGTTGTGTAGTCCGAGTTCATGAAATTGCCTGTTGATACCCCAGTAAAAGATCAATGCTGAACTGGAGCGTTCCTGCTTCAGAATTCGTTCGGGAGCTTTTCGTCCGGGCATGAGTTTACGATAGGTAAGCGCCACATCCATATTAGAAACAACCAGCGACGCATTCAGTGTTCTTTGGGTAGTTTCAACACCGGTGACTTTGTTTTCCGAGATGTTGATTTGTGTCACCTGTTCATTAAAGAAAAACAATACTCCGAGCGAGCGCGCCAGATCGTAAATGCTTTCTGTAATCTGGTGCATGCCGCGTTCGGGCAAAAAAGTTCCAATTCCATGTTCGAGATGCGGTATCATATTGAGCACGGCAGGTGCACGATAAGGATCTGAACCATTGTAGGTTGCATAACGATCGAACAATTGAACCAGTTTGGGATGCTTCAGGTACTTTTCGTTTTCCTGATGCATGGAACTGAACACACCAAGCTTGTTAATCTGCATCATTGCCCTGAACACAGATGGGGTAATCCAGGTTTGGAGTTTGTGCAACGGTTTCTCCATAAAGGTATGGCCTGCCAGTTCATATTTCTGTTGGCTATGTCGCAGCCGGTTTAAAACCATGTTTTCATCGACCGAGAGGACAACTGCTGCCTCACGTGCAAAAGCGTAGGGATCGGCATGGGCTGTCAATCTTGTTCTGTCGTCCCAGAAGTACCTGCAAGATTCATCTTTACGTTTGTAGGTGAATTTTTCTTCCGGATTTAGTCCAGCCAGTTCGAACAAGTCTGTTACATATTGCGGCATGGTAAACAGCGAAGGGCCGGCATCAAAACGATAGCCGTCCTGTTCAAAAACTGTCAGTTTTCCCCCTGGATAAGGATTGGCTTCGATGACCTGCACTTCGAAACCTTTCAGCCTGAGTCTGACGGATGCAGCCATTCCGGCAATACCTGCACCTATAATGATAGCTGCACCCGGTCTCATTGCGGTTTTGTTTGTGAATCGTTGGGTGTTTTCCATGCGTGTTTCACCAGTTCATTCAGGCTGATTATTTCAAGGGTGCGTTCGTGGGTAGCTTCGAGCACTATGAGGGGTGCGCAGTTATCAAGAGAAGCCTGAAGCCAGCGCAAAGCACATAGGCACCAATGATCACCGGGCTTAAGGCCCGGAAAGGAAAAATCGGGACGCGCTGTCGAAAGATCGTTTCCCCGTGCACGCGAATATTCAAGGAATCCGGCCGTCATCACTGCACAAACGGTATGCATTCCCATATCATCGGCTTCACTGCGGCAGCTTCCATCGCGGTAATAACCAGTTAAAGGCTTGAAACTACATGGTTTCAGTGGTTCGCCGAAAACGTTATTTTCATTAGAGCTCATAATCTGCAAACAAAGATAGTGCAGAATGGTTCTGTTCGCACACAACAATCTGTTTCAATTTACTTTGTGCGGTTATGGCTACTCCGGTTTTTCTGATGATTTTTCACAACAAACCAAGTTCCTTTCTGATATAGCTTGTTTTTCGTGCAAAAAGTACGGCCGAACCAAGGCAGAGCATGGCTGCGACAAAGATTGTGTAGGGCACACCGGCTGGGCCTGCAATCAGTCCGAGCAGGAGGCTTCCGAGTGGAGTAAATCCCATGAACGACATGCTGTAGAACGACATTACCCTACCTCTTTTGTCTTCAGCCACCACGGTTTGCAGCATGGTGTTGGTGGCGGCAAACTGAACGATCATCCCGAAACCTGTGAAATAGAGGAGCAGTAACGAAAGCCATGCAACATCCGAAAAGGTGAATGCCATGAGGCCTATGGCAAAAAGCACAGCGGTGAACCTGATGAGTTGCGGCAATCCGGCAACGGTGCGGCGTGTGGCCAGATAAAAGGCACCTGTTAACGCTCCGGCGCCGATACTTCCGGTAAGAAGACCCAGCATCTGTGAATTTCCGTTGAGCACATCGCGCGCAAACACAGGCAGGAAGGCCTGAAAAGGAAGTCCAAAAATACTGGTAGTGATCACAAGCAGAATCATATATCGCACCGGCTTGAAATTGTATGCATAGTGAACTCCTTCCCGGAGCTGTTCCAGTATGCTGCCTTCGGGCTTGTTGCGTTTGGCGAGGTTAACACGCATGGACAAAAGTGCTGCTACCACACCGATAAAACTGATGCCGTTAATCAGGAAACACACACCCTCCCCTGCCCAGGCAATCAGGAATCCACCGATGGTAGGCCCCAGAAATCTGGCTGTGTTCACCAAAGTTGAACTTAATGCCACCGCATTGGGAAGATATTTACGGTCGCCAATCATATCCGGCACAAATGCATGCCTGAAGGGAGTATCAAATGAGAGCGAAATCCCATTAACCACAACAATGGCCATGAGCAACCAGATATGAATCTGATCGGAAAAAACCAGATAAGACAGCAAAAAAGCCAGCAACATGGGCACCAGCTGGGTGATGATCAAAACTTTCCGGCGGTTAAGCCTGTCGGCATACACTCCGGCAATAGGCGAAAGGAACAGAGCCGGAATCTGGCCTGCAAACCCGACAAGTCCAAGGTAAAAAGCGGAATCCGTGAGTCGGTAAACCAACCAGCCGATGGCCACATTCTGTATCCAGGTACCCATCAGCGACACCATTCCGCTAAAAAAGAACAACCTGAAATTACGGCTTTCCAATGCCCTGAAAGCAAAGCCCATTCCCTGAAAATAAGACCGGATATCGAGAAAACGATTCAACGAAAGGATGATTTATACCGTCACCGGCATTTGGTTAATCATGGAAAACTTATGGTGTCACTGTTCAGGAAGTATGAACTACTGATCAGTATTAAGGCTGATAAGTTTGGCATCAACAGATTTCACCAGATTAAGCTTGTGTTCAATTTCTTTCATCTGGGCCACGTCGCCGGTAAGTTCGAGAAATATCAGTCCTGATTCACTGCAGTTTTCGAGCACATCGTCGTGCAGCCCAAGTCTGGTTTTGATAAAACAGCCCCATCCGGTAAGGATTTTCTGTACTTTGTCTGCGGCTTCTTTTCTTGATCCGACAAGGATCAGCATTACATATCGTGTCATACTCATGAGTGTTATTTGGTTCGAGATCAAATATTTATTCTGCTTTTTTAAAGAAACTGCTCACGCCCTTACCGATTCTGTTCATGGTTTCGATACCTCTGGCAAGTGGTTCTCCATCTACATCCCTGTATCTTTCGTTCACATAATCAACTTTTTGCTGTTCGGGGAAGAATACAATCCGACTGTTGTTTTCGCAAACGCGTTCGATTCGCTCAGGCAGATTGTCGAGCATGTTGTGGTATGAAGCCGCCCCACGACGCGAACCAATAACTACCAGCAGATCGGACGGGGCAAATCTGCCTTCACTTTTAATGATGACATCCCAGGTATCAAGATTTTCAAAGCTGATTTTTGTTGACACATTCATCTTCTGATGACATTCTTCGAGGGCCTGTCGGGTAATCACATCGCAATAGTATGTAATCGGTGTACTTAGTTCCACTGCCAACTTGCCCGTCACCGAAACCCATTGCACGAACCCAATCTCCAGTTCGGCAAGTGGCGGAATCAGCACCCTGATTTGCTTGTGGTTGGAAAGAGGTTGAACAAAATAGCAGAATGCCGTGGATTTATGCGTATGCTGGATAATGGAGTCAAGACCCTCGCTGATGAGTTTGCTTATGATGCCTTGACGCTGGGGCCATCCCATAATGATCAGGTCGGCGCCTGTTTCCCTTGCTGTTCGGGCAATTCCTACCGGAATATTGTGATCGATGGTGGCAATCAGGTTCACTTTCTGTTCCGACGCCAGTGCTTCATCGGCCAGATTACGTAGGGTGTTTCTGGCTTTTTGCAGATTAATTTCTGCCTCTTCATTGTTTGGTACTACCGATAATACGGATATTGTTTCCGGTCTGTGTCCGTCCTGAATCAAAGCGCTGAACTCAAGTAACTTATTAAAGTTTTGCAGATTGGCCAATGGTAAAAGAATTTGTCTGGGTGCTGCGTTCACAAGTTTTACCGGCACAATATCGCTGTCTTTCGATCTGGCCAATGCTTTTCCGCTGCGCTCGGTAACGAAGGAAGCAACCACGCAGGTAACTAAAATAAGAATAATGGTTCCGTTGAGGATGTTTTCGTCGAGCAAGCCTTCTCTAAACCCGACAAGTATTACGGCAAGTGTGGCAGCGGCATGGCTGCTGCTGAGTCCGAATATCAGGTTGCCTTCGCTGGCCGAAAAACTATAAATAATCCTTGTCGCCATAGCAGCCAGCCATTTACCCAGCAATGCAACAATAGTAAGCACGGCTGCAATAACAACCGCAGCAGGACCGTTGAGCAGCACACCCAAATCGACCAGCATGCCCACACTGATCAGAAAAAAAGGAATAAACAGCGCATTGCCAATGAACTCAATACGGTTCATGAGTACTGAGGTATGTGGAATAAGTCTGTTAAGTACAAGCCCGGAAACAAATGCACCTATGATCGGCTCAATGCCAGCCAGTTCGGCCATAAAAGCTGCAAAAAAAACCACCAGCAGCACAAAAATATAGTGAGAATGCCGTTCGCTTTCGAGTTTTTTAAAAAACCAGGCTGCAATGCGGGGCATGACATAAAACATAATCACTGTAAATATCGCCAGTGAGCCTAGTAAATGTAACCAAAAAGCCGGTCCGATGCTGCCCTTGCTGCTCGACAAAATGATGGCCAGCAACAAAAGGACGGCTGTATCGGTAAGGATTGTCCCTCCAACTGTGATGGCAACGGCTCTGTTTTTAGAGATTCCCAATCGGCTCACGATCGGATAAGCAACAAGGGTGTGGGTGCTGAACATGCTTGCGGTGAGCAAACTGGCCCAGAAATCAAAACCCAGAAAATAGTAGCAGACAGGGAATCCTGCAAGCAATGGAAGGGCAAAGGTAAGGCTGCCAAAAACAAGGCTTTTGTTTCTGTTTTTCCTGAACTCGTTAAGGTCAAGTTCAAGACCGGCAATAAACATAATGTAGAGAAGACCGATGGTGGAAAAAAGGTCGACAGCAGAGTTCTTTTCGATCAGGTTCAATCCATGCGGACCAACAAGAAGTCCCGATAATATCAAACCGATGATCCCCGGAATCCTCAGCCTCTTCAGCAGCACGGGTGAGATTAGAATAATGGCCAGAATGACCGAAAATACCAGCACGGGATTACCGAATGGCCGCTCGAATTCGTGTTGGAGTATCTCAATCATGGCCTTGCAAAGGAGCTAACAGACAGCAAATGTAGTGGTTTTTTGACGTTCCGTTTTCTACCCGCTCGATCAAATTGAAGAAAAAGAATCAGATGTCATAACAAGTTGATATATGACCTATTGGATTATGTTCACGGATTAAAGAACAGTTATGCCCTTTTGGAATACAACAGACTATTGTTCCATTTTACCGTATTGCAAAATACTTTTTCAGAACTGGTGTGAGGTCATCCTTGTTGAAAGGTTTACTGATGTAGTCGTTGCAACCGGCGAGAAAAGCATGTCGTTTATCATCGTCCATAGCGTAGGCAGTTATGGCTATGACAGGTAGTTCAGGTTTCATCCTGCGGATATGTTGGGTTGCTTCGTATCCGCTCATCCCCGGCAGTTTGATGTCCATGAGTACCAGACCAATTGTAGCATCGTTCCGGCACATTTCAACTGCTTCGGCACCGTCTTTGGCCCGAATGGTGTTCCGAAGCGATAATGTTGAGAGTATTTTATTGATATATTGATAGTTAAGCTCTTCATCTTCTACTATGAGTATCCGTTCGGAAGGTTTCAGGCGTTTGTCGGGTTGTCCGTTTTCCAAAACATCGCCTGCGCCGTTATCGTACTTTAATCTAAAACTGAAAACCGAGCCCTGACCAGGCTCTGAAACCAAATAGATAGTGCTGCCCAATAATCCGGTGAGGCTGCTGACAATTGACAATCCGAGGCCCATCCCCTCATAAAATCGCTTGCTCGAGTCGTCAACCTGCCTGAACGACCTGAAAATAGTTTCCTGCATGTGTGATGGTATTCCGATTCCAGTGTCGGAAACAAAAAACACTATTGAGTCTTCTTCAAAGCGGTATCCAAAACGTATGTGGCCCGAATGTGTAAACTTTACTGCATTTGATAGCAATTCGGTCATGATTTTGGTGATGATATTGTGATCTGAAACCAATTGTCCGTCATCGGGCCCGGCCTCCATAAAAAGCATTAAATTTGCTGTACTACATTCATGTTGAAACTGTTCCCTGAGATAATTCATGCATTCAAAGAGGCTGAACGGGCTTTTGTTGACGATTCTGTTTCCCGAAACAATCATCGAAGCTTCCAGGATATTCTCGATTGTTCTCAGCAGTCTGTTGCTGCTTTTTTCGAGGTGATCCAGATAGCTTTGTTTATCCTCCATAGGTATGGCGGGGTCGATGAGCAGGGTCGAAAATCCGAGTACACCATTGAGAGGTGTGCGCACCTCGTGCGAGATATTGTTGATGAAGGTTGTTTTCAGTCTGTCGCTTTCCTCTGCCTTTTCCTTGGCTTTGGTGAGTTCGAGGTTCATTTGTCTGAGGGTTGACTGGTCTTCCTTGACAGCCAGATAGAAGATGGCTTTTCCCTCAGCATCATAAATCGGTGAAATGGAAACTGATTCCCACAGGAACTCGCCGTTCTTTTTACGGTTTTTAAACTCACCTCTCCAGGTTTTGCCATGGGTAATGGTTTCCCACAGTTCCTTGTATTGTTCGCTGCCGGTGTAGCCTGACTTCAGAATTGAGGTTGATTTGCCCTTTACCTCATCAGGACTATAACCTGTGCGCAGGGTAAAAGTTGCATTGACATATTCAATGTTTCCCTGCAGGTCGGTAATCACAATGGATGCAGGACTCTGTTCAAGAGCACGCGACAGTTTGAGCAGTTCGAGTTCTGTTGCTTTGCGCCGGGTGATGTCACGTGTGGTGATCAGACCAACAAGTTCGTCCTCCTTGCGATAATACGCCTTGCCAACCGATTCGAGCCAGATATATCCTTTTCCGGGATGCAGATACCTGTATTCCACCTGATATTCCATACCGGTTTCTTTACCTTTTCTGACAAAGCTCTTTACCCTTTCAAGGTCATCAGGATGCACAAATTCGAAAATATTCTTCCCGATAACTTCGTTTCCGCGACCTGTAATCCTGCTGTGTGAAGGAGAGACATAAAGGCATTTTCCTGTGCCATCGGCCATGATTACAGCATCGGTGATGTTTGAGGCAATGAATTCGTTGATTTTTTCCGAGTCCCTCAGTTTCTCCTCAATCTCAGCCTTAACTTTCCAATTGGTCAGCAGTTCAGCAAAAAGCCTCAACACGCTCATTTCTTCCTGATTCCAGTTTCTGAGTCTGGCAACCGAATCAAAGCCCAGATAACCAAGACATTCATCCCTGTGGATCATGGGTATGGTGATGAGCGACTGTATGCCCTGCGATTCCAGTATTAATCTCAGATTATGAGACTTATCCAGTGCGGAGACGTCCGGAACTATTATTGTTTCACCTTTGATATGTGCAGTAACCCAATCCGGAAACATTTCATTAGGAACCGATTTCAGGTTATCAATTTCAGGGCTAATCCCATTTGCGCACCACTCGAAGGTATTGGTCATAATCTGTTCCTTCCAGTTGTAATCAAACAGATACACTCTGTCAACATCCATAAATCTTCCAATTTGCTCCATCGCATCTTGTATGGCGTTGCCTACTTCACCTGCTCCAAGGTTGATAAACCGGAGTCCAAGTTCTGTAACCAGTTGCAGCATATCCGATCTGAACTTGACTTCCTTTTCGAGCCTGTGCCTTTCGGTGATGTCGGCAATAGAAATAAGTCCCGCCGGACGGCCGTTGTACATAATACGGTTGCCAGTGAGCAACACCCAAACTGCCCTGCCTGTTTTGTGTATTATGCTGAATTCATATGACTGCGGAACATCATTTCCTGATTGACGCTGCTGGCCTCTTGTCCTGATCAACTCCTGAAATTCGGGGGCCACGATCTCCCAATAAGGCTTGCCAATCAGCTCCTCTGCACTGTACCCGCTTACTTCTTCACCGGCCTTGTTTGTATATACCCAGGAGTCATCCTGATAAATCATGATGGGAAAAGGACTCGATTCGGCCAGGTTCCGGAATTTGTTTTCACTTTCGATCAGCCGGATCTCAGCCGCCTTCCGTTCCGTGATGTCGATGAGAATGGTAAGGATGGCCGGATTACCGTCGAATACGATCATATTGGTACGAATGATGGCATCCCTGATTTCGCCGGCTCCTACCACCACCTTTATTTCATAATCATCGTTTACGCCCCGCTGCCTGTTGGCTATGTGTTCAAGCACCACCGGCCGGTATTCCTCGTGCACAAACTCCAGTACATTCCGGCCCAGCACCTGCTCCATCGTCATATCAATAGCATGCAGCGTGGCAAGATTCGCATAGAGTATCTTCCCCTGACGATGAATGAGCACATAATCGGGCAGTTCGTCGAGCAATTGTCTGAACTGAGCCTCGTTGCTGATGAGTTGTTCGTTCATGTGCATTGTCTCCGAAATGTCGGAAACTACTGCGATAAAGGAACCGCCATCTCCACTGTTGCGGTTGAAACTGGAAATAGTCAGCCTGCCCCACAGCACAGAACCATCTTTTCTCAGATAGCGTTTGTCGAGCTGATAATATTCCCTTTGTCCGGAAACTAATTCGTGAAAAAGTACCGAATCTGCATCAAAATCTTCGGGATGAGTAATCTTGCGGATAACCGGGCCCAACAATTCATCTGTTGTATAGCCCAGCATACGACCCAGACCGGGGTTGGCATAACGGATTTCTCCATTAGCGGTTACCAGTGCAATGCCCACTCCCGCCTGATTGAAAATCTCTTCGAAAAACAACTCACCTGTCAGGGGCAAAACAGTTTGTGATTCAACAACAGCTTGCCGGTCAGCCGCCGGAGGCGAAGTGCTATAGACTTTCGGACGGATTTCATGTATCAATCCGATAAATAATTTCTGTGCGTGATCCTTTTCATCAAATTCTGAAACCGTGCACAAAGCTTCGAAAGTCATACTCTGACCGCTGTCAATATGTATCCCAAACTGCAGTTGCCTTGGATTATTTGCAAGAATCTCAACAAAATGCTCAGACAATTGCTGATCTACAGGCCCGATAATATTACTGAACAGCAAACTGCCCGGCAAATCATCCGAGGCTGCCCCGAACACTTGCCTTCCTGCTTTGTTCCAGTGCACAACAGTGCCTTTGTGGTCCAATACAAAAGCAGGCAATGGCAACTGCTCACAAAAATTCTTGCCGGACGGAGACAATTCAATTTTCCGTGACATGGCAGGTTGGTTGTTTTTGGTTTCTCCTGCTGTGCGACTTAAACAGGATGACAAGTGAGCCTGAGGTTTACTGTCAGATGTTTAGTGTACAACTCAATTAAAAACAAATATAAGACAGAAATGTTGAATATTATTGCAAATATTATCTGAACATGTAAAAGTGTTCAAAACCCTTTAAGTTCCAGCATTACAGGACAATGATCGGAATGAACTGCCTCGGGCAAAATCCGGGATTTGGATATTTCATTTTCGAGATTTTCCGTAACCATATTGTAGTCAATGCGCCAGCCTTTGTTGTTGCTTCGTGCATTAGCCCTGTAGCTCCACCAGGTGTACTGGTGGGGATCCTTATTCAAAAAGCGAAATGTATCAATATAGCCCTGCGAAAGGAAACGGCTCATCCATTCCCTTTCCTCAGGAAGAAAACCCGACATGTTTGCGTTTCGGACAGGGTCATGAATATCTATTGGTTTGTGGCAAATGTTGTAGTCGCCCGATAGAATAAGTTTAGGTCTTCTCTGCCTCAGATCCGAAACATATCGTTCAAAATCGCTGAGCCACTGCATTTTAAATGCCTGTCTTTCGTCCCCACTACTTCCCGAGGGATGATACACACTCACCACTGAAAGGTCGCCAAAGTCGGCACGGATAAACCTGCCTTCGCTGTCGTACTGTTCCATACCCATACCTGCTTCAATATCATCAGGCTTTGGCCGGCTCAGTATGGCAACACCGCTGTATCCTTTTTTCCGGGCAGGAAACCAAAAATGATGGTAGCCAAGTTTTTCAAATTCTGCGAGCGGTATCTGATCTGTGTCGGCCTTGATCTCCTGCAGACACAGCACATCAGGCGCAGCTGCCTTTACCCAATCGGCAAATCCTTTGTTCAGGGCGGCCCTGATACCGTTCACGTTATAAGTTATGATACGCATTGAAGGGTAATTTTTCAGCTAAAATAGACAATCAACATCAGAGTTTTTACATCACAGACAAAAATCATACTTTCGCAGATACTTTATGAAAAAGTCCGAACCATCACTTAATGTTCCTTCCTGGATGCAGCACAGGCTGAAGCGTTTTATCAGGTGGCGAACCAACAACCTGAACGACAGACAGTATATCATGATACTGAGTGTTGTTGTCGGAGTCATTGCCGGACTTTCGGCTATTGTGATCAAGAAATCGGCTCATTATATTCAGGAATTACTTACGAGCAGTTTTTCGGGCGATTATGCCAATGTGCTGTACATCGTTTATCCGGCCACAGGCATTTTGCTTGCGGTAGTCTTCATGCGCTTTGTTATCCGGCGTGAACCCGGCCACGGTATTCCCGGGGTGCTTCATGCCATTTCGCGCAAAAACGGTATCATCAAATCGCACAACACCTTCAGTGCCATCATCAGCAGTGCGTTCACAGTGGGTTTCGGCGGTTCGGTAGGACTCGAAGGGCCTACTGTTTCCACAGGAGCAGCAATCGGCTCGAACCTTGGGCAGATGCTCAGGCTCAACTTCAAGCAAATCACCCTGATGATCAGTCTGGCCAGTGCTGCTGCCATGGCAGCCATTTTTCAGTCGCCCATCGCAGGAATTGTGTTTGCCATCGAAGTAATTATGATCGACCTCACTATGGCTTCCATCGTGCCTCTGCTTATTGCCTCATCTACAGCTGTACTCACTTCCTACTTCGTGCTGGGCAAGGCAGTGATGTATCCGGTGTTCATGCACGATCCGTTTATACTGTCCAACACCCCCTATTACATTGCTTTGGGCATATTGGCCGGATTGCTGTCGGTGTACTTCACCAGAATATTCATCGCTACCGAACAACTCTTTGAAAAAATCAAAGACTGGCGGTTGCGGTTTGTGGCAGGCAGTGTATTTCTCGGCTTGCTGATTTTCCTGTTTCCGGCCCTGTATGGCGAAGGCTATCACGTGATCAACAACAGCCTCCAGGGCGATTTCAGCGATTTGTACAACAACAGCATTTTTTACGACTATAAGGATACCGGCTGGGTAATTTTCCTGCTGTTTGTGGCGGTAATTATGTTCAAGGCAGTGGCTGCCTCGGTCACCTTCGGGGCAGGAGGTGTGGGCGGCATCTTTGCCCCTGCCTTGTTTATGGGTGCCTTCACGGGTTTGTTTTTTGCGGTGATGACCAACCACCTCGAACTGGGCTCGCTCAACCCAAGCAAGTTTGCCATGGTGGGCATGGCCGGCATGATCTCAGGCATACTTCATGCACCACTCACGGCCATCTTTCTGATTGCCGAAATCACCCAGGGCTATGAGCTTTTTGTGCCGCTGATGATCGTCTCCACCATCTCGTTTGCCACCATCAAACTGTTTCAGCAAAATTCGGTGTACACCTATCAGCTTGCCCGTCGTGGCGAACTGCTGACCCACAACAAGGACCGCACCATACTGAACCTGATGAAGGTGAACAAACTGATTGAAACTGATTTCCGTATCATTCCGCCCGAATACACCCTGCGCGATCTGGTGCAGGTGATTGCCCATTCCAAGCGCAACATCTTCCCTGTGGTGGACACCGCCAACCAGTTTCAGGGTCATATACTCATGGACGACATACGCACCATTATGTTCGACACCGAACTATACGACACCTCCGTTGAAAACCTGATGGTGAGCCCCACCTATATCATCGACCCCGAAGACTCGATGGAGACCGTAGCCGTAAAGTTCCAGGAATCGGGCAAATACAACATCCCCGTGCTGAAAGACGGCAGCTATCTGGGCTATATCTCACGTGCCAATGTGTTTTCGGCCTATCGCCAGAAACTGAGCGAGATTTCGGATGATTGAGGAATTTGTCAATTAATCCTTCACTTTCATCCCCGCATCTTCCAAACACTCGTTGAAGCTTGCTTTGGGCAGTCGGCAGCCATGAGTGTCGCAGTACCAGTAGCGGATCTGGCTGTCTGTGTGCTTATCGCTGAGTGCCGGTATGGCGGTGGCGCCTTCGGCGGCTGCCAGCATGAGCATGGGAGGGGCGGCCGGAAGTGCTTCTTTGAGCGCTTTCAGGGCTCCATTGCCGCGAATCATCACCAACGGTTGTTTGTGCAGCAGCATCAGCGCCTGTGCCCAGTGCGAAAAGCCCCCCGGATAACCGGCCATGAGTGTGGCCGTGTGCGTAAGCATCTGCCGCGCTCTTTCGAGCATGTCGTTGTCGTGGAACAACATCCCCAGCCTTACGAGCGCCATACACATGGCTGCGTTGGATGACGGAATCACATTGTCGTACACCTCCACCGGGTTGGCAATCAGCTCCTGCTGTCCGGTGGGCGCATAATTGAACATGATTTGTCCATTGGCGCCAAACCGCTGCATGGCTTTTTTAGCCAGTATGTAGGCTTGGTGGAGGAAGCCTTCGTCGCCGCTCACCTCAAACAGGCTAATGAGGGCGTTGGTGAGCAGGGCATGGTCGTCCAGAAAAGCAGGGATGCTGCCTGAACCGTCTTTCCAGGAGCGGATCAGATTGCCCTCGTTGTCTGTCATATGTGTCAGGACAAAACCGGCGGTGGCCTGAGCCTGTTGCAGCCAGGCGTCTTCGCCGAAAACGGCATAAGCCCGGCACAAAGCACTTATCATCAAGGCATTCCATGAAGCTAATCTTTTGTCATCGAGCCCCGGAGGGATTCGTTTGGCACGGGCCGCCAGAAGAATAGTCCGTGCCTTTTCGAGGGTTTGCCTGAACTGTGCTTCGTTTAAGCCGTTGTTGTGACAAAAATCCGCAATGCTGTTGCGGCGAACCAGCACATTCAGGTCATGTTCCCAAAGGGCCTCCGAATCCATGCCAAAGAACTTTCCGACTATTCCGGCTTCGCTTCCCAGCAATGTTTGGAACTCTTCTGAACGCCACACATAAAACTTTCCTTCAACTCCCTCGCTGTCAGCATCCAGTGCGGCATAAAAGCCACCTTCGGGCCCCCGCATGTCTCGGGACAGAAAGTCAATGGTTTCGCGGCACACTTCTTCGAAGCGGGTTTCTTTCGTCAGGGAATATGCGGTTGCATAGAGGTGTATCAGCTGCGCGTTGTCGTAAAGCATTTTTTCGAAGTGGGGTACATGCCAGCGCTCGTCCACCGAATAGCGCGAAAAACCTCCGGCCAGCTGGTCATAAATTCCGCCTGAAGCCATCTGCATCAGGCTGTGCTGCAGTTGCTGCATCATCTCTTTGTTGCCTTCGTTGTGTGCCAGCAGCAGCAAAAACAGGAGGTTGTCGGGCATGGGGAATTTGGGCGCACCTCTGCTGCCGCCATATACAGGATCGAGGCGGGCGGCGATGGCATCAGCCATCTTCACCGGGAGGGCATCCGTAAGGGCGTTTTCGTTGGCTTCCGTGTCAGCAAATCTGTTGTTTTTGAGCGCCTCGCTCAGCTGTTCGGCCTGTTCGAAGAGTTCAGGTGATTGCTGATCGAACAATTCGGCCAGTTGCATCAGTATGCCCATCCACTGGTCGCGGCGGAAATAAGTTCCGCCCCACACCGGCCTTCCGTCGGGCAGGGCCACGCAGTTGAGCGGCCATCCTCCGCGCTGCCCGAGCAGGTGCACAGCATCCATAAAGAGCTGATCCACGTCGGGGCGCTCTTCACGGTCCACTTTGATACACACAAAGTGGCGGTTCATCAGAGCAGCCACCTCAGCATCCTCAAACGATTCGCGTTCCATCACATGGCACCAGTGGCATGACGAATATCCAATGCTGACCAGCAACATCCGGTTCGAGCTGCGGGCTTCCTCAAGGGCTTCGGGGCCCCAGGGCTGCCACTGCACAGGGTTGTAGGCGTGCTGCAGCAAATACGGACTGGTTTCGTGGATCAGACGGTTGGGGTTGGCGTGTTTCATCAGAGGCATTTTCTGACAAACATAACAGAATTACTGATTGTTCGGTAGAGGGCACAAAAGAAGCATGAATCAAAGCATCCGTAACAAAAAAAGCCTGCTGTGGATTGGTGTCCGCAACAGGCTGTAAAAATGGTTTTGAGTGATTATTGTCCGAGCCAGGACGAGAGCATCCACACAGTTTTTTCCTGTTCGCGGATGTAATCGCTCATCAGGGCGTTGGTTCCTTCGTCGTCGATTTCGCCGGCCAGAGCAAGGATTTCGCGTTCTTTGATGATAAGCACCTTAAACCCGTCGAGCAGGTGTTGCACTCCCTGACGGCCTTCCGAAACGTTTTTCAGTTCCTTGATTAGCGAAGTTTCGTGGTAGCTGCTGTAGGCATGGTGCGGAACATGACCCAGGGTGAGGATGCGCTCGGCAATCTCATCGATTTTTACCTGAAGATCGTTGTAGATCTCTTCGAATTTGAGGTGAAGTTCAAAAAACTTTTCACCCTTGATGTTCCAGTGAAATCCCCTGACATTCATGTAAAAGACAGAGAAATTTGCGAGCAAGCCATTCAATTTCACAGCCAGTTCCTGTGCTTTTGCAGCGTCTAATCCAATTGCATTTGTTTTCATGATATTCCTTTCGTTTGATTCATTTAATTCGATTCATTAAAAACCGGCGGGAACCCTTCTCAAACGTAGGAATCGGATCAGCAGGGTGCCGCGCCGGAATAAGTTCAGTAAAATATTTCTACAGTGATTTTTTGGCCAGATAGAAGTCAATCATTTCATAGTTTGACTTGAGCCTTTCTTCCATTTCGCCTACTGTTTTTGGCGGAGGCACGATGGCTTTTTCGCCCGGTTTCCAGTTCAGAGGCAGGGCCACCTTGTGTTTGTCGGCGGTTTGCAGGGCCTGCAGCGCACGGATGATTTCGTCCATGTTGCGTCCGACATTCAGCGGATAATACATGATCAGCCTGATTTTTCCGTTAGGGTCAATGAAGAACACGGCACGGACGGCTGCAGTTTCGCTTTCACCGGGTTGCAGCATTCCATAAAGCTTCGACACCTTCATATCAATATCAGCAATAATGGGAAACTTCATCAGAATACCCATTTTTTCCTTTACATTGTGTACCCAAGCAATGTGCGAATGGATGCTGTCGATGCTCAGTCCTACCAATTTGGTATTCATTTTGGTAAATTCATCCTCCAGCAGTGCAAAACCCGTCATCTCGGTGGTGCACACCGGAGTAAAGTCAGCAGGATGCGAAAACAAAATAGTCCAGCTTCCCTTGATGTGTTCCGAAAACTGCATCATTCCCTGTGTGGTCATTGCCTTGAAATCAGGAGCCTGGTCGCCGATCCGTGGCATCATAAAACTTTCTTGTTCCATAACGTTTTAATTTAAGTTTGAGATTATTTGGAATTAATGATGCAAAAATACATCATCGAAAACCATGTGTCAAATCGATAATTTTTAACATTCGATAGATTTTATCTATATTTGTCCAAAAAATGATCAGTCTCATTCAATTGGAATATATTGTAGCTGTTGACACCTACCGTCATTTTGCACAGGCGGCGGAGCATTGTTATGTTACCCAGCCGACGCTCAGCATGCAGGTGAAGAAGCTTGAGGACGACCTAGGGATCAAAATATTTGACCGGAGCAAGCAGCCGGTTATTCCGACCGACATTGGCCAGCTTGTGCTGGCTCAGGCACGTGAGGTACTTGCCGGAGCCGGTCGCATCAGCGATATGGCCAAACACCACAACAAAGAGATCAGCGGCGAACTCAGGGTGGGCATTATACCCACACTGGCACCCTATCTCTTGCCCATGTTTGCCGGTTCCATCCGCAAGGACTATCCGGGAGTTCTGCTTCATTTCGAGGAGCTGATCACGGAAAGTATCGCCGCTAAATTACATAAAGGGCAAATGGATGCCGGCATATTTGTGACACCATTCAACGATCCGGGCATCGTTGAGCAGCATGTTTTTTACGAAGAGATGCTCGTATATGCCCATCCGGACCACCGTCTGGCCGGGAAAGAACAGGTTCGCATTGCCGATGCGGCTCAGCCCGATATCTGGTTGCTTAGCGACGGGCATTGTTTTCGTAATCAGGTAGTAAACCTTTGCTCATACAAACCTCAGGAGCATAACGAATTACCATTCTCACTTGAGGGAGGTTCGCTGGAAACCCTCATCAGGGTAATTGACCGCGAGGGTGGGTTCACCCTGATTCCGGAGTTGGCCTGTGCCTCGTTGAACCCCGAACAGAAAAACAATCTGATACATTTTTCGGATGCCCGTCCGGTGCGGGAGGTGAGTGTATGCTACTCACGCTATTATGTCAAAAGAAGGCTGATTCAGTTGCTTATTGATGAAATTCGCAAAGCCGTTCCGGCACCGATGCAACAGGAGGGACAAAACGAAGTGGTTAAATGGAAAAGCTAATTTTGGACGTACTTTCGCAGCAAATGTGGAGTACAAAAGCAACAAAAAACAGTAAATTAGCTGTGCAACGGATTTCATAACCCTCCGAATTGTACTTTTGTGGCATATCCGATAAAAATGTTCCCGATGAACAGAAGTTTGAATTTCATATGGCTGATTGCCCTTTCCATGCTAATGCTGGCTGGGTGTGAGGCTACTTCGAGCCGCAGCAGCGGACGCAACGACAATAAACAAACCAAGGAAACAGTTGTTGTGCCTGATTTTTCATCCGATTCGGCCTATGCTTTTGTGGCCGCTCAGGTAGCCTTTGGCTCCAGAGTTCCGGGTAGTGAAAGCCATCAGGCCTGTGCCCACTGGCTAACTGATAAATTATCGGGTTACGCCGACACAGTGATACAACAGCCATTCCGTACCCGGTTGTACAACAGGAATGCTGTTGACGGAATCAATATAATAGCCACATTCAACCCCTTGGCCACGAAAAGGATTTTGCTGGCCGCACACTGGGACACAAGACCCTATGCTGACCACGACCCCGACCCGACCTTCCACCGGACGCCCTTCGACGGAGCCAATGACGGTGCCAGCGGAGTGGGTGTATTGCTCGAAGTGGCCCGGCAGCTTAGCCTTCAGCCTCTGAAAGAAACACTCGGTGTTGACATAGTGTTTTTCGATCTGGAAGATTATGGCCCGCCGACAGATGAGCGTCAACAGGGTGATGACGATTTCTGGGCACTCGGTTCACAGCACTGGGCACGCAATCCACACACCACAGGATACCATGCACGTTTTGGGATTCTGCTCGATATGGTCGGAGCAAAGGGAGCCGTTTTTCCAAGGGAATACTTCTCGCAACAGTATGCTTCATGGGTGCTCGATAAAGCCTGGCGTACGGCCTTCAATCTGGGATATGGAGATTATTTCGTCAACAAACCCGGCCCACCTATCACCGATGACCACCTTCCGGTGAACAGAATTGCCGGAATCCCCATGATCAACATCATCCACCTCGACACAGGAAGCCCCAATGGTTCGTTTTTTGAACACTGGCATACGATGAATGATAACATGGAACAAATTGATCCAAAGACACTTGGTATGGTTGGAGAGGTGGTACTGCACGTCATCTATGCCGAATAAACGCAATAAAAATATCAGTTAACAGCATGGATGTGTAACCGATTGCCGGAGTTTGCGTCAAAAGGGCAAATTAAATCCCATATAGCCATGATCGAACTTACCCCTGTTTTTATTACCGGCATTGTTTTCGGAACAATCTTCGGAGTTTTTTACCTGTTTATCCGCCGCCGTGAAAGACTCACCATGATGGAAAAAGGTGTTGACGCCTCCATTTTTGTTGCCGACAGCAAAAAATTCAGCAACATCACCCTGAAGTTTGGCATGTTGTTCATCGGGATAGCCGTGGGTGTGTTGTTTGGCAACATACTCGATGTAAAGACCGAACTGAACGATGAGGTATCATATTTTTCGATGATTTTCCTTTTCGGAGGCATTGCACTGGTGGCCAATTATCTGGTTGAAAGAGCCGACAGCCGGAAAAAAGACTAATACAGAAAATCGGAATTGCCGGAGCAACGAACCGGCATCCTGTTTATGAGGATCGACAGAGGATGGACGCATGATCCATCCTCTTTATTTTGTAATATTTGACTATTGCAACATATTACCCAGTCGGAAACCAAAGGTTAGGGTTCTGGGGCTGGCTGGTCCGTAGATATATCCCGGGTCACGGTCGATTCCCGAATCGAAGTCAGACTGATAGGAATTGAATATGTTTTTAACTCCGGCGAATAATTGGATATTGGTTCCGTTTGTACGCATATTATAGGCGACTTTCAGGCCGGCATCAAAAAATGGCTGGCTTTCGCGAATTTCACCTTGTTCGGGGTCAGGAAGCTGCAAGCCGTAATAAGGAATGAGCATGGAGCCGGTGTAGAGGCCGGTTGCCGAAAAACCAATCTTTTTGACTGGTTTCCACTCCAATGTCGCAAATCCGTATGTGTCGGGAGTGCGCAGGAAGCGTTTCCGGCCGAGTTCCTGTGGTTCGTCATAAAGGCTTTGCTGCACGGTGAATCCACTGCTGAAACTCAGGTTTGAAGCAGGTGACAGGTTGAGTTCCAGATTCAGTCCGCCGACATGCGCAGCCGAAGCGTTTATGCGGGTGTACACCACTGTTCCTTCAGCATCGGGCGGCGCAATGTCGTAAGCAAAGGGATCACTGAGCAAGGTAAAGAAGGTTTCTGCCAGCAGCGAAAAATTAGTTCTTCCGATCTTCTTTCCGAAGTCGGCCGACGCCAGAAAACTATTGCTTTTTTCCTGTTCGAGGCCCGGTGTATTGCGGTACACCACCCTTCGCGAACCCGAGGATTCCACATGAAGGTCTTCGTTGAATATCTGAGGCGGTCTGTATCCCTGTCCGAACGACAACCTGAACTGCCAGAAATCGTTCAGGTAATATAGCGCGGCAATACGGGGGACAAACACAAGTTGCGACACATCATCGCCTCCCGGCCTCAGATCGTTGATGCTGTAATTGTCGAGACGACCACCGGCCGAGAGCCGCACTGCACCAATCCAATGCTCGATCTGGGCAAACATCCCGCTGGTGGCGGTGCGTTGGTCAGCCTGAACCACTTCTTCGGCATAAGGCACGCTCGTGATACTGTCATTAACAATGGTGGCGTTTTCGAGGTCGGGGTAGCCTGGACGCTTGTCAAGAAGCATACTTCCGGTGTGGTCGAATCCGACGATAAGGCTGTTGCGGCCTATGGAAAGTTTGTATTGCACTCCGCTATGGTGGGTGAAGTCGTTGCTTCGGCCATAGTCTTTCAGCGATTGTTGCGCGCCGAAGTAGGATTCACGGTCAGCCGTCTGGCCTGAGGTGTACAGGCTCAATAAATCATTGCCCCTGACAAACAATTCGTAAGTTATGCCGGCCGAAACGATGCTGTGGCGAAGCGACTCGGCAATGTCGGCGGTGTGTTCGGGAGCATCAAGCCGGTTTCCGCCCCTGCGGTATTCATTCACATGAAACAACTCTGTTGTCAGTTTGCCTTTGTAGCCAATCCGTTGGTTGTAACGGGCACCCAAGGTGGTGTTTTTCATCAGGGGCAGTTCGGTGAAGCCGTCATCGTTGGCATCAAAAGCCTGTTTATTTCGGTGAAAGCCAAATACCGACAGTCCGCTTTTGTAGTCATCCGAAACAAGAGCGGTGTTAAAATGCACATTGTTGTCCAATGCTGTGTTTTTGTATCCGACACCTGTCAGGGCTGTTCCGGCACCGGCTTCATAGGTTCTGAAGACCGGATCTTTCAGGCGCAGGTTGATTGTTCCTGCAATGGCGTTTCCGCCGTAGAGCACCGAACCGCTTCCCCTTACTATTTCCACTTTTTCGATCATACCGGCCGGAATAAGTTCGAGGCCATAGACTGCTGCCAGTCCGCTAAATACCGGACGGCCATTGATCAGAACCTGTGAATAAGAGCCTTCGAGGCCATTCATGCGCACTTGTGTTACACCACAGTTCTGGCAGTTGTTTTCCGTGCGCAGTCCCGTGCCGAAATTCATGCCCTCGCTCAGGCTGGTGGCCTGCGCCGCTTCGAGCATGCGTGGCCCGATGCTGCTCACGATCATGGAACTCTCGCTCCTTCGAACGGCATCCCGGCTGCCTGTAACCACAATCTCATCCAGTTTGTGCACATCCGTTTCGAGCTCGAAATTAATTTCAATTGTACGTCCTGCTTCGGTAACTACTACGATCTCCGCAGTGCGGTATCCCAGCAGGGTGGCCACAAGCGTAATCTGCCCCACAGGCGCATTGATCAGGTGGTAGTGACCGGTCTGGTCGGTTGCAGTGCCGATGGTTGTGCCTTTTACCGCTATGTTGACAAAAGGCAGGTGTTCGTCTCCTGAAACCACATGGCCCACAATGTTAGCATCGGTTTTGCGCTGAGCAGGTGATATCAGATTTGCAAACAATAATATTATCGTGAATAAAACACTTATTCTCATGCGTAAAATATTATAAATTAAATGGATAAGGAAAAAACTATATGAACCAGATTACGGTTCAGGCCGGAGGGCCTCGTGGAGGCAGGGCGGCAATGGTGCAGGAAAAGAGTCTAATCTGGATTAATTCGCTTAGAGGAAGTTGACGCCCCGAATGCAGGAAAACAAGCGCTAATGCTTCGGCCAGCAGCCAGGTCATGGTTAGCGCGTGAACCAGAAAAAAAACAAGCTCTTCGCTGCTGTGCCCGTGGCCTTCGTGGTCGTTACCATAAGGATGCGAATGCATCAGCCGCACCCCGTTGATGGTGTGGGTATGATAAAAAAATGAAGATGAAATATAATACCCTCCAAACAGGAACAGGAACAGCAAAAGCAGAAGATTCCGGTATTTTTTCATCATGGCTGCCAATTGGCCGCAAAAATACACTTTTGCAGAAGAAGGCCGGACTCTTTTGCTGCGTTTGGGATCATAATCATACAAACAGGCATGAACAAACAATGTTCGATCAGGAACAGTAAAGCATATCTGTAGTCAAAGCATGAAATGAGTACATTTGTCCTACGACAATTCAGTACATTTTGCCCAACAGAATCCAGCATCGGTTTATACTGCGCAATATGTTGTGCGACAGCAGTCTGAAGCTCATACGTTTGATACTTGAATCATATGAGGTGGAAATGGTGAAAGGAAAACTGGGCGACATCACGGTTGCGTTTGACCCTTCAGCGATATCGCTCACTGCCATACGTAAAATATTGTCGGATGAAGGTTTTGATGAAGTAACCGACCATGACAAAAAGCTTGTCGAAGAAATCAAAAGAGTGGTGATCGATCTGGTTCACCATTCAACCTTTAATGCAATGGTGCGCAATTCTGACTTTCTCGTAAGCCGGTTCGACAGGAGCTATTCCTATCTCTCAACCCTGTTTTCGAAGCACGAGCACATCACGCTTGAGAAATATATCATTCTGCAGCGTATCGAGAAGGTAAAAGAGCTTGTACAGCAGGGCGAACTGAGCCTGAGTGAAATAGCCTACAGCATGGGTTACAGCAGCGTTCAGTATCTGTCCACACAGTTCAGACAAATTACGGGTTATTCGGTTACAGAATACAAAACGCTTCCCGAACACGAAAGAAGGGGAGCCGAACTTTCCTGAGGCGAATTGAAGACGCGCTGATCTGAATGAGAATATTCGGGTAAGAAATAAACATATTGGTTTTTCCTGCATCCAACAGTGCATATAATTTTGAACAATAAACTGAAAATTCTGTACACCTGTCTCCGACAAAGCGCGTTAATCTTGCAATTCGAAAAAATCCAATCTGTGTATTCATGAAGATCAAGAAAAACATAGCCGTAAGTGAAAACGGCTTCATATTTAATCCTTCAAGCGGCGAGTCGTTTTCGGCCAACCCCAGCGGGCTTGAAATCCTGAACCTGCTGCGACAGGGCCACGACAAAGAGTCTATTCTGAACCACATGGGCGAGAACTATCAAACAGACAGCCAAACACTTGAGCGCGACCTGACCGATTTTATTGAAACCGCGAGACAATATCATTTGTTTGAACATGAAGACGAATAAGCCCCATTTGACCATTGCGGTCACCGGGCTTAACGCCATCGACAGTCCCGGTCCGGGCGTGGCGGTGATCAGGGGTCTGCTTGAAGCCGAAAGCTTCAGCTGCCGTATCATAGGCCTGTCGTACGAATCGCTGGAACCGGGCATCTATATGCGCGATCTTGTGAGCAAAACCTATTCCATTCCTTATCCTTCGTCAGGAATGGACGCCCTGATGGAGCGGCTTCAATACATTCATCAACAGGAGAAACCCGATCTGATCATCCCCAATTTCGACTCCGAACTGTATTCTTTCATCAAGCTTGCACCCCGGTTGAAAAAAATGGGCATACACACTTTTTTGCCCACATTGGCACAGTTTGAAGAACGGCATAAGGTCAATCTGCCTGCATTTGGCGAGAAATACGGATTGAGCGTTCCGCGTTCAAAAGCAGTGTACACGGCCAACGAAACCTTGTCGCTCGACCGCGAATATGGCTGGCCTCTGGTGGTCAAGGGAAAATACTATGATGCCTCACTGGCATATAACCACGAACAGGTGAAGGCGCATTTTAACCGTATTTCGGCCAAATGGGGCCTGCCCATCATCATTCAGGAGTTTGTGCACGGCACCGAATACAATGTTACCGGACTTGGCGATGGCGAAGGCGGAGTTGTGGCGGCCGTTCCCATGCGCAAACAATATATCACCGACAAAGGCAAGGCATGGGGAGGCATTTCGATCGACGATAAAAAAGCTTTGGCCCTGAATGCACAATTTGTCCGCAAAACCAAATGGCGTGGCCCATATGAGCTTGAGCTGATGAAGGATAAGTCGGGAAACTATTTCCTGCTCGAAATCAACCCACGCATTCCGGCATGGATCTATCTTGCTGTTGGTGTCGGACAAAACATACCCGAAGCTCTGGCCCGGCTCGCCATGGGCTGGCCAACGGATCCTTTCACACACTACGAGGTCGGTAAAATGTTCGTCCGCTATTCGTGGGATATGATCGTGGATCTGGCTGCATTTGAGCAAATTTCAACAAAAGGAGAACTATAAAATACATATTCATGACTACAAAAAAAAGATACGAGCGACCCGTCATTAAAAGGCTTGAGAGCAATATGCCCGCTAAATTCGGCGGACGAAGCAATTTTGAAGCCGTTACCCATATCGAAAATATCGCCGTGGGTGAACTTATCAGCCGTTTCGGGTCACCTTTGTTTGTGATTTCGGAAAAAAGAATCAGGAAACTTTACAAACAGGCTCGTCAGGCTTTTGAAACCAGATATCCCAGGGTTCAGTTTGCCTGGTCATACAAAACAAACTACCTGAGTGCGGTATGCAATGTGTATCATCAGGAAGGCTCCTGGGCCGAAGTAGTGAGCGGTTTCGAATACGACAAAGCCATCAGTAATGGCGTTGAAGGAAGCAAAATCATTTTCAACGGCCCCGACAAGACAGAAGAAGACCTGAAAAAAGCCATCACCAACCAATCGTTGATTCATATCGACCACCTCGAAGAATTGTATATGCTTCAGGAGATTGCCCGATCCACCCGTCAGCGCCCTAAGGTAGCCATCAGGGTTAATATGGACACAGGTGTTTATCCGATGTGGGACCGATTCGGATTTAATTATGAAAACGGACAGGCCTGGGATGCGCTCAACAAAATCATGTATTCGGGCAATATGGACCTTATGGGTCTGCATACACATATTGGCACATTTATGCTTTCGCCTTCGGCTTATGCCGTGGCAGCAAGCAAACTGGCGCAACTGGCCCGTATGGTACAGCAAAAATACGATCACGAAATCAAATATATTGACATGGGCGGCGGTTTTGCTTCACGCAACACACTCAAAGGGGCTTACCTTCCGGGACAGGATACCAATCCCCATTTTGATGATTTTGCTGAAGCCATCAGTTCAGCACTCATCAACAGCGATTATCGCCCGAAAACACCGCCCCTGCTCATCCTCGAAACAGGCCGTGCCCTCATCGACGATGCTGCATGGCTGCTTGGAACCGTGATTGCCAACAAAAGACTATCGGACGGAAAACGCACCACCATTGTCGATTTCGGCGTCAACGTGTTGTTTACGTCTTTCTGGTACGATCACAGGATTTCACCCGCACAGCCCTTCACAGCCTACACAGAAGACACCGTTATGTACGGCCCGCTGTGTATGAACATTGATGTGATCCGCGAAAATGTAAGCATGCCCTTGCTGAACAAGGGAGATCAGGTGGTTGTGCATTCCGTCGGGGCATACAATATGACCCAGTGGATGCAGTTTATCACACTCCGGCCAAAAGTGATCATGATAGATACAGAAGGGCGTCCGCATGTCATCCGCCAGAACGAAGTGCTTGAAAACCTCAGCAGTCTCGAGCAGATTCCACCACATCTTGCTACCTTTGAACTATGACAACCGAAAATCTGAGGGATTATCTGCTCACATTCAGGCAGGGTGTCAGCAACAGCTACACCCAGATCTTTTTTGCGCGCAACAGCCGTATGGGAATCCTGCTGATGATCGTCACCCTGTTCGACCTGTATGCCGGACTCAGCGGCTTTATCGCCGTGGCGGCAGCCAACCTGGCCGCCAGTCTGTCGGGTCTCAGCAGGCAACAGATTATCAGCGGTCTGTATGGTTTTAACCCGCTGCTTGTGGGTCTTGGTCTCGGGGTGTATTATGAACCCGGATTTGTGTTTTTCATTGTACTTGTTTTCGTGGCCCTGTTTACACTTTTCGTCACAGTAGCTCTGGAGGGCATGCTGTCAAAATACGGGCTGCCCTATCTGAGCCTGCCCTTTCTGGCCGGTATCTGGATCGTTACGCTGAGCACCCGTCAGATACCAAACCTGGAAATCAGCGAAAGAGGCATTTATACCCTTAACGAAATGTATGCGCTGGGCGGAACTCCCATGCTGCAACTTTACGAATGGTCGAACAACCTGCAGTGGCCTATGGCTGTCAAAGCATATTTCAGGTCGCTTGGGGCTATCTTTTTTCAGTATCATCTCTTCGCCGGATTGCTGGTAGCCATCGGGCTGCTGATCTGGTCGAGACTGGCTTTCCTGTATTCAGTACTGGGGTTTGCTGCTGCATATTTGTTCTACCTTTTTACAGGAATTGCATTCACTGAATTAAGCTACAGTTATATCGGTTTCAATTTTATACTTACCGCCATTGCCATTGGTGCTTTTTTTCTGGTTCCTTCGGCCTACTCTCTGCTGTGGGTGATCATCTCTATCCCATTGCTGGCGTTTCTGACACTCAGTGGCACAACAGTGCTGGAGATATTCCAGATGCCTGTGTTTTCGCTGCCGTTCAATCTGGTTGTCTTGGTGTTGCTGTATCAGTTCAGGGTGCGCGAACGATATTTACAAAAACCCGGATTGGTGCTTTTTCAGCAGTTCAGCCCCGAGAAAAACCTCTACAGCAGTCTGGTGAACCAGCACAGGATGCTGCATCTGGGAAAAATTCCATTGAGATTGCCTTTCTGGGGCACATGGCAGGTGACTCAGGGGGTCAACGGCCAACACACGCATAAAGAGTCGTGGAAATACGCCTGGGATTTTGAAATAACAGATGAGGACGGACTTACCTACCAGAATGACGGGTCGAAACCCGAAGATTATTATTGTTTCGGCAAACCGGTGCTGTCTCCTGCCGACGGATACATCAGCATGGTTGCCGACGGCATTCCGGATAATGCTGTTGGCGATGCCAACCTGAAAAACAACTGGGGAAATTCGGTGGTGATCTTCCATGCGAACGGTTTGTTCTCGCAACTGAGCCACCTCAAAAACGGAAGTGTGTGTGTGCAAAAAGGCCAGTTTGTGAAGAGTGGCGAACAGGTGGCTTCTTGCGGAAACTCAGGCAGATCGCCCTATCCGCATTTGCATGTTCAATTTCAATCAGCCGCCGAAATCGGTTCCCCTACCCTGGATTATCCTTTTGCTTCTTATGTCACCCACGATAAGGACAAACTGATCTTCCATTCCTCCGATCAACCCGCTATAAAGGAGCAGGTAATGGCGATTCAACCTCATCATCTGATTGGAAATGCATTTCATTTTATCCCGCGTCAGGAACTGATATGGGAGGAAGAAGATGTTACGGATGCAGTACACCGTTGGGTGGTGGAAACAAATGCGTTCAACGAGAGTTGCCTTAAGTGCCTTGAGACAGGTGCCAAAGCATGGTTTGTGCGGCCAAACGACATGTTTATGTTCACCCATTTCGAGGGGGATACAAGAAGCCTGCTCTATCAATTCTATCTGGCTGCTTATCAGGTAGTGACAGCAGATTGCCCCTCACTAAGGCTGGAAGAAGAAATTACCCTTTCGGTATATCCCAACCGTTTACTGAAGTTCGTTCAGGACTTTGCCGCGCCCTTTTATCGTTTTCTGGGCATTACCTATAAACATACCCAGGGACCAACGCGAAACACTATCGAAGGATCTGCTGTTGTGCTTCAATCAGAAGTTACCTCATCAGCTTTTGGCAGAATCAGAAAAAAAACGACATACAGGATCGTAGCTGACCAAAACGGTTTAGTCTCACTGAGTGTCATTGTTGATGAAACGCAAAAGAACTACAGACGTGTTGATTAAACCGGTTAAATATTCGTCAGTATTGCTATTCCTGGTGTTCCTGCAAACGGTTCGCAGTCAGGATATGAATAACGAAACGGGATTCAGGGCAAACGACAGTGCCACTTATGCCATGTACCTGCAGGGCGACTGGGACGGGCTTATCCGTCTCGGAAACAGTATGTTGCGTGATGGCATTGACTATCCTTACCTGCGCACACGTTTGGGAACGGCATATTTCTACAGCCAAAACTACAGCCGGTCAGCAAGCGAGTTTGACAAAGCACTCAGGATGAATGCTTACGACCCTTACGCACTGTTGATGCAGTATTATGCCCTTGAGGCCGTTCTGAAACAAACGGAAGCCGGAAGCGTGTGCAGAAAAATGCCCCCCTCACTCCAAAAACAGACACAAAAAAGTAGTCGGTTCAGGCTGCGTGAAGCACATGTGGATGCAGGTTATATTTCCCGTCAGGGAGAATCAGTCATGTCAGCACAACAACTGATGGGAAACGACAGCCTTTATGGTGAAGAACTGTTGTACCAATCCGGCCTTTTCACGGATGCAGGCCTGTTGATGCAATTTTATCCCGGGATAAACCTGTATGCCGGCATCCAGCTGGTGAATCCCGAAGTACACAACCGTTTTGCTTATTTCAGATCATGGCCGGTCACCGATACCATCATTAGCAGCGACGGGTTCGACAGTTATTATTACCGTCTTGATTCTCGTGCAATTGACACCGTTTACAGCCACAAGATCCGTCAAACCTCCTTTTACACCCAACTATATTACGCGCCTTCAGCCCGAGTGCGTCTGACGGTATCAGCACACCTGATGCAGGTTAAACGACCCTACACTGCGGGGTTTCTGGAAGAACGCTTCTGGAGCGATACAGCCTGGGTGAATACTACCACCGGCGAAGTTTCAATGATCGAGGTGCCTCTGGGGACTTATTCATTTGTGAACAAGGAAGATAAATTTACTGACTGGTCAGCCGGAGCTGAAATACGGCTGCATTCAGGTATCATCACAGGCGATGCAGGAGTTTATCTCACAGAAACCTACAGGCAGAAAACACTTCAGATGCAGGGCGGTATCATGCTGATGCCATACGGAAACATGAATTTTTACACCCACACGCGTGTTGCGCTGCTGCATACTGAAGGTGCAAACAATATCGTTTTCAAACAAAGTGCGGGCGGCAGGCTATTGGGGCCTGTCTGGCTCGAAGCAAGCCTGACTTCCGGTCAGGCAGGGCGTTTTGCCGATCAGTCGGCCTATCTGGTGTTTAACAGTCCCGATGAACCACAATTGCGTACCGAAGCCGTGTGTACCATCATCCTGACAAACAAGTTGCAGCTGAGCCTGCGTCACCACTTTCAGAACCTCAACCATAAATACTACAGCTACGACACTGAAAAGGCAGGCATGACCACCAAAGAATACACCATACAAACACATACACTAACAGGAGGAATCAAATGGATTTTCTGAAAACAAGATTATGGATCATCATGCTGTTGTTTTCAACCACAGCAAACACGCAGGATTTCGACAGCCAGCTGAAGGCATTTGCCAATGCCTACACTTTTGAAGCAGAGGGCAAATACAAAGAAGCCATCAACGAATTACAAAAAGTGTATCAGGAAGGCAGCTACGAAATCAGTCTGAGGTTGGGCTGGCTGTTGTATCTTGACGGGAGACACACCGAGTCGCTGGCCCACTATCAAAGATGTATCGAAATCAGGCCATTGTCGGCAGAAGCACGTTTTGGATATGTGAATCCGGCAGCATCGCTGGGAATGTGGCAGCAAGTAGCTGTTCAATACAACGAAATTCTGAAAGCAGAGCCTATGAACACGCTGGCAAACTACAGGTTAGGTCTGATGGCTTATGAACGGGAAGACTTTGCAACTGCGCTGAAATACTTCGATAAGGTAATTAACCTATACCCATTTGATTACGATACGGCAATTATGGTGGCATGGACGCAGTACCGGCTGGGCAAGCTTCGTGAAGCACGGATTATGTTTCAGAAGGCACTCCTGATAAAACCCTCGGACAGCAGTGCCGCTGAGGGATTAAAACTGATTAAATAGGTTGCTCAGTAAAGCGTCTGAAGTTTGCATAGATCCAAAAGCATTCAAAACTATGAACAACCACCGGCCACTGCTTTTTTCTTGCCCTGAGGTTTGGGTTTCGGGATAGGTGTTGTTGTAGCGGGTTTGCTTTCAGATGGCGCAAGTCCGCCACCACCAAGCGCCTGGCTGGCGCCCATCCGGAAGTCGTATCGGGCCAGTTCATCATCGGGACTGGTTGAGGCAGGCCGCTCCGGATTAAGGATCGCTTCGGCCCAGTAGTTGAGCCCCCCACGCAGCACATAGTTGTTTTCATATCCCAATTGCCTCACCAACATCCAGGCTTCATTGGCCTGAGTAGTGCCATTGGAATAGAAAACGTTGGTCATGATGTCCTGATTTAATACGTCCACAAATTCCGCAGCAAGTATATTGTCAATAGGGATGTTGATGGCACCCGGAAGGCTGAACTTTTCAAATTCTGTTACCGGACGCACGTCAATCAATTGGAGGGTAGGTTCCTTCTCCACGATCATCTGAGCTATTTGTTCGGGTTCAAGATATTGTGTGCCGCTCTTTATTTCATCAAGGATTTGTTCGGCGGTGAGTTTGAAAGGCGTGGTTGTGTTGCGCGGAACAGCGGCAATGATAAGCCCGAGCATCAGGATCAGGGCTGTAGTGAGCAGCCTGGGCGAAAATTCAAAGGTTTTCATAGTCGGAAAAAATTAAGTTTCGTAATTAATAATCTTCGCGTGGGAATTTTTTTTCGGCCCACTCGCCTCCCCAAAACATAAATGCTGCGGCAATAATCACCAGCAACACCGTTAGACCTTCAGAGATACCAAAATACTCTGAGATTCTCGGGCTTCCCAAAAATCCGGCTTTGTAAACATCTTCCCACAGGCTGTATCCTTCTCCAAAAATAAATACGCCAATAAACAGGCCTATGATGAACACCCAGGCATCAATTTTTCCTATAGCTGCGCCACAAAAGCTGGTTCCAGGACAAAAGCCGCCCATGATAAAACCGGCACCCATGACCACCCCGCCCAGTATGGCAGAATGAACGAAGGTTTCGTTTACATAGATCAGGCTGAGATCAACCCAGCCAAACAAGCTGAAAAACAGCAGCCCAAGCATAGCAGTTATTGCCCCTGTGAAAAACACCTTTAACACAACTGTATCATAACCATAAAACATACCTGCCAGTTTGCGGCTCGAAGAAAATCCGGCTTGCTCAAGGACAAATCCAAAGCCAATGCCAATAAAAAATGCAAGAAACAGGTTGGTGTTTTCTGTAATTACTTCATAAACAACTAATGGTCCCATAACATTGATCAATTAAAGCGATGAATACTCAAATCCATAATTTCCTGAAAAAATAAGCCAGCATGAACGCAGTGCCAAATATGGCCGCCATGGAAATAAATCCGCCAAGCGACAATACCGCCATCCCACTAAGTGCCGATCCGCTGGTGCAGCCCCGCCCGAATTGCGAGCCTAAACCAAACAATATCCCCCCTGCCAACGCAAAAATCAGGCGTCTGCGGGAGGTTATTTTTGGGTTGTGTTCGACCTTCCATGTAAGCCTGTGGCTGATGATGCCTGACAGGAATCCGCCAACGACCACCCCCAGCATCTGGTACACCAGCCACGAATTCAAGGGATTGCTTCCATGAGCTTCTCCATAACTGTTGTAAAATGTTTTTGCTTCGGCATGTGCCGGGGCTATGGTTTCCACACTGGCAACGATAGCACTTTTGACTGCGCCGCTTGCCCCCAGCCCCCTGCCCGAAATAACATTGGCTGCAAGCACCACCAAACCCAGCAAGACTCCTGCCAGGTATGGGTTCATATAAGGTTTCACAGTTTTCTTTTCCATAAGACGTTCAATTGTTTTCTAAATGTCTGTATCTAAATGATCTTTTATTTTTGTTACAGCTAATAAAGCCATCTGCTTTCCTGACCGGCATAAGCAATGATAAACCTGAAAATAAGCCCACCAATGATCACCAGGGTGGGGGCAATCAGATGGGGCACCCTGAATCCCCGGAGTTCAAGAAACTCGAGCACAGCGGGAATGATAAGACCAAGAGTTACCACAAACAGCCAGAAAGGCGTAGTATATGGTCCGCCAAGGAACAGCGATGCAGCATCAATATGCACCTGGGTTGAGGCTAAAAAACCCATAAACATGTGAACAATCAAAAATATTTCTATACCGATCAACATCAGGTCAATACGCGCAAACACCATTCGCTCCCGGTGCGACTTACTCATGAAAATGATGACGGCTGCCCCGGTCGAAAGACCCGAAGCAAGAAACAATGGCCCAAGTATGGAGGTGTTCCACAAAGGCCGTGCGTTAAATGCCGAAAACAATATACCGGTATAAACTCCGAGGATCAATGAGAAAATCAACAAAATCCAGGAAAGTGTCCTGATGTTTTTCCGGAAAAAAGCTTCAGCGGTATCAAGTAAACTATGTGGCCATTTCCAGCGGGGGAACAACTCACGAATGTTCAGGGCACACCAGATAAAGGAAATCGGAGTAACAACCATAAGGGTCCAGGCACCCCACGACATGGGCGATTCCAAGCGAATGGTGGTGTATAGCCTCCAGAAATACAATTTGTGATTCAGGTCGAGAAACAGCGCAATCAAGCCGATAATCAGAATAAATGGTGTAATAAAAGGGGCAATCTTTACCGCTGTTCGGTATTCGTTTTCTTTACCCAAAATGGTGTAGAGCGAGGCAAAAAACAAAATTCCTGCTGCCAGGCCGCCCAGGAACAAATATAGTGGAATGTGCCAATGCCAGATATGCAGGTTAGGGTCAACCAAATGGTTCATGCGCCCGCTAACAATAAGTTCTTCTCTCATGTTGTTCTATCTGAAGGGTTTGTCAAATCAGGAAGTAATGCTGTGGGCGTGTCCCGGCTTCAGGGATCAGGGTTTTCCATTTGCGTTTTTTCAGCACTACGGATACTTCGCTGTTGGGGTCGTCCAGGTCGCCAAAATACATGCATTTGGTCGGGCAAACACTGACACAGGCAGGCTTCAACCCCTTTTCGACCCTGTTGTGAAGGCAGAAAGTACATTTATCCACATGTCCGTCGGGATGCGGAAAGCGGGCATCGTATGGGCATGAGGCAATGCAAGCCCCGCAACCGATACATTCATCAGGGGTAACCAATACTGTTCCGCCTTTGCTGTAGTGGCTGGCCCCTGTGGGGCAGCAGCGCACGCATGGCGAGTTGTCGCAATGGTTGCATCGCTCCGACCGGATCTCGAGTTCCAGCTGCGGATATGTGCCGTCTGTAACTTCAACAATCCAGTCACGGCAATAACCAATAGGAACATTGTTTTCTGTCTGGCAGGCTACCACACAATCGCTGCAGCCTACACATTTTTTGGTATCTACGGCCATGGCGTACCTCATACAGCAGCCTCCTTTCCATCGGTATCAAAGACAAAAGTGACAAAATTGCCCCTCATCCCTGTCCCGCCCATCACCGGATCAATTTTAACCCTTGTAATCAGCTCGGTATCGTTCACCCCGCGGCCATGCGCACGGCTCAGTTTGGTGTTGTTGTGCCCGAAACCATGCACCATATACACACTATCCCAGCGAATGCGTTCTGTTACACGTACACGGATCGAAAATGTGGAAACTTTGTTGTCCTGATTTCTCAGTTTTACATACTGCCCGGATTTAAGTCCCCACATTTTGGCCACTTTCGGGTTTACCCACAAGGTGTTCTCGTCCATCAGGTCGGTGAGGTTGGGGTTGTTGGCCGTGCGGCTGAAGGTGTGCATGGGTGCGCGGCCGTAAATCAGTCTGTAGAAACCTTCCGGTGGTTCTTCATGAGGGGTATAAACCGGCAAGGGGTTGAAACCTTCATTCTCCATATCGGTGCTATATAACTCGATCTTACCGGTGTTGGTGTTAAAACTTATGTCCTCGCCCGGGGCAAAATAAAGATCGTCGGCCGTTCTGGGAAACTTTTTCACACCAATTCTTTTCATTTCTTCGAGCGAAGACCCTATCTGTTTCAGTTGCCAATCGAGCATTTCTTCAATATTGTTCCAGGGGAACCAGGCTTCCAGGCCGAGCCGGATGCCCAGTTCGCGAGCCATCCAGTCAGCCGGTTTGCTGTTGTATTTGGGTTCGGTGGCAGGCATCCGCAGAGCTATATTGGGCTCGCGGTGTGGCGATTTCCGTAACATATCATAGCGTTCGAGGAAGGTGCACTCGGGAAGAATCACATCGGCATATCCGGTTATCTCGGTGGGCATGGTATCAATAACCACCATCAATTCGAGTGCGTCAATGGCCTTCAGTGTTGTTTCCTGATCGGGCAGTGCCGCCATCAGGTTGGTTCCATTTACAAACCAGATTTTGAAGTTGCACGACTTATCTGTCGTTGGTATGGTAGCCTCGCACAATCCATTGCTCACCACTTCATTAGCCAGGGTATATTTGCCTTCATAGGCCTCGGTAGGCATCCGCTTGGGCTGTGGGAAGGGAGGCACGGGGTATTCGGGCACTTCTGCCTTTTCGGGATTATAAAAACCGCCCCTTCGGCCCCATGAGCCGAGCAAGGCGTTCAGTATAGCCACTGCGCGCAGGCGTTGTGTATCGTCTCCATACCAGGTAACGTGCCTGCCGGGATGAATAATCACCGCCGGGGATGCATTGAACATTTCTTTGGCGGTTTGCCTGATCACATGCGGGTCAATGGTTGTGATCCCGTAAGCCCATTCAGGGGTGAAGGGTTTCACATGCGCTTTGAGCTCTTCGAAGCCATAAGTGTATCTTTCAACATACTCCTTGTCGTACCATCCGTTTTCAATAAGTACATGAATCCACGACAGCAGCAAAGCCATGTCGGTCGAAGGCTTGATGGGAAGCCAGAACTTTGATTTTCCGGCAACTGTCGAAAAGCGTGGGTCAACAGTGATAATGGTGGCGCCTTTGTCAATGGCATCCGACATTTCCTGTACCTGCCCGTTATGCATATTCTCGCCCAGATGAGAACCTATGAGTACCAAACATTTGGTGTCGCGTATGTCGGTGCGTTCAGGAGAATACACAATGTCGCCAAAAGTGGTTAGGAAAGCAACTTCGCGCGGGCCACGGCACTGAGCAAAAGACGGTGCGGTAATGGACTGCGAGCCAAAAGCTTTGAGCATATGCCCAAAGTGTGCACCACCCGAACCATGAGTAAACAAAGCCACGCATTCAGGGCCGTATCTTGAGGCAATTTCCTTCATCCTGGCGGCAATATAATCAAGCGCTTCGTCCCAACCAGCTTCCCTGAAGGTTTCCTCTCCATCAACTACCGTGCGGATCAAGGGTGTTTTCAGCCGGTCGGTATCATGATACATGCCTACTCCACCGGTGCCGCGTGGACAAAAACGCCCGTTGCAATGCAGGTCCTCATCATTGCCCACAATCTTCTGAATCCTGCCATCATTGTCCTTGTACACCCAACCAGCACATTGCCAAAAACATACTTCACAATATGTTGGGCTGCGTGTGAAAGCCTGGGACGCATCAGCGCCGGCAAACAGGCTTGAAGCAGCCGACCATTTGAAGGTCGAAGCAGCAACTGCCAAACTGCCTGCACCAAGGGCAGATACTTTTATAAACTGTCTTCTTGTTGTTCTCATCCTTATCTCATCAGGTTGAACTACATATGTTCATATCTATATCTTTATGAACATGCAGACAAAATTACGGTTTTGTTTCAATTGATCGGACTCTATACCATGATTAAACCACTGAAAAACAACTTTTTCGGTCTTTGTTATTTATAATCTTTCTAAATAATATTGTCATCATTTTGACTGATGGGTCTTTAGAAAATAATTTAGAATGATTACAAATTAAGGTATCGTCTTTTGGTTTGGCCAAAAACCTCTTCACATCAAAACTATTGCGGTAAAAGTTTATTGAACAGCCCGTTCTCAATATTAAACCCCTGCACAAACCTGATCTCATCCCTCAGAAGCAGGTGGAAATAATCGCGGTAGTGCCTTATCTGGAGTCTTTCGAGGCTATTTTCGTAGATCACAGGCATGATATCCACCTGCGATTCGGGCATCGCCTGCAAAACAAACGATAGATCGGAATCGGGAAAAAAGATTTCAGCCACACTTCTGTCATCGGACAGGACAACAAATGCTACCTTTTTTGAATTGGCCGAACCGGTCATTTTGTTGTATTCCGAAAATGGTGAACCATCCTCAAAAGTTCTGATGCACCTGTTTTTCGCTTTCGACCAGAGGTATCCTGCATTCGACTTGCATTTTACACCAGGCAAAGTGTCTTCGGAAGAGGCTTCCAGTTCATCAGATTCATTGAGTGGCACTATGGGCGTTATGTTGCTGATATTGTTTAATTTATCTATATCGTCCTCAATAATGGTTTCGCTGATCACCGAAAAATCAATACTGCCCAATTCAATTTTACGGATCATGCGGTTCCACATGGTGTGAAAATAGAACACCTTTTCCTTCAGGTCGCAGGCAGTGGTGATCTGGGTTGCGCTGACAATATCGCCGGGTATTTTCTTTGCCGGCACATGGGCGCCCAGTGGTATGTTGAAATTATCGAGTATCCTGAACGATTCCACCACAGCATCCGTGCTTGTGGCCAATGGCCTGACTGAGGCGGTGAGCGCCATGGCACGGATAAACCGCGAAGGGGGTGTGTAGTCTCCCGGAAGGCCCATCAAACCCGAACCCGCACCCAGCGGAGAAAGACTGATGTTGCCCGCCTGAATGGGTTTTTGCGGATCGGCCGAAAGCTGCAGGTAGTTACGCAGGTTGATCATATGCCAGTCGTAGGTGGGCGCATTGGTAATCACCCCAAGCAGCGGCTCATATAAACGCTTCTCGCCATTGTTTACAAACTCGATAACCAGCGAAGCGCCTGTCGGATCGGCAATTTTGAAATGAAAAGGCAGTTCGGCCCCACCGAATGATTTGTTGTCCACCTGCACCACAATCAGTTTGTCCAGTGAATCTTTAACCTGCTTCACACTGTTGCAGGACGAGAGTATCCACTGCATCAGATCGCCCACACTCATGGATTGAGCAGCTTTGTCCGGTTCATAAACTGCATAGCCGGTAAATCCCGGAAGATAATACAGTCCCACATAAAGGCCTTCCTCGTTCATGCCATCGGGGCCAAAGTTTTCGCCATAGGCCGTCAGGCTGACAAAACCATATGTACCATTCCATTTCTTTCCGTTTGTACCCTTGGGTGTAAGTGCCTGAAAAGTTTTGTTTCGCGGCACAATCAGGATGCGGTTGTGGCGGGCATCGCTCTGCGCCCATTCAACAGTTCGTGCAGCAACAACCCCATTGTCCTTTGATTTCAGACTAATGCCCGTGCAGGCACTGACATCAGGTTTAGACATGAGCAAAAACCCAAAACAAAAAATTGCCAGATACAGTTTTTTCATGTGTTCTTTGTGTTGATTCCGGTTAAAAACTTGTTTGCACGTGTACAAACTACTTGACGTTCACGCACAAATCGGGATGAAATATACATCCTTTCAGGCATAAAACCATACCCGTTAAGTTTCAGGTTGTAACAAACAAGTATTTGGAAGAAAACGCTTTAGACAATACACCATAAGGGTTTTGGAACACAATCTAAAAGAACAACACAGCCCAACATTGCTTACCTTTGCCAAAACAGCCACTCCATGCCCAGAAACAAGAAAGCCGGAACCGGCAAAAAAGACACCTTCACCAATACCATACTGAGTATTTTTGGTGCTAACCCCTTCAAAGCCTACAATTACAAACAAGTTGCAAAGCTGCTGGGAGTAAAGGACAAGGCCGGGAAAGACCTTATCGCCAACATACTCGAAGAGCTGAAAAAAAGCGGGCAGCTCAGCGAGGATAAGCCATTCAGGTTTATGCTCAGCAAAAAAGTGCTGAGCGAATTTGCCTCAAAAAAAGACTTTGTTACCGGAAAAGTGGACATGAAAAATACCGGCAAAGCCTATGTCATACCCGATAAAGACGGCGAAGACATCTTCATCGGTCCCAACAACACCGCACAGGCTTTGCATGGCGACATAGTGAAAGTGATGCTTTTTCCCAAACGGAAAAACCACAAGACCGAGGGACAGATCATTGAAATCATCAAACGCACCAAAACCGATTATGTAGGTGTGATCGAGATTGGCAGGGAGTTCGGCTTTCTGGTGCCCGACAGCCACAATATGCCGGTGGATATTTTTGTTCCCAAATCGGCCCTGAACAAAGCCAAAAATGGCGACAAGGTGGTTGTGCGCATCACCGAGTGGCCGCAGCAGTCCAAAAACCCCTTCGGTGAGGTTATCCATGTGCTTGGCAGGCCGGGCGAGAACAACGTTGAGATGCAATCCATCCTCGCTGAGTATAACTTTCCCCTGTCGTTTCCCGAAATCGTTGAAAAAGAAGTGTCGCGCATCCCAGAAACCATTTCAGCGGAAGAGGCAGGCAAACGACGTGATTTCAGGGGAATTACCACACTCACCATTGACCCTGCCGACGCCAAAGATTTTGATGATGCCCTTTCGCTCAAAAAACTCGAAAACGGCTATTGGGAAGTAGGTGTGCATATTGCCGATGTGTCGCATTATGTACCCGAAAACTCCGCCACCGATGCCGAAGCGCAGGAGCGCGGCACCTCAGTTTACCTTGTTGACCGTGTTATTCCCATGCTTCCCGAGAAACTTTCGAACATGGTGTGTTCGCTCAGGCCTGATGAGGACAAATTGTGCTTTTCGGCTGTGTTCGAGATGAATGAAGAAGCCGAAGTGCTCGGAAGCTGGTTCGGGAAAACCATCATCCGTTCGATTCGTCGTTTCGACTACGAACAGGTGCAGGAAATCCTCGAAGGAGCCGAAGGCGACCTGCGCGATGAACTCCTGGTACTGAACGGCCTGGCGAAAAAACTCAGGGAAAAACGCATGCAGGCCGGTTCCATTAATTTCCGCTCCGAAGAGGTTAAGTTTATCCTCGACGAAAACGGAAAACCCATTGACACCTTTGTTAAGGTGCAAAAAGAAAGCAATATGCTCATCGAGGATTTCATGCTGCTGGCCAACCGCCGCGTGGCCGAACTGATTGGCAAACCCGAAGGCAGGAAGAAAGCCAAAACATTTGTGTACCGCATCCACGATGAACCAAACCCTGAAAAACTGAATACTTTCCTACAGTTTGTTTCCAAATTGGGCTATCAGATGAACATCAGTTCGCGCGACAAACTTGTACAATCCTACAACAACCTATTTGACGCTGTTGAAGGAAAAGGCGAAAAAGGACTCATCGAAACGGTTGCCATCCGCACCATGGCCAAAGCCGAATACAGCACCCAAAACATTGGGCATTACGGTTTGGCTTTCCCATATTATACCCACTTTACTTCTCCCATCAGGCGCTATCCCGACTTAATGGTGCACCGGCTGCTCGAGAAGTACCTCGAAGGCAAACCTTCGGTGAAAGAGGAAGACTATGAGCCTGTTTGCCAACATGCTTCGGAAATGGAACGTCGGGCCGCCGAAATGGAACGCGAATCGGTGAAGTACAAACAGGCCGAATACCTGATGGATAAGATCGGAAAAATGTTCGACGGACAGATATCAGGCGTGAGCAAGTGGGGCATATTTGTGGAATTGAAAAAAAGCAAATGTGAAGGTATGGTCCGCTATAACGAAATGCCCGGCGATTATTACTACCTTGATGAAGACAACTACCAGGTGATTGGTCAGAGTCACGGAAAAGTGTTCAGGCTGGGCGATCCGGTAACGGTCAGGGTGAAAAAGGTGGACCTTGCCCGAAAGAAACTCGATTTTGTTATCGTAAACACCGATCCGGCAAGGGATTGGGATTGAGCACTCAGCGCACTTCCAACCTCAAACTTTGCCAACCATTTTCTTCATCCCTGCCGCAAGAACTTTTCACGTTGATGGTAATCTTTAGCCTGATTGACTGGAGCAGTGGTACAATTTAGATAGCTGATTTATAGCGTTTACCCCCGTCCCCTGAAGGGGAGTCGCTAAAAATAAGCTTTTACTGAATCATCAACTGGCATTTTCACATAAACTCCAACCGTCAAACAGGAGTCGAAACCACCGGAGAACTTTGTTCACTCAATTGACTCAGTTCTGATCTTAAATCTTAAATTCATCAATCTTAAATCTTAAATATTTGGAATACAAGAATTTTTGATTTCCGATTGAAGATTTTTGATGTGGCTGAATCCATTAGTGAAAGCTTCCCGCCAGTGACCACGGCCTAAACAGTGAACGGTGAAGCCGAACCGAAATCCATCCCAACCTTCTAACCTCCAAACTTTTAAACTTTCAAACATTCAAACCTTCAAACCTTCAAACCTTCTAACTTTTAAACCTACTTAACCACCAACCTCCCGCTCCGCCAGTTTCTACCATCCCACAGCCTTACGACATACAAACCGAAAGGAAGCCGGGTAGTTTCTATCCTGTGAATGTTGTTCGCAAGTCGTTTCTATCGGCAACCATCAATTTTTGAACAGTTCGTAACAAGGAACAAGTACCATGTGCATTGGCTTAGAACCATTCTAAATTACTCATCAATAATGATTTTTTAGTTGACATCCATTTTCCTCAAAAACCAAATATTCATATCTTTAGGCCTTAATTCATTGAAAGTTGAAAAGCAGTTTTTGTCATTCCATTAATTGTGCTTCACCATGAAAGCCGGTCATAACTCTCAACAAGTCATTATAAGCAGAAAACACTTGCAGGTTATGTTGTTGCTTTTTATGGCTATTATGGCCGGTAAAGTTTTTGCACAGCATGCAAGGGATTCTGAAAGCGTTTTTCAAAATGAAGATGAGCTTATTATTGACAGCATACCTTTGCGCCCCGGAATAAACTGGATATCCTTCCCCCGCCTGCGCCTCCAAACTGGACAAAACTACGCCACCTTGGACAAGGCCTTAAATAACCATCCAATGCTTCCCACTCAGGGGAATATACAACCCCAAGATTTCTTTAATACTATTGACAGCATCAACAGAATAAACAACAATCCTCCCGGTCAGTTTGAAAACTTAATTGTTAGAGCAGATTGGAATGACCAACTTAGAAAGTGGGAACCCATGCAACCAGAAATTCAAACTATAATGCAAGATCAGGGTTACAAACTCAACCTGCACCCAAAAAGCAATTTACATTTCCTCCACCTGGCAGGCACCTTAGAAAGCCCCGACCACCAGAAGTACCTTTTTGCTTCTACAGATCCTGAGAACTCAAGCCGCAGACGCGAGAACTGGACAGGCTACTGGCTTTATGAAGAACAGGACATTTTTGATGCCCTCGGTGCTTTTGCCGAAGGGGAAACCCCTGCCATCACAGGAATCAAACACCAGAACTGGAGCTGCGTTTTTACGGAATGGTCGCCACTGGGGGGATGGGATCCGCTTCCTCCAAATCAAGGACCACGTTGGTACTGTTCACACAAGAGCACAAAAGTCAAATATGGTGATATGGTGGTTCTGCGCGCCGGTAGCGACATAAACAATTTCCAGTGGTGCATCAACGGACAACCGCCCTATGTGGCTCCTGATCCCGGACCTGTGTATTACTCCTATACCCTGAAAGCCGACTACACCCCCATAGTGATTGCCCTCGACACCACCTCAGGTATCACCGAAATCGGTGCTTTTGTAAACGACACCTGCGTTGGGGCAAGCGTGGTGCAGCCCGGCGATACCGTAGTGGTGCTCAACGCCTATATGGACGGCCTGGCAGGCGATTCTGTCTATTTCGAACAGCACAGCCCCATGAAATCCCTGTCCGAAGACAGGCGCAGGCCGGACTATTCACTCATGGAAAACCGCACAGGCCGTTTTACCAAAAGAAGGATCAACCCCCGCGAAAGGCGCGAGTACTATGTGGTCTCCTTCATGGGACAAGCTGATGCCCTGCCACAGGAACTTATACAGCACCTCGAAATAAGTGCATTCCCTAACCCTGCCGGGGACGAGATACAGCTGTTGATCAATATGCCCGATGAAAATCCGTGCCAGATAGTGCTGCTCGACCTCATGGGCAGGTATCTGTTTGAACTGCACAGCGGTTTTCTGCCTAAGGGCAGCCAGCAAATCAGCCTCACAAGGCCTCCGACCCTGCCCGCCGGGCTTTACCTGTTGAAGGCAACAGCAGGCCAACGGCAGGCACAACACAAACTTATCCTCAGGTAAGCTGATGCAAACACATTTCCATACAAACGCCCGATTGAGTAAACCGGTACAAACTTTCACCGCTCTGATATCGTTGTTCCTACTGCCCCTGTCCCATTCAGCACAGGTGCTGACGGTGAAGCAGGATGGTTCAGGCATGTTCACAGACATACAGCAGGCTATTGATGCAGCGGTCAACGGCGACACAGTGCTGGTGTGGCCGGGGGTTTACTACGAGAACCTTGACTTCAAAGAAAAGAGCCTGACCCTGGGAAGTCTTACCCTGACCACTGGCGATATCGCCTACCGAAACCAGACTGTCATTGATGGTAACTATAATGGTTCCTGCATCAGGATCATTGACATGTTAGGTTTGATTTACCCCGAATTTGTAATTAACGGTTTCACCCTGCAAAACGGCAATGGTTTCACTGGTGGTTGCATCAGGTTAATAGGTACTGTAGGCTCTATTGTGAATTGTATTATTCAAGATAACTATACTTTTGACTCTGGCGGTGGCCTTGCTGTTACGGATACTGAACTGTTTCTGTCGAACAGTATTATACGAAATAATTTTGCATATAATAGGGGAGGCGGAATTGCCACAGGACTTTCAATGATAGTATTTGATACCATTATGAGGTGCAGTTTGTTTAACAACTATGCAAGTATTGGGACAGAGATACATAAAGGTAATAGTGTTCATCCTTTAAATGTGTCAATGGATACTTTTATGGTGACCCATCCTGACCGCTACCATATTTTTGCCGAGCCGGATTCATCGGGAAACACCTTTACCTTTGACGGATGGAATCACAAGGTGGAGCAAAGCGCGGAAACATTGTATGTTAGTCCACAGGGCGACAATGCCAACAGTGGCCTGTCGCCCGATGAGCCGGTAAGGAACATCTGGCTTGCTCTGGTAAAGGCCAAACCTGCCCCCGGGCAGCCCCAGACCATCCGCCTTTCCGAAGGCCTGTATGCCCAATCCGCCAACCAGGAAAGATTGCCCCTGGGATTGAAAGATTCGGTAAGTATAGTGGGTAAAAGTGCTACAGAAACTATTATTGATGCTGAGTTGACTTATAAATTAATTTCTGGTATAAATATCTATGGCCCTTTGACTCTCAAAAACATAAGTTTTACTAACGGATCTGCCTACGCAGCCATCGGTGGTAACGGAAGAGTAAATATTAATTACAATTATGGAACGATCGTACTCGATAGTTTAAAGATCATTAGTTGCTATGACTTCAACATTGGCGGGATTCAGGCTGATTTGAATGAGAACCTGATTATTTCAAATTGCGAGTTTGAAAACATTCACGGGATTCCCTTATGGGTCAGTGTGGGTGATTACGAATCTGTCAGGAGATCTAGTAAAGTGAGTAATATTAAGGTTACTAATACACATCCGCCTTTAGATTATTTTGGCTATTATTTCAATCCAATCAGGTTATATAGTTATATGCCTGAAAATGAGGCATCAAAAAACATTTCCTTGATCAACAGCCTTGTCACCGACAACACCGACAGCACCAATCAGGGCTATGTAACACGAGGGGCCATCGTGCTCGATCAGGTGAATGCCAACATCATCAACTGCACATTTGCAAACAACCGTGCCGTAAACTCCCAGTGGGGGGCTTCGTTCAACATACAGGGTCTGTCAACGGTCAACATCTACAACTCCATCTTTTACCAGAACCAGCCCACCGAGTTCGGCTTCTTTGCCCCGGAAGGCAACAAGCCCACGGTCAACATCCACAACTCCTTGGTGCTTGGCGGCACCAACAGCTTCTACGCCCTTGGCGAAGGCATACTGCACTACGACACCTCCAACATCGACACCGACCCCCTCTTCACCGGCTATGGCGATTTCCCTTATTCCCTGTCGGGCCTGTCGCCCTGCATTGATGGCGGCACACTCGAACTGCCCGAAGGCATCACCCTTCCTGCTACCGACCTGGCCGGCAACCCGCGTGTGTGGGGTGGCAGTGTGGATATGGGTGCATATGAGTTCAACCCGGTAACCATTGGCGAAAGCAGGATGCAAACCAACCCCCCTACCCGCCTTGTAGCCGCGCCCAACCCCTTTGTTCATGAGCTAAGCCTCACTGTAACGCCCAAAACAGGAATTCCGGTACGCATCACTGTGCACAACCTGCTGGGCCGCGAAGTCGCCCGCCTGCTCGATCAGACCGACAACCGCCTCGCCTACACCACCCTGCACTGGAACGGTCTCGGCAATGCCGGTGAAAACCTCCCCGCCGGAGCCTACATCATCAGTCTGGTTGAAGATGGTAAAGAAGTGGAAAGCTTGAGAGTAGTGAAAAGTGAACGGTGAACGGTGAACAGTAACCCGGAACCAGAAACCAGCAACCAGAAACCAGCAACCAGAAACCCGGAACTCGAAACCCGGAACTCGGAACCCGCAACGCGCAACGCGCAACGCGCAACCCAAAAAATGACAACTTACCGGGAATTTTCGAAACTAATGTCTATTCAAAAAGCTTCATTTCATCCAGCACCTTCATCACGCTTTTGACGGAGTCGGAGGAGTCGACAAGCAATTTTTTCTCTTCCTTGTTCAGGTCAATTTCGATGATTTCTTCGATACCTCTTCGGCCAAGTTTCACGGGCACACCGAGGTACACATCCTTCAGTCCGTATTCGCCCTGAAGGTAAGCACAAACGGGGAAAATTCTGTTCTGATCATCCACAATAGCTTCCACCATCTGAGCAGCCGCTGCTCCCGGAGCATACCAGGCAGATGTTCCCATCAGGTTTACCAGCTCACCACCACCCTTTTTGGTGCGTTCAACGATCTTATCCAGTTCGTCTTTGCCGAGCAATTGTGTTACCGGGATGCCATTGATGGAGGTGTAGCGCGGCAGCGGAACCATAGTGTCGCCGTGGCCGCCGAGCAGCAATGCATGGATGTCGGCAGGCGATACATTCAGAGCATTGGCCAGGAAGGCGCGGTAACGTCCCGTGTCGAGGGTTCCGGCCATACCAAACACCTTGCGCGATGGCTTGTTGCTGGCCTGATAGGCAGCATAGGTCATCACGTCGAGGGGGTTCGAAACTACAATGATGATGGCGTCGGGCGAATACTTTACGGCTTTTTCGGTAACATCTTTCACGATGGCCGCATTGGTCTTGATCAAATCATCGCGCGACATGCCGGGTTTGCGGGGCAGGCCCGAAGTGATCACGATAACACCTGAGCCTTTGGTTTTCAAATAATCATTGGTGACACCGGTAACCCTGGTGTTGAAATGGTTGATTGACGAAGTTTGCCAGATGTCGAGTGCCTTGCCTTCGGCAATGCCTTCCTTGATGTCGACCAGCACCACCTCTTTGGCGAGGTCTTTGTGTGCGATTACGTTAGCACAGGTTGCGCCTACATTACCGGCGCCGATTACGGTTATTCTTTCCATGCAAGATTCGGTTGTTGAATGTTTTTAATCGGATTGGTTTTTACTGCCACAAATATACATATCTTACTGTATTTCTATATGGTAAGTGGCAAAGATTTCGCATTTTTTAAGAAAAGAGGGCCGGACTGCCATTCACGGACAGTCCGGCCAAAGGTTCATTATTCAACATCTAAGGCCGGCTGTCTGCCCGGTGTCCAGGGAGCCTTTGCGCGGTCAAGCTTGTCCTCCAGCATTTTAAGCTCTGAGTCGATTTGTTTGAGTGCGTCGATGAGTGGTGGCAGCTCTTCGCGGATAATGGCAAAGTTGCTGCGCATGGTGGCTGTAGGACTTGCCGACGACGACCATATTCCTGCGAGTATGGCATACTGCCTGTAGGTGACCGAAACCGGTTCGGGCGGAACTTCCTCGAAACTGGCTCTGGCTTCGGTACCGTTAAAGGCAAAGTCAATATTGTTGAGGGTTGTATGGATTCTGTTGGTAGCATCTACGGCCCCATCAATCTCGTTCAGAAGATAATGATTCACCTGGCGGATGGCTTCGTTGCGCTTTCTGAGTTCTTCCATAAACCTCAGGTTGCCGTCAATAACCCTGCCGAGCTCAGCCACATCGCGCAGAAATGCATTGCGTTCGTTTTCGTTTTCGGCAGGCAGAGTGGTATTGTTGAGCACTTTGGCTTCGAACCGAACCGGGTCTGAAAGCTGCTTAACCACGCCATCATGATACAAAGCTAGTTCAACAGTGTAGTAGCCCGGAACCACCGGCATGCCATTTTGGTTATTCGCTGCGGGGTTGAACGCATCACCGCTGCGTGCCGAAGGTCTGTCGTACCTGAGTGGCCATATGGTGCGGTTCAGGCCTGTTTTGGGCGATTCGAATAGTTTCCTGATTATTTTTCCCTGATCATCACGGATGGTAAAAATCATATAAGGAGGTATTTCTTCTGCTTCGGCTTTCAAAGTTATGCGGTCGGGTTGGGGAACAGGCTGGCCTTTTTCGAACAATTCCTTCTCTTTTTTGAGCCTGAGTTGTTTCTTCGTTTGCGGGCTATCTTTGAGATACCAGCTGAAAGTGGCTCCGAATGCGGGATTAGGTGCCAGAAAATAAGTAGATCCTGTACCATAGCGTCCGTCGCGTTCCACAAACATCCAGGCATCTTTCACCGGAAAAAGCATGGCTTCGTTGTCTCTGAAAGCATCAGCAGTGATGTGTCGCAGCGGGCTGTAGTCGTCGAGAATGTAAAATCCGCGTCCGAAAGTGGCAATGGCCAGATCGTTTTCCTCTTCCTGTACGGCAATGTCTTTCACAGCTATGTCGGGCAATCCGTGGTTGAGTTTGGTCCACACTTTTCCTCCGTCAACACTGAAATAAAAACTGTATTCGGTTCCCACAAACAACAGGTCGGGTTTCACAAAATCCTGAACGATGCTGTGCACGGTTTCGTTGGGGAGGTTCGCGCTGATGGAAACCCAGGTGCGTCCTTTATCGCTGCTTTTCAGCACATAGGGTTTAAAATCGTCTCTTTTGAGGTTGTTGAAAGTGGCAAAAACAACATTTTCGTCGAACCGTGAAGGGAAAATATCGCTTACATAGGTGTAGTCGGGAAGGCCGGGAAACGAACTGATCTTTGTCCAGTTTTTGCCATCGTCTTCCGTAATCTGTATGAGTCCGTCATCTGTTCCTGCGAACAGCAGTCCGGCTTTGAGCGGTGATTCGGCAAGCGATACGATGGTTCCCCAGGGCGAGGTGGACACATCCTTGGCAACGGCATCCGAAGGCCAGTATTTGCCCATCACCGGAAACTGATTGCGGTCTTCATTGCGTGTGATGTCATCGCTGATCACTTCCCAGCTGCTTCCTCTGTCAACGCTTCTGAACACCTTGTTGGCCGCCATGTAAAGGGTAGTTGGGTGGTGGTTACTCAGGAAAAAAGGAGCATCCCAGTTCCAGCGGTAGTGCAGTTCGTCCTTACGGGGTATAGGTTTTATAAACAACTGCTCACCGCTTTTCTTGTCAAAACGGTAGATATTGCCGTATTGATAGGCCGAATACACAATGTCGGTATTGTCGCGTTCGATTGCCTGCCAGAATCCGTCGCCACCCAGGGTGACCACCCATTCGCCGCTGTTCACTCCTTCGGAACTGGTATTGCGAGAGGGGCCGCCCATGCTCTGGTTATCCTGTGTGCCGCCGTAAACCCAGTAGAAGGGTTTGGTGTTGTCCACATTCACACGGTAGAATTGTGTCACAGACAGGTTGGTTTTGTGCTGAAAATGGGCACCGTCATCAAATGTCTCGTATATACCCCCATCACCGCCAATCATCCAGTGGCGTGTATCGCGTGGGTCGATCCACATACAATGGTCGTCCACATGGCGCTTGTTGAGGCCAATATTTTGCCATGTTTTGCCTCCGTCGGAGGTTACTTTTGAAACCACGTCAAGTGAATACACTTTGTCGGCATCAATCGGGTCGCAGACGATAATATTGAAATATTGACCACTCGACGAATAGCTGTTCATTTTGTTCCACGAAGCGCCCCTGTCAACCGAGCGGAAGAACCCGCCGCTCTCGTTGGCGGCTTCCGCAATCAGGTACACATAATCGGGGTTTGCCGGCGACACGGCGATGCACATTCCGCCCACATGGCCCGAAGGCAGGCCGTTGGTGAGTTTCTGCCAGTTTTTCCCGGCATCGGTGGTTTTGTACACAGCCGACTCGGGACCGCCGCCGATCTTGGTAAACACATGTCTGCGGCGCTGTTCGCTGGTGGCATAGATCACATCGGGGTTGCGCGGGTCGAAGGCCAGATGGTTGACTCCGGTGTTTTCGCTGATGAAGAGGATGCGTTCCCAGTTTTTGCCGCCATCAATGGTTTTATACAGTCCGCGCTCCCCCCCGGGGCCCCATACAGAACCTTCGGCAGCAACATAAACCTCATCGCTGTTGCGTGGGTCAATCAGTATCTTCCCGATCTGTCGCGAGTCTTTCAACCCCATATTTGTCCAGCTTTTGCCCCCGTCAATGGTTTTGTACACCCCGTTACCGTAGCCCAAAGCGCGCTGATGGTTGTTTTCGCCAGTGCCTGCCCAAACTACAAAGGGATTGTTTGGATCCATCGCCAGCGCACCAATGGAATAAGTTCCGTAATTGTCGAACACCGGCTCAAAGGTGGTTCCGTTGTTCACGGTTTTCCAGATATGCCCCGAGGCCACACCCACATAATACTCATGAGGGTTGGCAGGGTTAACGGCAAAATCGGCAATACGCCCTGAGGCAAAGGCAGGGCCGATGCCGCGCCATTTCAAACCCGACAACTGAGAAGTCTTCAGGCTGTCGGAAGCTTTTTCAACCTTTTTGCCGCGCTGTGCCATCAGCCCCTGAGGCATCAGCAAAAGCACAGCAAATGTGCAAGCCGCTATAAGAGCAGCAAATGTGAATTTTCTGAGCATAGTAATACTTTTTGAACGGATAAAAGTACAAAAAAAGAGGCTATGCAAAGTTCGTTCAGGGAACAAGTAATATTCCGTGCCTCAGCCAAAGATGAAAAAAGAGGAAAAACACCAGTCCGAGTGTCAGATTGATCAGCATTTTGTTTCCTGTGGGCAACATGCAGATGGTGTGCGATACCTTGTCGGGTCTGACAAAAGGAATGGCTGCTATGGCCAGAAAAAGCAAGGCTGTCAGCACCAGGTCTTTAGGCTTGATGCCACTGAAGTCGCGCAGGAGAAACAAAAGCGAGCTTCCGAACCAGGGCAGGAAAAAACACCAGAACCACAGCTTCAGGCGCTTGCCGAAGCTGTCGGATAGCGGCAGATGAAGGTGGTTGTAGAAAAGCCTCCCGGCAAACATACCCGAACGTATCAGAAAATAAGTCGAAAATCCAATGGCCAGTGTCACCACAGCCAGATCGAAACCAAAAGCATCGGCCACCCGTGCAATGCCTTCGCCCAGCAACAGATCCTCGCTGATCAGCCCGAAACTGAGGTTGAAGGCATGAAGGAACATCCATACCAAAAACAACAGAGACGAAATGGAAACCCTTGGAATAAGCTGATACACAGCAAGACTAATCAATCCGATGAACAGGCACGAAAAAGGCGAAGCCAGAAAAACACTCACAATAGTGTCATTAGTCCACAAAGGCGAATCATATGGCACAGAAAACTCAATATGACGCGTAAAAAGCCGGCCGGGAACATCCATATCCCAGGCAATATACAGTGTCGAAAACCCTGAAACAATATAAACAAAGACATATGCCATTACCGAAAGGGCAAGTGAGTTTATGAGCAACCACAACAGCCGCTTACGCGAGAGAATGTTATCTGGGTCACCACTCATTATGTTTTGCGTTGGTTGTTCAATAATTTACGTGCAAGGTCGTCACGTTTGATTTTGTTCAGTTCGTGTCTGATCCAGGGTTGGTTCTCTTTCTTGTACCAAAAGAAGAACTTCTGCTGTGCCAGTTTATCCGTTTTTTTCTTTGCCGTAAACACCGGTTTGAGGGTGTAGGGGTCGTAGCCTGAATAGTAGATTTCGGTGGCCACTGTCATGGGCGTGGGAGTGAAATCCTGCACCTGTTCGAGCCTGAATCCCAACTCCCTCGTGTCGGCAGCCAATTGTGCCATGTCTTCAAGGGTGCTTTCGGGATGGCTCGAAATGAAATACGGGATCAACTGCTGCCTGAGTCCTGTTTCGGCATTGATCTGGTCGAATTTTTTCTTCAGCTTGTGAAACAGGGCAAACGAAGGTTTGCGCATGGCTTTAAGCACGCGCTCGGAGGTGTGTTCGGGGGCTACTTTGAGCCTGCCGCTCACGTGTCGCGTAACAAGCTGCTGCAGGTATTCATCATATCCCATTGCCTTGCTTTTCTCCGGGTCGTCGCTCAGGAAAAGGTCGTAGCGCAAGCCTGAACCGACGAAGGCTTTTTTAACCGCAGGATGATTGTCCACCTCGCGGTAAATCTCCGTCATGGGCTTATGATTGGTGTCGAGGTTGCTGCAGATGTTCGGAAACACACAGCTGGGCCTTCGGCAGTTGTCGCAGATTTTCTGGTGGATGCCTTTCATCCGGTACATATTGGCCGAAGGGCCGCCAAGATCGCTGATGTAGCCTTTGAAGTCGCTCATTTTTGTGATTTGATCCACCTCGGCCATGATTGATTTTTTGCTTCGGCTGGCCACAAATTTGCCCTGATGGGCCGAAATGGTACAGAAACTGCAGCCACCGAAACAACCACGGTGCATGTTCACCGAATGACGTATCATCTCATAGGCCGGTATCGTGCCTCTTTTGGCATATTTTGGATGGGGCATGCGGGTGTATGGAAGATCGAAAGAGGCATCAATCTGCTCTTCGGTGAAGGTGGGATAAGGCGGATTGATGTAGAGTCTTGTGTCGCCGATGTCCTGTATAAGCCTGGCAGCCTGCGCTTTGTTCGACTCCTGCTCTATGTGTCTGAAATTGCCGGCATAAGTTTTTTTGTCGCGCAGGCAATCCTCGTGCGAAGCTAAGTGGATGTCGCCCGCAGCTGTCTTTTCCATGATCCGTCTTTTTGGCCGAAGGAAAAACGTTTGTCTGACGTGGTCAATTTCATTGACGGTTATTCCCTGATCGAGCAGGTGCAGCAATTCGATGAAGGCCAGTTCGCCCATACCATAGACGCCAATATGTGCTTCGGAATCGAGCAGTATGGTTGGTTTCAGGCTGTCGGACCAGTAGTCGTAGTGCGTGACGCGCCTGAGCGAGGCTTCCACCCCGCCTATGATGACCGGACTTTCGGGAAACATTTTCCTGACGATGCGGCTATAAACCACAGTGGCGTAATCGGGTCTGAAGCCGCTTTTGCCGCCGGGGGTGTAGGCATCGTTTGAGCGCAGTCTTTTGTTGGCGGTGTAATGGTTGACCATCGAATCCATATTGCCTGATGTGATGCCGAAGCACAGCCTTGGAGGACCGAATTTATTGAAATCGCGCAGGTCGTCCTGCCAGTTGGGTTGGGCGATGATGGCTACCCTGAAGCCTTCCTTTTCGGCAAGCCTGCCGATTACGGCGGCTCCAAAGGCAGGGTGGTCCACATAGGCATCGCCGGTGATCAGTACCACATCGGGTCTGTCCCATCCACGCAACTCCATTTCTTTTCGTGTAGTTGGCAACCAGTCGGTTAAGCGCAGTTCATTCGTCATCGGGCAGTAGATTCAGGTTGTGCACACACAAACAGGCTTACAGCCTGCAGCAGGCAAACAGCAAAGATAAGTGATTATTATTGAGTGAGAAATAATCACCGGCCAAACAATTAACACAACCCCAGAAACCAGAAACCGAACCAAACACCATATAAATCCTCAGCCAGATCATAAATCTTAAATTCATCAATCTTCAATCTTAAATATTTGGAATACAAGAATTTTTGATTTCCGATTTTCGATAGAAGATCTTTGATGTCGCTGAATCCCTTAGTGAAAGCCTCCCGTCAGTGACCCCGGCCAAAACGGTGAAGCAGAACCGAAAACCATCCCAACCAGGAACAAGAAACCAGAAACCAGCAACCAGAAACCAGAAACCTTCCCTCTTTGCCATGTGCCTCCTTTGGAAATGTACGGCAACGGACAAAATATGTCCGCTTCAATGCTCATTTGCAGGAAGTGTACGGTTGCGTTTATCAATTTATAAAACTCTAATTCAATAATTTAGAAAGTTTGGCATGGTTATTTGAGATAGTATGGAAACAACAATAAAATAAAAAACATCATGAAAACGATCAGAATCCTCGCCTTAAGCTTAGTCCTTGCTTCGGTTGGCACGTCTGCAAGCTTTGCCGAAGGGTTCGAACTGAAAGAGGAAGCCTATATTAACGACATTCCCTTCGATACCCATCGCATCGCTGCTGAATATTCCCAACAAAAGGCCATCAGCATCCGCTTCGAGCCGGTTGAAGAAAATCCGGTAGCCGACATACCTTTCGATACCGAACAGCTTGCAGAAACCGAACGCAGCAACAGGGCCATGCAGCATGTGTTCAGGCCTGCTCCCGAAGCATTCATCCACGATATACCCTTCAGCACAACCTCGGTTGCCTGCAGTGTTCTGTGCACAGAAGCACTGGTCAATCAGGGTAGCACAAATCGCACACGAACATTGTAGCAGTTTTTTTCATAGTTAATTTGGTTAAGCAGTTCACAAACGGAAGGGCTCCCTCGGGGGCCTTTCTTATTTCATTGTGTTTTGCCATAAAATGAAAACCGGAACAAAACATTCATGCGAAAACTGAACAGACATAAAATCCGGATCAACCTTTGGAGTAACCTATGCGAAACTGTTCGCGAACGAACAAAACTGTGTGGGGGCGGACACAAAGATTGCAAATGTTACCCAACGAAAAAATTTACGCTATTTGAATATCAGATATATATAATTTTTGGCACGATATGTGAAGTAAATAAGGCATGTTGAATTTAAACACCATGAAAAAATTAATTGCCACCCTCGCCCTCGGAATGATGCTCCCGGCAGCCCTGCTTGCTGATGGTTATCACGAAATTCACGGAGCCGATGTAGCAATCAACGATATTCCCTTCGACACCGAAGAAGTGTTCAGCGAACAGATGTCGGTCAGAGCAATGACAGTGGATTTTGAGCCAGCCGAAGAAAGTTTTATCAGCGACATCCCTTTCGACACCCGCTCATTGGCTTCGTTCGAAATTAGTTTCAGTCTGCCCGAAGAAGAATTCGTTAATGATATCCCATTTGACACTCACCGCATAGCGGAAAAAAATATGTAAGATCTTGGGAGCTCCCGCTCCCCGTCGTTCTTTTTCTCATACCATGTAATTTTGTGTTGGTTGAACCTTGGTTAGGAGGCTGCCCGAAAAGGCAGCCTCTTTTTTTTTGCCCCGTATCCTTCACCCAAGCCTGTTAATCCCAGTAGAAAACATCGAGAAAAATATTTAAGGATATTTTTGTCTTTTATTATGGAAATTATATATCTTTGCCGCAGAAAAAAAGCAAATCAGCCATGATTGATTACGCACAGGAAACATTAAGTTCTATTATATCAAGGGATTACCGTGCATCTAAAGTGTTTCGCAGGCATCATCTTGATTTTTGCAGCAAAAGCGACCTGAGCCTGGAAAAAATCTGCAGCCTGCTTCAGATCCGGCATGAAGATATTGTAGCCGAACTAAACGAACTGAAGAATATCGAAGCAGACATGAAAATCGACGGCACTCAGGGTCTTATGGAGATGAAAGAAAGCATCAGGCACGGACATCATGCTGCACTGACCGAAAACATGAAACAAATTGATGCCTACCTCAGGAGGCTGGTTTCGGTGCATGAAGAGCAGTTTCCATGGATCAGGGCGGTACTGCGCCAGTTTGAATCGGTTGCCTTTGGTGTTGGCGACAGCATCAAAAGGAAAGAACTTGTTTTGTTTCCTGCCATTGACCAGATGAGTCAATGCATACAGCAAAAAACCAAATATACCATACCCGGTTTCGGAAGCGTGCGCAACCTGTTGAACCGTCTCACCGCTGAGCATGAGCAAAACATCACTGCGATGGATAAAATCAGCGCACTCTCGCAGGGATTCACTGCACCAGCCGATGGCTGCAATACCTTTGCCGTTGCCATGGGCAAAATGAGGGAGCTGCATGCATTAATGAAAACTAATGCAGAATGGGAACAAGGTGCATTTTTTCCGCAAATCATTGAACTGGAACAATTACTTTTGTCTGACTAAATCACTGCCATGTTTTCGAAGGCCTGCAAATACGCCATTAAAGCACTTATCTACATCGCATCGCGTTCGGGCGACGGCAGTAATATCAGCCTGCGCGACATTGCCGCACAGATTGACTCACCGGAGCATTTCACAGCCAAGATTATGCAGATACTGAGCAAACAAGGCATCGTATCATCCATCAAAGGACCTAACGGAGGTTTCTACATCGAACGCAATGCCCCTGCCATTCCCCTTTTCGAAGTGGCGCGGGCCATTGATGGCGTGCATCACCTGACAGGTTGCGGACTGGGTCTCAAAAACTGCTCCGAAGATCAGCCATGCCCCATCCACCGCGAATTCAGCGAAGTCAGAAACCGACTGCTTCAAATGCTGCATCAAAGCACCATACAGCAACTTGCCGGTGAACTTACTTCCGGACAAACCGTTCTGAAACATATGGCATTGTAAAATTTTTTAATTTAATTAAAGATAAATATATCCTTTATTCCATAATTTAACATAATACCCTATGAAAACCCAACATATCAAAAAAACCATGATGATACTGATCGTTTCGGTATCGTCCGTTCTGTTGTGGCAGTCGTGCACACAGCAAGAGCAGTCAAGAACCTATTCAGACCTTACATCGGAAGTAACAGGCGAAGTTATAGCTGAACTCACCGACGCTCCTTTTGTTCCGGCCCGCATCACGGCCAAACACAATACAAAAGTCATCGTTCATCTAGAAGTTATTGAGCAACCCATGCGTCTGGCCGATGGTGTTGAATACACCTTCTGGACTTTTGGCGGCAAGGTGCCCGGAAAGTTCATCCGGGTGCGTCAGGGCGACCAGGTTGAGTTTCACCTGCACAACCACCCCGACAATATGTTGCCGCACAACATCGACCTGCACGCTGTTACCGGTCCGGGTGGCGGTGCCGAAGCCTCCCTTGTGGCACCGGGCAAAAGCGCTCAGTTCAGTTTCAGAGCGCTCAATCAGGGGCTGTATGTGTATCATTGTGCCACAGCACCTGTAGGCATGCACATTGCCAACGGCATGTATGGTCTTATTCTGGTTGAACCCCTCGAAGGCCTGCCGGCTGTGGATCACGAATTCTATGTGATGCAAAGCGAGTTTTACACCTCAGGCGGTTTTGGCGAGAAAGGACATCAGGAGTTTGACATGCAAAAAGCACTCGACGAAAGGCCTGATTATGTAGTGATGAACGGTGCAGTGGGTGCTTCGGCTGGCGAAAATGCCATGAAGGTGAAGGTGGGCGAATCAGTGAGGCTCTATCTGGGCAATGGTGGACCAAACCTGGTTTCTTCTTTTCATGTCATCGGCGAAATTTTCGACAAGGTTTATGTTGAGGGGGGTACGCTGATCAACCGCGACGTGCAAACCACACTTATTCCAGCCGGTGGCTCAGCGATTGCCGAGTTCACCTGTGAAGTACCGGGTACACTACACCTTGTTGACCACAGCATTTTCAGGGCATTCAACAAAGGCGCGCTGGCCCAGATCAAGGTTGTGGGCGATGAAAACCATCAAGTGTTCACCGGGAAAGAAAAAGAGGAGGTGTACCTTCCTGAAGGATCAGCCATTCAGCGCATCAGCTCCGGAAAACAGGCCGCTGCAAGCAGCGAAATCATGCCCGAAAAAAGTCTGAACGAACGACTTGAAGCCGGTGCAATCCTATACAAGCAAAACTGTATGGCCTGCCACATGGATCATGGAGGCGGTATTCCGGGTACATTCCCAACCTTGGTGAATTCTGATTTCCTGAAAGCAAGGGCCGACAAAGGAATCGGCATCATTCTCGAGGGACTACAGGGCGAAATCACAGTCAACGGCTCCAACTACAACAACATTATGCCGGCTGTGGCCCTGAACGATGATCAGGTAGCCAGCATCCTCACTTATGTATTCAACCGTTTTGAGAACGGCGGCGGACACATCAAAGCTGCTGAAGTGGCTGAATGGCGAAACAAAAAATGAAGCGCATTGTAACATCGGCAATCTTTTTCCTTCTGCTTGGATGCTGTGACCTTCAGGCACAGCATCCCGGCATGAAGACCATTCCTGCAGGAACATATAAACCTTTGATGAAAACCGTTGCAGACGAAATAACAGTAGGTTCCTTCCTGCTTGACGAAAAACCGGTGACCAATGCCCAATTCAAGGCATTCACCGATGCCCGGCCTGAATGGTCGCCCACACGTGTGAAAGCACTTTTTGCCGACAACCAGTATCTGCAACACTGGGACAGTACCGGAACATATGTCGGTGAAACGGAACAGATGCCCGTCGTGTATGTTTCGTGGTTTGCCGCAAAAGCCTATTGCAGTTGGCTGGGTAAAAGACTGCCCACACTGGATGAATGGGAATATGCTGCAGCCGGGAAGCCTGAACCGGGTCAAAACATTAGCTCGACCGAAACGCTTATCCTGAATTGGTATAGCAGGATGACGGGCGAAAATCATGTATCCGGCAGCATATACCGTAACGAATTTGGCATCTGGGACATGCATGGGTTAGTGTGGGAATGGGTGTATGACTTCAACCGTGTGGTAAGCAACGATGACTCAAGAAACAGTGAAGAGATTCCTTCCGGATTGTTCTGTGGCAGTGCCTCGCTGAACTCGGCCGGTGCATCAGACTACGCCAGCTTTATACGATATGCCTTCAGGGGAAGTATCACAGGCAATTACACCATGCATCGTCTGGGTTTCCGCTGTGCACAATCATTACAACAATAAAAAAAAGAAACATGAAAAAGAAACTCCTGTATTTTCTGATAGTCCTTTCCGGATTCGCCTGCTCAGAACCGCAAAAAACCGAAAAAGCCGCCTGCTGCTCCACAACCCCTGTTTCGTCGGGGCAACAGGCCGGCACATTGCCCGGAAGTTCACTGTATCATCTGGAAACAGAATTCACTGACCCATCGGGCAAACCTTTTGCACTTCATCAGTTAACAGAGAAAACTGTGGTGATGACCATGTTCTTCTCCCATTGCGAATATGCCTGCCCCATGATGATTCACGACCTGAAACAAATTGAAGAGCATTTTAGCTCCGAAGAACGTGACAAGTTTCAGTTTGTCCTGGTCAGCTTCGACCACCTCCGCGATACCGCTGAGCGTCTGAGTGCCTATGCACATACACAAGGTATGGCCGGCAACTGGCTGCTGCTGCATGGAGGGCCGGATGCAGTCAAAGAATTGTCGGTTGTGCTTGATATAGTTTATGAACCTCAGGAAAATGGATCGTTTGCCCACAGCAACAAAAAAGTAATCCTCGACAAGTCAGGGACTGTTGTGTTCGCTGAGGAAGGCTTGCAACGTGCACCTGACGCAGCGGTCAGCAAACTGAAAGAACTGATATAATCATCTGTTTCGATGTCTGCGGCAAGAGATCAATGCAGCCAAACACAATCTCTTTCGCGAAAAAGTGTACAGTCTATGAAATGAGAAGAATGGCGCCGGTTATGAGTAGAACAATGATGATGAATATCATCTTCCATGCTCTGTGCGTTTGATGCAGTTCCATGAACCACCAACCAATGAGCATGATTTTTGCAAAGGACAGTGCCATGAGAATCCCCGCACGCGAAAATTGATCGTTCAGTGTGGCATTTCCGGCTAAAGCCGTGCCTGCAGTCAATGCGATCAGGGCAAAGAAAACCAGATGCAGTATATATTTATTGTTTCTCATCATATCAGAACATCAGGTATATTACAGGGAAAATCATCAGCCAGATCAGGTCGCACATATGCCAGAAAGCCGCGCCGGCTTCGAGGTCAACCATTTTCAGTTTTCCTTCAGCCTTGCCCAGTAGTTGCCGCTGAACTGCAAGAATAACCAGCCCGGTGACTACATGAATCAGGTGAAAACCTGTCAGAAGCCAATAATAAGTATAAAATGTGTTTTCGTAAAGCGTGTGGCCATCGTTGATCTTTGCGTTGTATTCCAATGATTTGATCAGCACAAATAACAAACCTGCAACGATAGATCCGGTGATTAGTCTTCGCCCTTTATTGGTGTTGCCATTCCTGACTGAATGAACGGCAACAGCAAGCAGGTAGCCGCTAAACAGCAGCAGCAATGTGTTGGCGGTGCCCATATTCACATTCAGTTGAAGCCGCGCTTGGTGAAAAATATCGGGATCGGCGGCCGACGAAGCCACCATGGCTGTCAATGCCAGCCCAAAAGTGATCACTTCAACTACGATAATCAGCCAGATCAATATACCTCCGGGCGGATAGAAAAAGTGGTTCTCAGTGTTTGCGGTTGATTCGTTTTGCATCAGTATCTTTTAATTTTTTCGTAGAGCTTTACCATTGCGGCAAGCATTTCGTTGGGTTCGGTGAGTATCTGGTAATGGTTCTGGCCGAACATCTGAGGCAGATAGTATCGGGCCTGTGCTTCGATGGCAAGAGCAAAAGCATTAATATCAACATCTTTCAACTCACGGAGCGCTTGTTTTACATCATGGATTCCATATTTGCCTTCGTATTTGTCGAAGTCGTTTGGTTTGCCGTCGGAAATGAGCAGCAGCCATTTGCTTTTTGCCTGTCGTGAGGCGAGTTGGGCTCCTGCATGTCGGATCGAAGCCCCAAGGCGCGTATAACCGGCCGGTTCCATAGCCCCGATGCGCCCTTTGCCAACATTCCAGTTTTCGGCGAATCCCTTCAGGGTTACATAACTGGTATTGTTACGGGTGTGGGAGTAAAAACTGGCAATCGAAAAATCGATATTGTATTCATTCAGTATTTCGCAAAAGAGAATGGACACCTGTTTTTCGACATCAATTACCCTGTTGCCGGCAGCATAACTATCGGTTGACAGACTATTGTCGAGCAAAAGCAGCATCGAAATGTCCTTTTCCGTTTTCCGTGAATTGTAATAGAGTTTGTCAGATGGAGTTGTACGGTGGTGCAGGTCAACATACATATCCGTCACGGCATCCATGTCAAACTCGTTTCCTTCGGTCTGAAACCGTACCTGACGATATCGGTTGCTCACATTAGCGAGCATTTTGCGCATCATCACAAGGGTTTGTGCATGGGTAGCGATTACATCCCTGCTGTATCCGGGATTTGTTTTTTGCGGAAAAGCCGGATAAACCTTACAGAAGTCTTTCTTATATGCTTTCTTTTTGTAATCCCATTCATCATAGGTGATGCATTTCAGGTCGTCAGAAGCTGCCATTTCGGCAATATTGGTGTTTTCGGTGAAGTCGGACTGATACACAGAATGCACCATTTCGTCAGAACGTACCATAAATTTCATGTTCAACTCATCGAGTGCATCTTTATGATCCTCCAGCTGGTCTGATCCATCAAAATCACGCCAAACACCATCGAACTCTTCGGCAGTTTCCACTTTCTCAAAATTATGAGTCATCACATAATCTTCCTGCATCTTTTTGTCGATCTGAAGATGAACGATTTCTTCTGTAGCCCTTGCCTTTAAAGTGGTTTTGGGATTTACTGATTGAGTGGTACGGGCATTTCCCAATCTGGCTTTTTCCATTTCAGCCGATTGTGTTCTGCTCTCTGTCATCCATTTTCCATATAGCCAGCTTAGGCCTGCTTTGTCTAATGATTCAAGTTCGAGGTAATCAAGAAGTTGTTTATGGATTTCGGCAGAAACGGGAAAATCATGTTCCAGCTCTTTTAGAACAACTTTTGATGTTTCAATGGCTTTTTCCAATGATTTACTTGTATCGGCTTCATCAGATTTCCAGTTTAAGCCCAGGTTCCGCTGAACTGAAAGATAAAGTGTCCGGAAGAGATAGAAGGATACATTGATTTCTTTTTCCGGAAAAATGGCCATCTGCGCCGGCAGGAAAAAGTTGAGATCTTTGTATCCTCCCTCTTTTTCGGCTTCATAAATCTCAATGGATTCTCCGGTCAAAGCCCTGGCAAGAATCGTCAGACGTGGTTTTAGCTCATCGAGGGTAGCTCTTCTTTGCAATACAGCCTCATCGGTTTTTCGTCCGGCCCTGAAATAGCGGATGAATCTGGCATAGATATACTCATCGAACGACATTGGCTTGCTGGGTATTAGGCAGGTTTTCTGTGTTTGGTTACAGAATCAGGTTACAGAGGTCCGTAAGTGATTCGGACACCTGCGAATCGTCGGTCAGGGGCTCCACGACAGCCATTCTTACTGCGAGTCGTTTTGGCAATCCTGACTTGATAAGCATGGCGGCATGCACCAGCAGACGGGTGGAGACAGTTTCGGCCAGACCCACCTCCTGCAGATTTCTTATTTTGTTGCCGGTAATTACTAATTTTCGGGCTGTTTCTTCGTCAATACCGGTTTCTTCGGTCAGAATAACAGCTTCTGTTTCCGGCTTGGGATAATTAAATGGTATAGCAAGAAATCGTTGGCGTGTGGAAGGTTTCAGCTCTTTAAATCCCCTTTGATAGCCGGGATTGAACGAGGCAACCAGCATAAAATCCTCGTGTGCAGTTAAACTCTCGGAGCGTTTGTCAATATAAAGTTCGCGTCTGAAGTCAGTGAGCGAGTGTATTGCAACAATCACATCAGGTCTGGCTTCAGCTACTTCATCAAGATAAAGGATACAGCCATTCCTAACAGCCATGGTCATGGGTCCGTCGAGCCACACTGTTTCTGCTCCCTTGATCAAAAAACGGCCAATCAGATCGGTAGCCGAAGTTTCTTCATGACAACTGACGGTGATGGATTTTTTTCCCAGCCGGGCAGCCATGTGTTCCACAAATCTGGTCTTCCCGGTTCCGGTAGGCCCTTTGAGCAGTAAAGGAATTTTGTTTTCGAAGGCGTTGGTAAACACCTCAACTTCCTTTGCTACGGGAAGATAAAATGGTAATTTCTCTGTTTCAAAAGTCATCGGTTCCTTAAACATAATCACTTGTGCAATGGAATAAAATGGATGGTTTTAAATTAGTGCCGCAAGACGCATGTTTCCATCCGTCCCGCGGACACTAAACCCCAACAACAAAAAACTGAAGTTATGCAGACTCCAGAATTTCTTCCATACCTATGGCTTCATCGTTGGGAGAGCCATGGCGGTAAAATTCGTAGATGAACATCAGGATTCCCGTGGCAAACATGGACGCGCACAACACCAGGACAAGGAAGTGCACTTCAATTTCCTGCTGCACGGCACCAAATTCGAGGCCTGTTTTACGCTCCAGATAAACCTGAGCAACACCGGCCACACCAAACGCAAGCGTCATGCCGAGCATACCGATGTTCGACAGCCAGAAAGCCAGTTGGCCGTTGGCTGTATCATAAAGTTTTCGGCCCGTAAGATTGGGCAGGGCAAAGGTGATGAACGAAAACACGATCATTCCGTATGCACCCCAGAATGCAAGATGGCCATGCATGGCCGTAACCAGCGTTCCGTGTGTATACATATTTACCTGTGGAAGTGTGTGTGCCATGCCAAGCAAACCGGCTCCGGTGAAGGCCAGAATGGCTGTTCCGAGTGTCCATGCAAGCGCAAGTTTGTTCGGGTGTTTCTTTTCGCCCTTGCGGTACATGGCAACGGCAAACAAAGCCATGGCAAGGAACGCCAGTGGCTCGAGCATGGAAAAAATCCCACCAACAATAAGCCATATTTTCCCTACTCCTATGTAATAATAGTGGTGTCCGGTACCCAAAATGCCCGACAGGAATGTGAGTCCGACTATAACATAAAGCCATTTTTCGATCACTTCACGGTCAACACCAGTAAGTTTAATCAACAGAAACGCCAGGATGCCTCCCATAATTAGTTCCCAAACACCCTCAACCCAAAGGTGGACAACCCACCAGCGGAAAAAGGAATCAAGTGTCTGGTTGTCGAACCAAATCATCCCGGGGAGGTAAAGCAACGCTGCGAAAACTAGTCCCATCGTAAGTACCAGGGCAGTAGTTGTCGTTTTTTTACCTTTATACAGTGTCGCAAGTATGATACCCAGAAAAGTGAGCACATTGATAACAACCAGCCAGTCGAGTGGTCTTGGAATCTCAAGGAATTTTCTTCCTTCCCAATAATTAAGGTGATAGCCTGTGACAGCAGCTACTCCAACGAGCAGAAAGGTAATTAACTGAATATAGGCCAGTTTAACGCTGACTAATTCATTTTGTGCTTCTTCGGGTATAATATAGTAGGCTGCCCCCATAAAGCCCAATAATATCCATACAACAAGAAGATTGGTGTGTACGGCCCTAGCAGTGTTGAAAGGGATGACACTGTGGAGGCCATCGTAGCCCATATGGGCAAATCCCATAATGAAGCCGTAAACGATCTGGAGAACGAGCAAAAGCATAGCGGCTGCAAAAAACCAGTATGCAACTTTTTGTGATTTGTATTTCATGTTTTCTGGTTATTGGTTGGTTCTATTATCTTTTAACATCAGGTTTTGGCGGAAATCCGTTGAGGTCAACTTCACCGATCCATTTGAAAAATTCGACCATATCATTGGCCTGTTCATCCGTAAAACCATAGGCTACCATTTTACGGCCCCTTGGTGCCCAGGGCACTTTCGACATCAGCGCTGCTTTAATGTAGCCTTCGCCTCTTCGTTCGTAAACCTTGGTAAGCTCAGGAGCATAATAGGCACCTTCACCGAAAATAGTATGGCAGCCCATACAGTTGTTTGATTCCCACATTTCCTTGCCACGGATTACCGATTCACTCAGATTTTCAGGATTGGTCTGCCTGGGTACATCATTGACCAGCGAGTTCCATGATAAAGCAAGAAAGATGGCAAAAGTTACCACCGTGCCTCCTAGGAAAAAAGTTCGTGCTTGTGATTTTGATAACATAATGTATTGGTTTTTAGTTTTTTAATTACTCCATCATTGTTGTATCATGCAACATATAAGGGAATATAGGTACTATAATACCGCAAATATAAAACACTAATTGAAAATAAAAGACATATTTGTCCGAATATTTTTCAAAAAAATCACGACACTTTTATATCTTATTGTTAATGTGATATATATGCTAAATCGTACGGTTGTGAACCCACTGTAAGAATAATTTTGTACTCATTCAAAATGTCGATGTGAGGAGGATGGTTTACAACAGCTCCCTTATACATTACCTATCCAATCTTCCGCAAACTTTTGCATCCGTTCTTTTACTATTTTCGCCACTGGATTAACCCACCTCCACATGGAACACAGTCTTTTTCTTAATCCGGTTACTTTTGTCACTGACGAGTTGCTTGAATCTGTTTCGCGCCGAAGTCTGCTGCGAACCATCGATATTCACACCAGGGATAATTTTCCTGATCTGGAAAAAGCGGGTGTAGCCATCATCGGTATCGAGGACAGTCGCGGAAATTCTTTAAACAGAGGCAGCGCTGATGCTCCTGACAGAATCAGGGAGGCTTTTTACGCCCTTTTTAACCACTGGCCGGGGCTTCATATTGTTGACCTGGGGAACATCAAAGCCGGAAACGACATCAGCGACACTTATTTTGCACTTTCACAGGTTGCCGGTGAACTGCTCGGCAAACATTTCACGGTTGTCATACTCGGAGGTAGTCAGGACCTCACTTTTGCCCATTATAAAGCATACGAAAAGACCAGTCAATTGGTCAACCTTGTGGCAGTTGATCCATCTTTTGATCTGGGGCAGGACGATGAAGCGCTTAATGCGCATTCCTATCTGAGCCATATCATCATGCACCAGCCAAATTTCCTTTTCAATTACACAAATCTGGGCTATCAGTCGTATTATGTTGATGCAGAGGCTGTGAATCTGATGAAAAATCTCTATTTTGATGTGTATCGGTTGGGAGTAGTTAAGGCTAATCCTGAAGAAACCGAGCCGGTGGTGCGCAATGCTGACCTGCTTAGCTTCGACATGAGCTCAGTGAGGGCTGCTGATGCACCGGGCAATGAACGACCGGTTCCCAACGGCTTTTCGGGCGAGGAGGCCTGCCGTATCTGCCGTTATGCAGGAATGAGCGACAAACTGAGTTCGATCGGGATTTATGAATATAATCCAGTCTTCGATCCGCAGCGGACAACCGCAGCCCTGATCGGTCAGATGCTCTGGTATTTTATTGATGGCTATGCCCACCGGCTGGGCGACCTTCCAGAATCCGGCAGCCGCGAGTTTGCCCGCTACAATGTGCGCATTGAAGGTCATGAAGAAGAAGTGGTATTCCTGAAAAGCAAAAAAACCGACCGCTGGTGGATCGACCTGAGCCTGGGCAGAACCGACCGGAAAAAATACGAACGGCATCAGTATGTCCCGTGTTCACGCAAAGATTACGAAAGCGCCATGAATGACGACATACCCGACCGGTGGTGGCAGTTTTATCAGAAACTTACCTGAACTTTATTTTTTTGGGAAAGACATAAGGTTTAAGGCGACTTAAGAGAATAAGCAACTGATTGACATTTACTTACCCGACCCGAAACCCGTAACCCGCAACAAGTAACAAGTAACCAGCATCCAGAAACCAGAACCCTTCATTTGCTTACTTTTGCCATATAATTTGATTGAATGAAAATATACCTAATATTCCTCTTTTCACTGCTATTTACTGCCTGGATTTTTGCTCAGGACACCATCAGCGTGATGCACTACAACCTGTTGTATTATGGAGAAATAACCGGTTTTTGCAACAACAGCAACAACAGTCTTTCGATGAAGGACCCACATCTGCGCACAATTCTCAACTATGTAAAACCTGATATTTTCACGGTGAATGAAATATCTTCCAGCACGGCCATTCACCAACATTTACTCGATGAAAACCTGAACACCGGCGGTGTCGGCCATTACCGCAAAGCAGGGTTTAATCCTGTGGCAGGAAGCAACATCGTAAATATGCTGTATTACGATTCACGCAAACTCCGTCTCAAGAAGCAAAGTGTTGCACAAAGCTATATTCGTGATGTTGATGTGTATGAGCTATATTACTATTCGAACGACCTTGCACAGGGTGATACCGCCTTTATTGTTTGTGTTGTTGGCCACCTGAAAGCCGGAAATTCAGCTTCGGACGCAGGTGCACGAAAAGTTATGGCCGAAAACACCATGAAATACCTTGAACAGCGCTTCAAACATGAAAATGTCCTTTTTATGGGCGATTTCAACCTGTATTCAGGCAACGAAGCCGCCTTTCAGCAGATGATCAACTTCAGCAATGCTGATACCAGATTCATCGATCCTATCGGACAAATAGGCGACTGGAACAACAACAGTTTCTATGCATCTGTCCACACACAGTCAACAAATACTTCTTCAAACGATTGTAAATCAGGCGGAGGGCTTGATGACCGTTTCGATTTTATTCTGATCTCAGACGAAGTACGTTTTGGCACCAAAAACGTTCGCTACGTGCAGCAGTCATATCAAGCTGTCGGGCAGGATGGCAACAGGTTTAACAGCACAGTTGTTTCACCGGCCAACAGCTCTGTTCCTCCAAATGTGGCAACTGCCTTATTCAATATGTCGGATCATTTGCCGGTTGCACTAAAAGTCAGAGTAGATAAAGTGCTGAGCACTAACGACTATCCTTTGAATCCATTAATGGCGTCACTTACCCCTAATCCGGCCAGTGCTATGGTGCAGCTTATGTTTTATTCTGCACGCCAGCAGTCCGTGCAAATCAGTCTGCTGAACAGTTCAGGAGTAATACTTTACGATCAGCCGGTGAATGCCGGAGCCGGCCGTCAAACGGTTGATCTTGATTTGTCCGACATCAGTACAGGTTTTTATATTGTCAGGCTGACAGATGCTGATGGAAACAGCGAACAGCTTAAGCTGGTGAAATCGAATTAATTCACACCTCGAAACTGGCCGGTGTTCCGAACTTTGTGCGGAATATCATTGTGTCCAAAGGTCTTCGTTCGCGTTCGGCATATTCCATTTTCTTCAGGTTGGGATGCAACACCTCCGGATCGCCGATATACCCCACTGCGATTGCCGTAAGCACCTCAAATTCAGCAGGAACATCAAATAATCGTGCAGCAGCTTCTTTGTCAAAACCACCCATCTGATGCACAAACAAGCCATCCGACATGGCCTGGATGGTAAGGTGGGCCACAGCCTGACCTACATCATAAACATAGGAAACATTTGGCTTGCCCTGATTCTTCAGGCTCATTCTATGGCCGACACTCAGCATAAGAACCGGAGCTGTTTTGGCCCACAACTGATTGAATTCGACAAATGTATCATAGATTTTCTTATAGGTTTCATCGCCCTTTAACCCGATGATAAAGCGCCAGGGTTGTTCGTTGGAAGATGAAGGCGACCAGCGGGCGGCTTCAAGCATCCGAAGTAATTTGTCCGTTTCGACCATTCGGTCGCTGAAAGCCCTCGGACTCCATCGTTCCCTGAGCAAGGGATGGATTTCAAAGGTTGTTTTTGCCGTTTTGTTCATATTACTTTGTTTGGTTTTATAACAAGTCTGACCCGAAAATGTTCCCCCGGGCCATTCCTTAATATTCCTGATACACAAAGATACAGAATAACAGAAATTTCGCTTCATAAACTAGAAGTCACAAACCACTGTCACCGACACAGGCCCGGATTATGTCTTGATTTCAAGGCTCAGGTATCTTGATAAACATTCAGGTGTTTCGTAAAACCTTACATTTGCGATGCTGAATGTTTATGGACAAAGGATTAAGCAGTTTCATTCAAAATCTGTCGCTGACTGAGCAACAAGTACTCAGCATCGAAGCGGTTTCTTCCGATGCTTTTGTTTTGCATACCGAAAGGCATCACAGCTTTCTTCCCGGACAGGTTGTTGCACTCACAAATGATCGCAAGCTGCCTCCGCGGCTCTACAGCC
>Ga0209835_1000049_pt1 | contig 78718 bp, 62 predicted proteins | sample LakKivwa52mmetaG_FD_184138 | JGI IMG/M metagenome (GOLD analysis project Ga0209835, IMG submission 184138) | Anoxic lake water microbial communities from Lake Kivu, Rwanda to study Microbial Dark Matter (Phase II) - Lake Kivu water 52m metaG... | ecosystem: Environmental > Aquatic > Freshwater >...
GTGCAGTTGTGCTGAAATCGATTTTTGAAGAAGAGATTACGCTTGAGTATGACAAAACTCTCCGCGAAGAGGCCGAAAAAACGGGCAGGGAAGAGTTTCTGGATTATCTCGATGTACGCATCAGACACGAGAATCTGGGTAAATATCTGCAACTGATTCGTGATGCCAAGTCAGCTGTAGGAATTCCGGTGATCGCATCGGTTAATTGCCGCAGCGCATTCGAATGGACGAGTTTTGCCTCCGAAATTGAGAAAGCAGGGGCTGACGCACTTGAGTTGAATGTTTTTGTTTTGCCTTCAAACCTGAATCATTCTGCCGGCGACACTGAAAAACTGTATTTCGAGATCGTAAAGAACGTTAAGTCAAAAGTGAAGATTCCTGTAGTATTGAAAATCAGTTTCTATTTTTCCAACCTCGCTCAGGTAATACGGGATCTTTCTTTTACCGGCATCGGTGGCATCGTACTGTTCAACAGGTTCTACAGCCCTGATATCGACATCGACCGAATGGAAGTAAGCGCCTCACATGTGCTCAGTGCTTCAGGAGAGCTGGCTATGCCGCTTCGCTGGATTGCCATGATGAATGGAAGGGTGGGTTGCGACATGAGTGCTTCTACCGGCGTCTCAGACGGAAAGTCTGCCATCAAATTATTGCTTGCAGGTGCAAACACCGTACAGGTAGCCAGTGCTCTCTACAGGCATGGAATCAGCTATTTGGGTATCATGCAGCAGGAACTGCGCGATTGGATGGAAAATAAAGGTTTTGACTCCGTGGAACAGTTCAGGGGATTGTTGTCGCAGAACAAATACGACAATCCTGGAGTTTTCGAGCGGGTGCAGTTCATGAAGTATTTCAGTGATAAGGAAGGAATCTGATGAATAACCAGGAAGACGAAAAAAGGATCAGAAAGGCATTCAAAGCCAAAACATGGAACGAAATAAAAACCCATGATTCGTGGTCTGTGTTCAAAATAATGTCTGAATTTGTGGATGGCTTCGAAAAACTGGCGCGCATAGGGCCATGTGTAGCCATTTTTGGTTCGGCCCGAACACAGATGACCCATGAATATTACAGGCTTGCCGAAGAAATTGCCTATCTGCTTACCAAAAAAGGCTTTGGCATTATCACCGGTGGCGGACCCGGCATTATGGAAGCCGGAAATAAAGGAGCCCATTTTGCCGGAGGTAAATCTGTAGGCATCAATATCGACTTGCCTTTCGAACAACAACCGAACCCCTTTATCGACCCCGACAAATACATCGAATTCGACTATTTCTTTGTGCGGAAAGTGATGTTTATGCGTTATTCGCAGGGCTACATCGTGTTGCCGGGCGGTTTTGGTACTATGGATGAACTTTTTGAAGCCATCACACTTGTTCAAACCCAAAAACTGGTTAAGTTTCCGATTGTGCTTGTCAAGAAAGCCTATTGGGCCGGTCTGGTCGAGTGGATCAAAAAGCGTATGCTCGATGATAAAATGATTAGTCCCGACGACCTGGATATTTTCACAGTAGTTGACACTGCTGAAGAAGCTGTACGCATCATCGAAGAGTTCTATAACAAGTACGCACTGAAACCCAATTTCTGATCCCTTGAATATTATCAGGTTGCCTTTGCAGATGATTGTCATTGAGGAAGATGGCTTTCACCTGATCGTAGATGGAAAGATAAACGGACAAGATGCTTCCTTTCTGATCGACACAGGAGCCTCGCGGACAGTATTCGACAGTTCAAGGATTCAATCGCTGTGTTCCGTCGATTCGCTTGCCGGTAATGAAAAGATGTCCGTGGGTTTGGGAACAAGCACTATGCCCAGTTTTGTTGCCACTATAGATTCAATTTCTTTCGGGCAGCTAACAATTAAAGATTATCAGGCAGTGGCACTTAATCTGAGTCACTTGCTTGAGACATACAAAACACTGGGATTGCCTGTAGTGGTTGGTGTGCTGGGCAGCGACCTGCTCCGGCAATTCAATGCTGTGATTGATTTTGGCAAAAAGCAACTGAAGTTATATTCAGGTCGTAGGATCCTGACAAACGAACATTAATTTTTTGCACCCCGCAGTAACCCAACACCAAGTACAACAAGTCCGGCCACAAGTACAGCAATTCCCAGATAGAGAATAAATATCATTGCATTTGGTTCGGTACTTCCGGGTGAGCCGGCAGCTGCAAAAAATCCGCCGCTGATGAGCAATGCTGACGCAGGTAACGTTACCCTGACCACCCATTTCCATGCATCTGACAGCTTAGCATGATCGCAAAAAATCTGTGCAATCAGCGACAGAATAACCAACACACCGGCATGTGCGTGTCCGGCGCGAAACATGGCTTGCTGAAAACCTGTGAGTTCCAGTTCAGGGTAGTTTCCGCTGAGCACGCCAAGCAAGAAGTAGCCCCCATAAGCAATTGAGGGAACAGAGAGCAGGATGACTCCGCTCATGGTTTTGGTTTCTTTAGTCATGATCATTTTGTTTTTAAAATAGTGCTGCAAATAACGTAAAACAACCTCAATGATATCGTTGGAGCAGCTTTTTAGTCACTAATCTTTACAGCTTGAACAAAAAAACTCCGTACACAAAAGTACGGAGTTCTTAGCACTATATAATGTGCTGTTGGTTGATTGTCAGGTTATCTTTATGGCTGTAACATTTGCCGATTTATGTCTATTTAATGAGTTTTTGTCCCTGATTTTTTCTAACATGATTGATAAATACCGGGGTTGATTTGGTGCCATAGGTGAATTCAGTTACTACCACTGTTTCCTCCGGGTTTAGTTGTCCTGTATAGGGTTGGCCGCCATTTTGCACCACACCGTCGAGGATGATGAGCACGGAATAGGTTGTTTGCACGCTGCCACCAAAGTAATCAACTTCCACTTTGTAGGTTCCGTTAATAGCTTTGTCAGCTTCCCAAAAAATGTTTTCAGGTCCGAAACCTTCGGTGTTGTCAACATCAAGATAACCGCCGCTGCTTGAGGTTGGACTGTTCCAATAGACCTTTTCACCATTGGGGTCAGTTACCCACAAATCAACATCGCCTTCGGTGCTCCAGGTGAGGTTTACCTGAATGTCGCCATGACCACCAATCAAAACGCCTTCAGCTGTGTTGACGATTTCTTCTTTGGATGCTATAAATGCAACAGATGCTTGTGTAATCGTCGTTGCTTCGGTAGTGCTGTTGAGGATGCAGTTCATGTCAACAGTGCTGCAGCCGGCAACAGATGTCAGGATTTCAACCGAGGAGGCATTCAGCATCGAGAGTTTGGTTTTGTCCCCTTCAAGGCCAACTGATCCTGCTTTGGTCAGCACCTGAGCACCAAAGCCGATAGATTCGGCCGGTATCATCACTCCGGTGCCTGTTGCACTGACTTTTACAAGTGTTCCGGCAGTCATGCTTGTGGCTTGTCCCACAAACTTCATCATATTCTGCCAGTCGTCATTGCCTGCAATGGTGATCGAATTCAATGTGCTGATGTCGAAGCCTGATTCTACTTCGCGCATTACCTTGATCGTACCGTCAGGGAGCACGACAGCCGCATCTACTTTATTGGAAACGAAATTGTTCAGCAATACGATATTGTTGTTGATGACAACCTTCTCGGGTCTTCCTGAAGCATTCATCATAATTGAATATCCTGCCTGAGAAGCTGTTGGTTTGTAGAATACTTCCTGTACTACACCACCGGATGCTTTTACCATCATATTGCTGCCGTTTTGTGCTACTGCCATATAATTCCAAAGTGATTCGGCACTGACATCTAACACGGCAAATTCGGCCTTTTCGGCTGAATCAGAATCTTTTTTACAACCGGGCAGACTTGTAATCAGTATGCCCAACGCCAAAAAGGCGATTGTCAATAATACATTTCTATTTTTCATAACAGATTGAATTAGTTGATTGTTAACTGGTGAGTTTCTCTTTTAAACTTTTAAACTGGCTTTTGCATGCAGATAAAGATTGAATACAAAGATATGGGTCTGCCCTTCGGGTTGGGGTCTTGAAAAGTAATCAAAACACTGTTTTTTTATTAAGCGCGCAGAATCAATTATAATTCGTAAAAAGTTTAAAATACATTTGATCAGTCAATGAATGTCTTTATGCATTTTCTACTGAAAAAGTATTTTCGGTCACAGTTCTGTTAAACAAAGACTAAAATTGTTGTATATTGGTCAATTATTGTTGTTGGTAGATATCCTCAGCGGCAAAGGTCCGTTTGATTCCTTTCTGATATGTTACTGAAGGGTGACCGAAGATCACAAACAAGCCTTCCCGGCTTTTGCTTCGTATTCCGTGTTTCTCTCTGAATTTTTTCGCATTTTTACCTTGTTGTATCAAAGGATGAACAGCGCCCAGCATACAGGTTCCAAGACCGAGCGATTCACCGGCGATCATAGCGTTTGTAGCGGCAACAATGGGGTCAGCCGGGTCGCAGAAAGGTGTTCCGTAAAAATAGATGGCCAGCGGTGCATCATAGGTAACTGCGTTGATCCCTTCTTTCATTTTTTCGGTGTATACTTTGAATAATGGTTTAACAAAACCGGAAAAAACCTCATGGGTTGCCTTGCCCCATAAAGGCCTCATCAACCACAAAAACCAGGGCGAAACAAGCCATCTCATTCCTTCCAGATACTTGCAGAAATCTTCTGCAAATGCCCGGTTCTTTTCTTTACTGTCGAAAACAAGCACCTGTACATCAGACGGAGGCAGACCCATCGGTGAACAACGAGCTGCTGTCAGGATTTGTTCGATCATTTCAGGTTCTATACACTGGTCGGTGAACTCCCTGATACTCCGTCGTCTGTTTAATAACGCCAGCAGGTTTTGGTAAGTTGCTGCGTCTTTCTGTGCAGGAAGTTCGAAAAGGTCGTCCAGCTTCAAAGTTCGACCGCTGATTTCGATGGCATCGTTCGGACAAACAGCCATGCAATGTCCGCAACCGATACAACCAAATACCGGATCAGGATTTACCTGTAGTTTTTTATCCTTGATGATTAAGCTGAAATCTTTGCAAACTTCAACGCATTTTCCGCAAACTGTGCACAGTTCAGTGTGGATTAAAATAGAACCGTTTGCCGAACTTCTGGATGTTTTTATGGCCATAATCAATGGATTTGTTACATCACAATAAATAAATTAACCAGCCAATTTCTACTGACTACAGCTTTACTCCGCTATATCCGTGAGAAACTTTACATGGCCAAAAATTTGAATAGTTCGTAAACGAGGAATGCGGGCCAGACAATGGCTTTCAGAAATCCCACTACTCCTGTCCAGAAACTTGTTGCTATTGAAATGTAATAGACTGCTGCTCCAATAAACCCGAGTCCATAAACAGCACTTTGAGGTGCCTGATTGTGATAGTTCTTGCTCATAACGATTTGTTTTTGGTGTTTCAAAGGTATGCAATCAATGTATCGAAAGCCAACAGGGCAAAAAAATTAACATTGGGGGCAAATATATATTGGCATGATCATATTTTTGTTTAAAAAAAAAAGGCGACTCGTTGAGCCGCCCTCATTCACCATATAGAGAATCTTTAGGGTTGAATAAAATCGTATTCCATGACTTCTGCCGCACTAAAAACAGGCATACTGTTTGCGACCATCAAGTCGTAGATCATAGTATTAGTTCCGTACAAAACTGATTTTGCATTATAGCCCAGTAAGCGCAGGTAGGCTGCCAACTGTGCACTCGTTTGTCCTGTATAACAATACACTGCAATTGCTTTGTCATTTGGCAATGTTTTCAGGTCAGTTGCAAGTTTCATTGATTCTTTTGGAGTATATTGAATCGCTCCGGGCACATGTCCTGGATTGTTATATTGGTTTTCAGGCCAATAGTTTATAATGTAGTAGTTTGATATATTTCCAAAGAGAGAGGTTGCAGACATTGAGGCTACACTGTTTCCAAATCCTTCACTGAGCAAGCTGTTTAAACGTGATTCAAGAATTTCCTGTGCTGTTTTCTTTCCGGTATTCAGTACAGGCATGGCTCCTTTTTCAGCTTTTGGATTGGAGGCACTTGTAAACTCAGCAGTGAAGTTGTTTCCTGTATTTTGATCCCATCCGCCTGTAAAGAACGAATTCCAGGCACACATGCCAAACTTCATTGAAAAGACCTTACTGTATCCCATCAGGCGCATCAGTGATGTCGCATATCCGGAAGTCTGACCGGTGTAACACACTATGGCAACTTTATCATAAAGATCCATATTAATGGACTTTAAGTGATCGTAGATGCCCGCGAGACTAACATTAACGGCGTTGGAAATATGACCCTTGTTGAAATCTTCGCCCGAACGGATATCAATGATGTAAACCCTGTTTGTGTTGTTTAGTATGTTAACCTCCGATGCCGGGATAATGGCAGGAAGATCAGTGTTTACGTAATCTTTTCCTAAAGGAGAATCGGCTGATTCAAGGTAGGTTGCCAATACCTCAGACTCATTTATAGCAGGTTCGGATTCGTCTTTTTTACAGGAGACAAAAACAAATGAACCAAGTAGAAAGAGGATAAGAAAGTATTTAGTTATGTATTTCATCGGACTTATTATTGAACAAATGTTCCCCTGGTTTTGCCAGGGGAACATTTTGGGTTATCTTAATGTTTTCTTCTAAATGGTTGCTAATCATTAAGGAGTTACAAATGGATAATCCTTAACTTCAGTTGCCGGAATGAAAGTGTTTGGTGTGCTGTTGGCCACCATTACATCATAAATCATCCCATTACCACCATACAGTATACTACGTGCATCATATCCGATAAGACGTAGATAGCCGGCGAGATAGGAGCTGGTTTGGCCAGTATAGCAATAGAGGACATTGGGTTTAGTTGTTGACAATGTAAGCAGATCCTGATCTTTAAGGAAGGGATTTGGGTCGTTGGCTGTAGGTGCCGGAGGATAGTTAATTGCACCTTCAATATGACCTAAATTTGTATAAAGACTTGTAGGCCAGTAATTGATAATTTGATAAGCATTCAGATCTGCATAAAGGTTTGCATTGGTAATAGTTGCCGGACCATAGGTTGCAGCAAGTAATACTTCTATTTGGGCATCCACGATTTCTTTGCCAGTTTTCTTGCCTGTATTTAGTACTGGTAAGTCACCTTTGGCAGGTTTGGCAGGTGAAGCGTCGTTGATAAAGAAAGCTGCCTTGTCATTTTTCAGGTTATCGGTCCAGCGGCTCGAGAAGGCACTGTTCCATGACGACATACCCCATTTCAGAGAAACTACTTTGTTGCCAAAACCTGCAGCACGAATCAATGATACTGCATAAGCAGAGGTCTGTCCTGTAAAACAAGCAATTACAATGCGGTCATATTGGTCAACATTAACAGTTTTCATGTGCTCCAATAGATTGGGTAAGGCAACAAGAACGGCTCCCTGAATATGGCCAGTGTTATATACTTCCTGCGAGCGAATATCAATAATGTATTGTTTGGATGCGTCTGCTAGAATCTGCTGATAAACTGCTTCTGCGCCAACAACAAAACTTCCGAGATTGAACTTCAGGTCTTGCTCCAGATAATCAACTGCAAGTTCCGATTCGTTGATCTTCGGCTCGTCATCTTTATCCTTTTTACAGGAGGTTGTAAGAATAAATCCCAGTAATACACTGACAATCAAAAAATAATTGAGTTTTTTCATAACGATGTGTGTTTGAGTTAATGAAAGATTAATTTATTTATTTGTAAATCAATTGCTTTGAATATATTTACTAAACCATTCTTCAGGAAGTCTTCCGTCAACAGTAATGTTTTTTGTGGCCCTCATTTCCCATTCAAGCAAATCACTTTGAAACAGGTAAAGGTCTTTGTTAACTAATTCGCCGCCTACATTCTTAATATGGCAGTTGTCCATGCACGACTGGCCGGGTCCGGGCTGTGTCCGGCTGGTCCATTTGAGGATGTTATGGGGAGAGGTGTAGTTATAGGTAGGTTTGCCCTCAAAGGTGGCAGATTCTTCAATTCCATATTCTTGCCAACTGTCGGGTGCCGCTGGTGTCCGCCTTACGAGCGTGAAGCTGAAACCCGGTTTTAATTCAGGTAATGGATTGACGGCAATCTTGAAGTCGAGATAAGCTGGAATTCTTGTTCCCTCGCCACCGATATGGCAACTGCCGCAGTTGTTATAATCTTGTGAGTGGCATACCTGACAGTTGAAGTCATCAATATGCATCAAATGATAGATGTTGTTTTTCTGCGATTCACTGTGACAATCAATGCACTCAGGCATAAGTTTAGCAGCATAGCGTTGCTCCACTTTTTCTGGTTCACCATGCATTTCCTGTCCGCTGTGGCAAGCCAGACATGTAAACTGAAGTTTTGTTAAGTGTGCATCGGGAACTGTGCCGGAAGCAACGCCAAGGTAGGCGTGTCCTCCACGTGAAGTATGACAGCTGACGCAGGTTTTCAGCATATCTGGTGTTTTTGTGAAATTGTGTCCTGCTGCAAGACCACCACCTGCGATAGGAGGTCTTACAACATGGCAGTTACCGCATGTGCCGTGGCATGTTGCACAGTTTTTATTGTAGCCATCAATCTGGTGCTGTGGCAGCTTGCCAAAGTCGTCAGAGCTCTGAAATCCGTTTCTAAGGGCGACTGCGCGCATCTGGCCATAACCATTGTGAATACTGTTGGCAAAGTATTTGGTAGCTTCTTCATGGCACGCACCACATGTTCTTTCATAGTCAACGGAGGGGTGACGTATGAAGTCGCCGGAGTGTGCCTCGGTCTTGTCGCCGGTATTATCAACTCCACCATGACACGTTGTACAGCCAATTTCGAAATGGCTCGAAGCCTTGTAGGCTTCGAAACCATCACCACCCATAAAAACCCTGTCGTAGGGTTCATAATGTGGTGCTTCGCCACCACAACCGCCAGCCGGTGCTGCTGTGTCGGGGGTATATACCTTTTGAAGATGTGCATAGTTGGTGTGACAGTCAATACATGAAGAGTACCCTTGTTCAACAACTGGCTCTTCAGTATCTTTCTTTGAACAAGCCGTGATTAATAATGTGGGAATCAATAAAATAAGACTGATTTTGGCAAGTGTTTTCATGTCTTTTGGGTTACGGTTCACTACAACTGAAATTTTGTGTAAAGATCGCAATGAATCTATATTTGTGAATATGTTGACACTACTTATGAGTGGTAAAAGAATCTGCTTTTGCACAGCACGAATACTGATCCAGATCAGTAATTGTTCTGATATTTTTGTATATTTGTTGCCATAAATTGCCCGAAAACTCAATGCCAAATCGTGATCAATATACCGGCTGCACTGTAAGTATGCACAAATGCAGGTGTTTCGACAAGTTAAATGAAGAAGAAGCTGCATTCCTTGAATCCAAAACAGTTGTGATTGATTACAAAAAGGGCGAAATAATCACCAAGAAAGGTAGTTTTGCCTCCCATGTGATGTATATGGATAGCGGTCTGGCCAAAGTGTTCATTGATGATGGTGTTAATACACTCGTTCTGAAGATCGTACCTCCCGGAACTCTATTTGGATTGTCTTCATTGAGTGAGGAGAACACAACTTTCCAGTATTCGGCAATGGCTTATGTGGATTCGACTATTAAACAGATTGAGATCGTTGCCTTTCGCGAGATGCTTATGCGCAACCCGGCTTTTGCCAAGGATGTGATCGACACACTAAGCGCAAACAGTGCGCAAATTAACGGACGTTTTTTTTGTCTGACGCACAAACAGTCCTTTGGACGACTGGCAGATATAATCCTGTGTCTGGCCGACCGAATCTTTAAGTCAGAGGAGTTTGAACTTCCGCTTTCGCGTAAGGAACTTGCTGAACTCTCTGGTATGAGTTCGGAAACCGTAATCCGAATGTTGAAGAAGTTTGATGAAGACGGCCTGATTAATCTTCAGGGTAAATCCCTTTCAATCAAGGATTATACAAGGCTGAAGCGAATCAGCGAGTCAGGCTGAAATATCATTATGTTTTTTTAGCTAATCACTTCTGATCCGGAAACAAGGGTGGAGGCCCGAAATCAGGATTTACTAAAAATTCATCATCCTGAAGTGTAAGAATAAAAGCTTTGAGGTCGGCTTTTTCCTGTGTGGTGAGTTGAACCCCTCCGCGTAATACATGATGCATCAACGGATCAACCTGTGGGCTGAGCTTGACATGATGCGAATAAAACTCAATAACCTCATCAAGTGTCGCAAACCTGCCATCGTGCATATATGGTCCGCTCAATGCAATGTTTCTTAAAGTTGGTGCTTTGTATGCACCTCGATGCATTGGATTGCCAGTTACTGAATAGCGATCGAGCGGGTCATTAAATATAGTGTCTTTGCCATTATTGTAGAACAGGTGGGTAGTAAAAAGCGGATTACCACCGCCACCATGGCAATGAAAACAATCAGCTCCTTCCTCAGTGGTGAATAATACATAGCCATTAAGCTCGCTCTGGGTAAGTTGCAACTCGCCGCGAAGATACTTGTCGAAACGTGAATTTGACGAAATAAGGGTTCTGACGAATTGTGCAATGGCCCGCTGTATATTTTTAAAGGTTACTGTGCTGCTTCCAAAAGCTTTAAGAAATAAGTCCGGATAACCATCAATTTCTTGAAAAAGTTCTTTTACCCGTGTGGTGTCACCTGCGAGTTCATCTTCCGCAATCACTGCCAGCCACACAAAATCTTCAAGATTTCTGTAGAACGGCTGATCGTTTTCAGGATAGATAAAACCGCTCCATCCGTATCCACTTCGGTTCCAAACCAAATTAGTTAGCGGAAGCATCACATGATGGGTTGTTTTTCCAGTAATCCCGTGTACAATACCTCCTTCAAATACCGGATGGTCAATGCCGGCCTCAAAATTGTTGGCCTGAATGTGGCAGGTAGCGCATGTCATAAGCGAATCAGGATGTGTCCTTCCGCTCAACCGGCCATCATAAAACAAGTATCGTCCGAGTTGAACTCCTTCTTCTGTCATTGGATTGTCTTCCGGAATGTTAAGTATTGAAGGAAAAGCAAAAGGAATATTGATTTCATAAGGAGTGGGTTCGGGAACCTCAGCACTTTTTTTATCCCGGCAGGCTGATAAAAGCATTATGATAATCAGCCCCGGAAAAAGGAAATATCTGTTCATTCGGATGGTTTTACCTGAAATACATCATGTCCGTTTTCACATCCCATCTGCATGGCATCTTGCTGTTGCATGATGCTTCCTCCCCACTGGTTGTGGTTGTATGTGTGCGGATTCCGAAACCAGTTTTCAACCTTCATTTCAAGAGTCAGGTTGGTTTGCTTTCCATCAGCAACACTAAAAGAAATATCATCGATATTTACCTGAAAATAATTATGAATGAATGCTTTAACGGAGGGAAGAATTGAGCCTGGCCGGTAGCCTTCGCAATGTTCATAGCAGTTGGCTTCTCCAAAAGTGTATGAGGCATAATTCTGGTTATTTGTTTCATAAACCTGCCCGATTCCCAGATGAAAATTAAATGGTTCGGTTAATCCATCAGGATTTATCCACTTTCCGTTGAGTTTCATATAGTGATAGCCACCACCTAAGTATTCAGGCCAGAACATGAATGACTCAGGCGGGTTTACAAAGCGGTTTGATTTGTTCTTCTGTTCATTAAGCCCGAAGATAAACCTAATTCCGCTATAGTTTCCGGCAGGTATCCGGGTTTTGAACTTAATTTCCTTTGTGGCTTCAATATCTGTATCAACATAAAAAACCTGCTCTGCTTCAGGAAAGGTAAATGTATTGCCCGACGCATCAATCAACTCCATATCGGAGAAAAACCACTGTATTTCGGTGACCATATAATTGTTTCCAGCCTCGTTTGTGTAGAGAAAATCATCAACTACCAGCGGATTTTGCTGCACACTGTGTTCAATGTTGAGGACAAGAAGGCCCCCGGATTCAGGTTCTGACTTATCCAGGGTGCAGGCTGCCAGAAGAAAAAGAGACAAGCTTAGGATACAGTAACGTTTGTTTAACATGGCTTATAAGATATTTCTCTACAAAGATACATATAATCAAGGTTAGGGGAAAGTCGCCTGTCATTCCGTATGATCACTACATATCCATAAGCAGATGCTTAATAAAGCGTATTTTTGCCCAAAATATCAGAATATGTTCAGACAGGGCGATCGTGTTAAGTTTTTAAACGAGAAAGGTGGCGGAGTTGTGGTGAAAATGATTGACACACGTATGGTGTTGGTCGCCATCGAAGATGGTTTTGAGATACCTGTTCTGGCTTCGGATTTAGTGTCTGACGGGCTCCTTTCAGAAGCAACGACAAAGCATACTGCTGCGCCATTGACATCACAGGGTCAGAAAGTATTTGAAGAAGAAATTGACCACCGTAAAGCAAAACTAAGGCGTTTTGCCAAAAATCCGGAACCGGAAGGTGTTTATCTGGCTTTTGTGCCTCATGAGCAGCAATGGATACTTACAGGACCTCTGGATGTTGTGCTGGTAAACCACAGCCCGGCCGAATTGCTCTATTCGTTCAGCGTACAGGAAGAAAGCGGTTTTCGTAATGTTGACTATGGCCAAATGGGCGCATACAACAAGGTTACGATCGAAACCATAAATAGAGAAGATCTGAACAACTGGTGTACCGGAGTTATACAGGCTTTGCTTGTTTTTGAACACAGCAAAGAAACCTATCTTCCGTTGCACGCGCCTTTTGATATTAAACCCGGCAGGTTTTACAAGGAGGGAAGCTATCAGTTGTTTGGAGTTCTGGGTGAAAAGGCGCTTCATATTAACCTGCAGCATCTGTCATCTTTGCTCGATACTCCTTTTATGCCTCACGAGCTGAAGTTCGACCGTGTAACCGAGCCCATAAGAAAACACCGTAAAGAGCCTTCATTGATCGACAAGCACAGAACCGAACGCGGAGAAGCTGTGATTGACCTGCATATCGGAGAACTGCTCGATAATATCGCCGGACTGAGCAGCAAAGATATGTTCCGTATCCAACTGGATTATTTCAAAAGAACCCTCGACAGTGCCATTGAAAACGATTATGAAAAAGTTACCTATATTCATGGTGTCGGCAACGGTGTGCTCAAACAGGCCATAATAAAGGCTCTGGAAGAAGTAGAAGGTACCAAAAGCCGGATGGCTTCCGTAAGCCGCTTTGGTGTGGGTGCCATTGATGTACTCATCAAAGATCGGGAATAGTAACTCAATTTATTTATTTGGTAATTAATTACTTAAATAAGTGACTTTGTTTATTGTTCAGAATTTCACACTGTTTGTGTCAAGAATCACTGTAAAAATCCTTTCTTTTCATTATTTTTGACCAGTTTTATTAAAACTCTAACAACAAATATTGATATGCTCAAAAGAATACTTAAAGTTCTGTTCTCCATGGAACTCATGGGGTTGTTGGTCATTGCCTTTGCCGTTTCGGCGGGTGTTGCTACATTTATTGAGAATGACTTTGGAACACCGGCAGCTAAAGCGGTTGTTTACAATGCCACCTGGTTCGAGATATTGCTTGTTTTGTTGGGTGTAAATCTCGTAGCCAATATTTTCCGATACAAGATGTACAGACGTGAGAAGCTTACCATTTTTATTTTTCACATATCGTTCATTGTAATACTCATCGGTGCTGGTATTACCAGATTCATCAGCTATGAAGGCATCATGAGTATAAGGGAAGGGGCCTCAGTCAATACCATGATTTCTGATATAACCTATGTGATGGCTGAAGCCAGTGTTGGAGATGAAATGGTGTATACCGACAAGGAAGTCCTTATTTCTTCACTGAATCAAAAATCTTTCAGAAAAAGCATTTCTATTGGGGATAAAAAGGTGAAAATGAGCTCGCTCCGCTATGTGCCCAATGCACAGGAAATGCTGGTCAGGGGCGAAAGTGGTGGCGAACCTTATGCAGTGATGGTAGTGTCGAGCCCTTCTTCAGGAAGGAGTAATCTGACGTTACGTCAGGGGGATCACCGGGATTTTATGGGATTTCATTTCGTTTTTGATCAGACTTTTGAGTCGGAAGCGATAAACCTCAGCTATAGCGGAAATCAATTGAAGATAAATGCTCCTTTCGTGATTACGACCATGTCAATGATGGGAGGGGAGGGCGATAGTCTGGCAGCAGGTGAGTGGCATCCGTTCGAAATGCGAAAGTTATATGGAATTGGTGATCTCAGAATTGTGCTCACTGATATCTATGAAAACGGAAAAGTGGATTACAAAACTTATTCAGGTAAAGACATGAGTTTTATGAACGCCCTCATTGTTAAACTGGAATCTGGTAATGAAACAAAGGAAGTAGCCCTGCGGGGAGGCCGCGGATATATTGGCGAAACAACCGAAGTGGACATAAACGGCATTCAGCTTCGGCTGATGTATGGTGCCAAAGTCCTGGACCTGCCTTTTTCGATCAAACTGAATGATTTTCAGCTCGAAAGATATCCAGGTTCAAATAGTCCGGCTTCCTATGCGAGCGAGGTTACCCTGATTGACTCGGCCAACAATGTTGAGCGTCCCTACAGGATTTTTATGAATAATGTCTTACAATACAGGGGGTATCGTTTCTTTCAGTCTTCTTATGACCGTGATGAAATGGGCACAGTTTTATCCGTGAATAAAGACTTATGGGGCACTATATTCACCTATATAGGTTACTTTTTGATGACACTAGGAATGATGCTGGCTTTATTCAGCAGGCACAGCCGGTTTGCCCTGCTTGGAAGGTTGCTTGGAAAAGCCAGAGATAGCGCAGGAAAATCTGCAATTGTGATACTGCTGATGCTTTTATCAGTTCCGGCATTCAGTCAGCATGTGCAACATAAAACTGTTGAGCAAACCAAAATAATCAGTGTAGATCATGCAGCTTCCTTTGGTGAATTACTGGTTCAGGATCATGACGGCAGGTTAAAACCAATGAATACACTTGCCAGCGAAATGCTCAGAAAGGTTGCACGGAAAAATTCCTTCAACGGACTTAATCCAGAGCAGGTGCTGCTTGGCATGCTCACTCAACCCGAAAGCTGGCAAATGATCCCAATGATAAAGGTTTCACATCCTCAGTTGAAAAGCTTTTTGGGTATTGACGGCAGTCATGCGGCTTTTATTGATTTTCTGGATTTTTCTGATAATGGTGGTTACCGCCTTCGCGACCTTGTAAGCCAGGCCTATGAAAAAAAGCCTGCCGAAAGAGGTAAGTTCGACAATGACGTTATCGCCGTTGATGAACGGGTGAATATTTCGTATATGGTGTACACGGGTGATTTACTAAAGGTATTGCCCGACCCACGCGACTCACATAACCCATGGTTTACACCTGGAAAATCTGCCGTAGGTATAGCCCCCGATGATTCGGCCTTCATTGCGGAAGTAATGCCGTATTATTTCATGTCGCTCAATAGCGGCGACATGGATCAGGCTAATCTGTTGCTCGATGGTGTTAAGAACTTTCAAAGGAATTTTGCTGAAGATATAATGCCCCAACCATTGCAAACAAAAATGGAAATCATCTACAATAACATGTTGATCTTCGACAGGTTGGGTAAGTATTATGGGCTTGTGGGAGTCATCATGCTGTTTTTGGTGTTCATCAACCTGTTCAGAGAACGTAAATGGATTAATCTTGCTGTGAAGATATTTTATATAATTATCTTGCTGTTCTTTGTTTTTCAGACGGTTGGTCTGGCAATGCGTTGGTATATTGCTGAGAGGGCGCCCTGGAGTAACGGTTATGAAACCATGATTTATATTGCCTGGGTCACTGTGCTTGCAGGCCTCATCTTTGCCCGAAAATCGCAGATGACCATTGCGGCAACATCTGTTCTTGCTTCAATTATTTTGATGGTGGCCCACCTCAGTTGGATGGATCCTGAGATCACAAACCTGGTACCTGTGCTTAAGTCCTATTGGTTGACCATCCATGTTTCCATAATAACAGCAAGCTACGGTTTTTTGGCACTTGGGGCTCTGCTTGGATTTATCAGTCTGGTATTGATGATTTTGAAATCAACTAAAAATCATGAACACCTCAGATCAAAGATCAGGGAGCTGGCTCATATAAACGAGCGTTCGTTGATCATAGGATTGTATCTGCTGACAATCGGCACCTTCCTGGGTGGAATATGGGCAAATGAATCGTGGGGAAGATACTGGGGATGGGACCCGAAAGAGACATGGGCACTGGTTACTGTTTTAGTATATACCTTTATTGCTCATATGGGTTACACACCGGGATTGAAGACAGACTACAACTTTGCCTTATTTACCCTTGTTGGTTTCAGCTCGGTGATCATGACCTATTTCGGGGTTAATTACTACCTCTCAGGACTTCATTCTTATGCGGCCGGCGACCCTGTTCCGATTCCTACTTTTGTCTATTACACTGTAGCCATCATTCTTGGAGTGGCCGTATGGGCTTATCTCAATGAGCGACGTTATATGAAAAGCTAAGGCATATACTCAATATAGTAGAGAAAACCCGGAAAAACCGGGTTTTTTCGTTTATTGGTATGTGAGAAACACTGGCTTAACAGTAAGTTGAAGCCAACCCCAATGAGCTGATTTTCGTGTATCCGTTTGTTGTAATAATTGAAGCGTACCAGTGGGCAACATGATTGAATAACCGCCATTAAGCGAAACCATCTGGCTGAATCGTAATCTGAACCATAGATCAATCTCTGAGCCTAAAGGATAGTCATAAAAGTATACTGTTAATGAAGTTGGATTGTTAACCCTGCTGTTTAATCTGAAATAGTGGTATTCGGCAATCAAGTTCAGTTTTTCACTCAATGTTAAGTCAACAACTGCATAGAAGTCGTTGAGACCGCCGCCTGCGGTAGATTTTGGAAGGTTGCTGAAATAATCCATATAGCCATAAGTTGCGTGACGAACCCCATAATGCAAATCAAAGAGATTGTCGTTTGATACATCCGTCAGTCTGTTGCCCGAAATTAGAGAAAAGCCGAATCCGGGCCTGATTCTGCCTTCCGAGCGGTCGGCACGTGCATTCAGATTCCAAGCCCGAACGTTTGTTCCCTGTGCGTTTTTCCCGTTTTGGTGATAATAGCTAAACCAAGAATTAATCCCGGAATTCCGGTAACTGATATAAATGCCATAGCTTCCCCTGACATATATTGTTTCAGAGGAATCATTTCTGGTAAAACCCGATCCAAGAGCAAGAATCGAAGCGTACAATGATGGAGTTAAATTATATTGAAACCTTGCAAAACCAAGACTTTTCATCTTTCCTGAAGGATAAAATGCATCCAGATTAACATCGTTTTCGTTGTTGAATGACCATGCTGTCTGAAGTTGATATTTCTCGTTGACAATACTGAACAAAACAGCATCATACTTAATACTGTTGTTGTTCCAGTTTCGGTTCGAAAGCAGCCGCGAATCGTCATAATCAAAGTATTGCCTTCCGACCTTCAGTGAAGCGTTTTTCAGAAAAGTCAATTCGATCCAAGCCTCATTGAGGTCCAAACTGGCCTGATCACCAAAAACCCCGGTTTTGTTGTAAATTTTTTCATCACCCCATATCCTTACATCCTGAATGCCCATTTTAGTCTTAAGCCAATCCTTTCGGTATTCGATCTGGAGTCTGCTTCGCTGGCCTGTTATAAAAACCGGACTACTGTTGCTGCCTGGCAATCCAGAATATCCATTTCTGAATTCACTTCTTATTCTGAATTCGCCGTCAATCCTTGTTTGCGCCCAAAGCTTCGGGCACAGCAGCAGAAGGAAGACCGCAAAGATTGTGGCACTGATTGATTTCATCATTTTTTAGTTTGGTTAAAGCACTAGTGCAAAGTTAGTCACTTCATGATTTTTTTTCGGTCATTTTTTTCCATTTAAGCAGCTGATTAAAGAACATTTTGTATTCGTCTTTGTTAAAGTATTGTTATTTAACAAAAATTAGAATCAACTTTTTGTGAAGCCATTTACATTTGTGCCTGTGAAGCTAAAATTTGTCATTATACTGTTAATGATTTTCACTGTAAATGGGTTACATGCTCAGGTAAGGGTTTACGGTTTTGATAAACTGAAGCCTCTTCTCAATCAACAGAATAACACAACTTATGTGATCAATTTTTGGGCCACATGGTGCGCTCCCTGCGTAAAGGAACTACCCGACTTCGAAAAAATCAATGCGCAGTTTTCTACCCAAAAATTCAGAATGATTCTGGTTAGTCTGGATTTTAAACGGTCGCTTGAAACACGCCTCATACCTTTTGTGCGTGAGAAAAATCTTAAAGCAGAAGTAATTATGCTGCACGAGCCTGACGCAAACTCATGGATTGACAAAGTTGATCCGAAATGGACAGGTGCAATTCCGGCAACCTTGATTTACAACAAGGATTTCAGAGATTTTCTGGAGGGATCTTACACTTATGATGAACTTTATAATATTATTATCAATAACTTAAAACAATAGAGACCATGAAAAATTCGCTCGTTATTTTATTCCTGTCTTTTCTTTCGCTGAACCTGATTGCTCAGGGGTATAGTGTTGGTGACAAAGCCGCCGATTTTAAGCTTCTTAATGTTGACGGTAACTATGTTCAACTTTCAGATTATGAAGATGCAAAAGGTTTTATTGTAATTTTTACCTGTAATCATTGCCCTTATTCCATCGCCTATGAAGACAGAATTAATGATCTGAACCGCATGTTTGCGCACGAGGGTTATCCGGTTATTGCCATCAACCCTAACGATTCTGTTGTGCAGCCTCAGGACAGCTATTCCAAAATGATTGTCAGGGCACGTGAAAAGTCGTTTGGTTTTCCCTACCTGCTCGATGCCACTCAGGAAGTATTCAGAGAATATGGCGCTACCCGTACACCACATGTTTATTTGTTAAATCGCGAGGAAGAGTCTTTGGTAGTCAGGTATATAGGGGCTATTGACAACAATTATGAAGATGCCGCTAAAGCTACTGAGAAATATGTCGAGTCGGCGATAAACCGTTTGAAAGCCGGTGAAAAGCCCGAACCCGATTTCACTAAAGCAATTGGCTGTACCATCAAAGTACGGAAATCATAATTCTCCTTCAGCTTATTTGGGACCTATTAAAGATGTAGCAATTTTCAGGCTGCCTTGATTCATAAAGATCTGCAGCCTGTTTCTCGTTTTATAGATTGCCTGTTTGTCACAAAACACGGAATATGTCTATTTTTGCCGAAAAATTCAGAAAATGATCAAATTCAGTCACATCACAATGTTGCTTTTATCATTGGTAGCGGTTTCATGCAGTCAGCCGCAACAAGTTAACTCGGAACGTCAGAATCCTTTTTTTACACCTTTTTCGACCCCTTACGGTCTCCCGCCATTTGATGAAATAGAATATGGAGACTATTTGCCTGCTTTTGAGAAGGGTATTGAAGAACAGAAATCCGAAATCCAGTTGATCGTTTCGGATACCAGTGCTCCCGACTTTTTCAATACAATAGAGGCACTGGAGTTGAGCGGCGAATTGCTTTCCCGGGTGAGTAATGTGTTTTTCAACATTAACTCTTCGCTGACAAATGATTCGGTTCAGGCCATTGCGCGTGAGGCTTCGGCAATGTTAGCACGGCACACCGACGATATTAACCTTAATGATGGTTTATTTAAGAAAATAGTAACGGTTTGGGAAAGGCGTGATGAAGCCAATCTTACCGCAGAACAGATGATGCTGCTCGATAAAACATACAAACGTTTTATCCGGGGAGGCGCTATGCTTGATGCAGCGTCCAAAGAGCAACTGCGTAAAATTAATGAGGAATTATCTATACTTTCTCTTACTTTTGGCGAGAACGTATTGGCCGAAACCAATCGTTTTCAACTTATTGTTGAACACGAAGACGAACTTTCCGGCATACCCGTTGCCTTCAGAAATGCAGCTGCAGAAGCAGCAACAAATGCCGGTTTGCAGGGAAAATGGCTTTTTACACTTCAGAAGCCTTCATTGTTGCCTGTGTTGCAGTATGCATCGAATCGCGATCTGCGCGAAAAAGTGTTTAAAGGCTATATCATGAGGGGCGATAACAACGATGAATATGACAATAAAAAGATCGTGGCGCGTACGGCTGCTCTGAGGGCAATGAAAGCCTCTCTGCTGGGTTACACTAATCATGCAGCATTTGTGCTGGAGCAAAATATGGCCGAGACACCAGAGAAAGTGAATGAATTCATTGATGCCCTTTTGAAGGCAGCCATACCTATTGCAGTAAAAGAAGCCGGAAACCTTCAGGAAATTATAGATAAGAGAGGAGAAAACATCACTCTCGAGCCATGGGATTGGTGGTATTATGCAGAGATTCTCCGAAAAGAGCAGTACGATCTTGATGAGGAACAGCTCAGACCATATTTCAATTTAGAGAATGTCAGGGATGGAGTTTTTGCACTTGCAGGAAAACTATGGGGGTTGAAATTCATTCCCAGAGCAGATTTGCCTAAGTATCATCCTGATGTTGAAGTATATGAAGTGACTGAATCAGATGGCAGGCATTTGGGAATTTTATACAAGGACTTTTTTCCCCGCGACTCGAAACGGGGTGGAGCCTGGATGAACAGCTACAGAAAACAATCACGTGCCGGAGGCCGTGAGGTTAGCCCTGTAATCACAACCAATTACAATTTTACAGCACCCTCAGGTGATATGCCGGCATTACTTAGTTGGGACGAAGTGAGTACGTTATTTCATGAAATGGGCCATGCGCTGCACGGACTGCTGTCAAACTGCACCTATAATTCGCTTAGCGGTACAGCCGTATCCCGTGATTTTGTCGAACTTCCCTCACAAATCATGGAGAACTGGGCATCAGAACCTGAGGTGCTTGAGTTGTTCGCGCGTCATTATATCACCGGCGAAGTCATTCCTTCTGAGTTGATTGCCAAAATGGAACAAAGCAGTACCTTTAACCAGGGCTTTGCTATGGCAGAGTTTCTTTCGGCAGCAAAACTGGATATGGACTGGCATGTCAGTGACACGATTGAAGAATCTGATGTGATTGTGTTTGAAAATAACTCCTTGCAGCGTGCAGGACTCATCCCCCAAATTGTTGTACGTTACAGAAGCACCTATTTCAGTCATATTTTTTCCGGTGGATATTCAGCCGGTTATTATAGCTATATTTGGTCTGAGGTGCTTGATTCAGATGCCTTTGAGGCCTTTAAGGAAACAGGTCTTTTTGATGCCGAGACAGCATTACGTTTCAGAAGAACCATTCTGGAAAAGGGTGGTACAGAAGATCCAATGGATATGTATGTATCATTCAGAGGTAGAGAACCAAAACAGGATGCGTTGCTCCGAAAACGTGGACTTAAATAGATCAACAAAACGTGCAAAAAAAATGGTGGCCTTTTCATAAACAGGCCACCATTATTATTTGACAAAGGTGATGTTAGAATTCATCATCCTCATCTGCCTCCGGATCCCCATCCAGAAGTGAATCGAAATCATCATAAGGCTCCTCATCATCCAGCGGATCGTATATACTTAACTTACGGTCACGTTTCTGCATGGTTTTTTTAACAGGTTTTTTGATGACTTCCTCACTAAACTTGTCGTGATGTGGGTGAGGCTTCTTCTTTACCGGTTTCATCTTATTGTTGATTATTTGTTCAGTTGATATTTAGTTCCACAATGAGTTTCATTTACCAACAACCCAGCATGAACGACCGGTATTAATAAAACACCAACTGATGTTTGTATCAGCTGCGGGGAGTAGTTTACCGTTAAGCAAGCAATGGGTGTCATGGCGACCTGGTGGGCTGAGCTGGGTCTTGTCTTTAACTAACTGATATTGTCAGATTTAAAAATTTTAGACTGCAATAATAGCGATTTCCTTTATGTGCAAGCAAGAAAAATGTAATTTTTTTTATAAAAACATAAGTTTCAGAATGACAATAGCTTAATAATGATGTAAAATGAAAACTTGCCTGCATAAAAGAAAAAACCGGGAGTTGTTCCCGGCTTACAGTGACTCCGAAGGGACTCGAACCCCCAACCCTCAGAACCGGAATCTGATATTCTATCCATTGAACTACGGAGCCAAAATGGGCTGCAAAAATAGAAAAACCGGCCGACAGTTGCAAGTTTGTTGCGTTTCTGAGGCTATTGCTCCAATATTAATAAACGATGATGTATTAGTTGACCAATATTTATCCTTACAATATACATTCCCGTTGTAAGATGATTGAGGTTTATAATTTCTTCAGGATCAGCAGACATTCTTAGAATCATTTGTCCTTCAACTGTATATACCTCGATTTGGGTGTCAAGGGTCGATATTTGATCAGTTAGATGTATCATGCCTTTGCTGGGATTGGGGAAGAAAAGCTGATGCGGGGATTTGTCTCCGTGCAGTGATGTCAGGCATTGGTGTTCAACTGTTTCACGACTGTCGCATCCGGAGGCATTCAGCTTGATATCGGCCAATCCACCGTCTGCCAGATAATTGCAAATACTTGCCACGCTACAGAAACTCAAATTTTCAGAAAATCTGATTTTCACGTCTGAAATCGAATGATGATTAATGTTGTCGAGACCTTTAAGGCTCATCAGTTGCGGATTGTTGTCGAATATGAGATTCCCTCTTATTTCAATGAGTTTCCTAAGCCCTGTAATATCGTTCAGGTTTGAATTGTTGAATACGAGGAGAAATCCTCCTGTTTTCTCAAGGTTTTCAAGGCCGTCAAAACTAAGAAGCGAAGGGTTTGAGGAGATTTGTACCGACCCATTGATTTCAATCAATGAATTCAGGCCTTCAAGGCTGTTTAATCCTTCATTACCCGAGATGTTCAAGCCAAAGATGTGGTCTGCGTTTCTGCCAATATATTCCAGATTTTCGAGGCCCGATAATGATTGCAGTTGTTTAGTACCAACGATTTGAAGATCCTTCCTGATCACGTTTATTTGTGACAAGCCATTGAGGTTGTTGATATTAATTCCTTCAATGAAAACTGCACCCAGTATTTCGGAACAACCTTCATACAGTTGTGCAAATAAATCGATCTGTTCCTGACTACTAAATGTTATTCCCTCGGGCAGGCAACTGTTCTGTGCTTTAACTGAATGTGAGCAAGATATCAGACAAACTGCTATGATAGAAAATATGATTTTGCTCATTAGGCCAAACCATTGACGAATTTGATCACAAATGTTCACCAGCATAAAAATACGAAACGTTTACACCGTTTTGGTTTCTAGAAACTGTATATCACTGATGCAAGAAGCCTTGTGTTGCCAACCAATTCATATTGAGTTACTCTGCCTTTTTCGTCAATATTGTACACTCCGTTTTGGTCTTTGGTGCTGTAGGCAGCAACAGTGGATTCCAGTTCTGCGGCAAACTTCAGTTTTCCTGCTGTGATAACATATCTGGGCGACAATCTGTAGACATGATGGATGTTTAATCCCCTTGTTTTGGTTGGCGGTTCGCTGTTCAGATATGCTTTGTCAGCTCCAAGATTTTCTGAGTATCCGGCAAAAAGCCCTATTTCATGAGAGCCTTTACTGGTTTGTAGTTCAAGCCATGCCGATATGTTATTCAATGGGGTATAGCTTTTCTGGCCCGTGATGGTATCAGTAATATCGTGTGTCAGGTATCCGCCCATCATCACCAGATCGGTCAGGTTCTGGCCGTAAACAACCTGTGCTTTCATGACAAACGATTTGTGCTGGTATTTCGTAAAAGCCATATAAGCTACAGATCCAAAACGTTCATCAACAGCATATTCGGTATTGCCTACTTTGCTGCTTAAACGTGGCTTGACAATTTTGTATTCTGCACCTATCCCACTGATCAATAACCGGCCATTCGATTCGTCTTTTGAAGCATAGTGGATTTGAGCATTAAGATCGGGAAGGCCTGAATTCCGCAACTCATGTGCACCGCCGATATTGGTGAAATCCCGCTGTGAATTAATTGCGCCAATTAACCTGAACTTATTGACAGTTTGTGTGACTCTAATTTGCGGATTGCGTGAAAATGGCTGAAAAGGAGAACCTGTGTTGAATGATATTACTCCCGGAAAACACTCTGCTACAAAAAGCGGATGCCAATACTGTCCGGTGAGCAGTTCTGTATTTTTCCAGTTAAGTTTTATGACGGCATGCCTTAACCTGAAACCATTTAAATCAGCAAAGTTCTGGTTTTCATTTCCAAAAAAATCAGCTTCAACCAATCCGGATGTCCTGGCACCAAAGGCATCAGGCCCCGTTAGTTTCCAGGTAAGCCTTGTTTGTATGGACAGAAAGTTGAAATTGAGCTTGTTGTTTATTATTTCGCCGTTTGCATCTTTAATATTATTGGCAGGATAAAGTAGAAAATCGCCTTCTCTGATAGAAACAGTCTCGTGGGTATCGAAGAAGAAGTCGTTTTTAATAAAGCCACTGAAATGACTTGAAATGATTGGTTTTTCCTGTTGCTGGGCGACGAGGGCAGAAATTCCTGCATTCATAAACAACAAAACAAGGATAACTTTGCGGTTCATATCGTTTTGATTTTTGGTTATATTATGCAAAGGAAAAAAAATTAACTGTGTTTCAGACATGTGTCCGAAAAAAGTAACATGACACTATTCTGTTGGAGAATAATGCGCGAGCTAAAAAAAATAGCTAAAATCAATGAGTCAATTTGAAAATAGATTTACTTTTGAGAGACATTTTTATGTATCAGTCAACCGTATTCAATTTATTAATCAAAATCACACGCACATGAAAAAGTTTTTAATAATTCTTTTGATAATCCTTGGCATAATCCTGATGATACCTGCTTTGATGCCGAAGAGTTTTTTGGTCGAGCGTCAGGTGGTCATTAACAAACCGGTCGAAATGGTGTTTCCGTTTGTGAAATCTTTGAAGGGCCAAGATGAATGGAGTGTTTGGGGTTCAATGGATCCCAATATGATAAACGAATACAGAGGAGAAGATGGCACGGTTGGTTTTATTTCGGCCTGGGAAGGAAACGAAGATGTTGGAAAAGGTGAACAGGAAATTATTGCCATTGAAAATAATAAACGAGTAGACTTTGAGCTCCGGTTTATGAAACCTTGGGAAGCAACAAACAAAGCCTGGATGACTGTTGATCCGGCTCCGGATGGCGCCACAACAGTAAAATGGGGAATTAGCGGTAGTATGCCTTATCCGATGAATGCAATGATGCTGTTATTTAATATGGAGAAAAACATTGGAGATGATTTTGATCAAGGATTATTGAATCTCAAACAAATGATCGAAGCCTTACCAGCAGTACCTTTTGATAGCATTATAGAGTTTCCTGATGAAATTCCGGCAGAGACTTCGGTTGAATAAGATTTGACGTAAAAGTTGCTCATGCCCTCACCGCCAATCCGGCCTGTTTACAGGCCGGTTTTTTTGTTGTCCGGGCATTTTGAATATTTCTTGCTATTGAGAATGGATATAAATAAGAATCTGTATTAAGAATCTTATTTTCAGATTATTTTGTATTTCTATCTTTGGCAGGCAAAAAGAGAACTCTACGCTTTTAAATTAAGTTTTACCAACACAAAAGGAGGAATTATGCTACATGAACCGGCTGTTACATTAGGCGCCGACCATGCATCGAAGAAAAAATCCAGATTAGGTATGATCCTGTTCGTGATCTATGCCTTATTGTATGGCGCATTCGTTATTATTGGAATCAGTCACACCCACCTGCTGGGAACCAAAGTTTTTGCCGGTCTTAACCTGGCAGTTGTTTATGGAATGGGATTGATTGTGCTTGCTGCTGTGATGGGTTATTTTTACAGTATGATCTGCACAAATATGGAAAACAAAATGAATAAGGAGGTGCAGTCATGATTTACGATGTTTCCATTTGGGCCATTATCATTTTTACTGTTTTTGTAGCCATTGTTTTGGGTCTTTCGTTTTATTTCGGAAGTAAAACCAAATCTGCGTCAAGCTATTATGCTGCCGGTGGCACCATACACTGGGGCGTTAACGGTATTGCTTTTGCCGGTGATTATCTGTCGGCGGCTTCTTTCCTCGGAATCTGTGGTATGATTGCCTATGCTGGTTACGATGGATTTTTATATTCCATTGGCTATCTGGCTGGATGGGTTGTGGCACTTTTTCTGGTGGCCGAACCTTTGAAACGTTTGGGAAAATTCACATTTACCGATGCCCTCGACTCTAGGTTTAACTCAAAATCAATCAAGCTCACAGCTTCGATAAGCACCTTGATTGTTTCGGTTTTTTACCTCATTCCTCAGATGGTAGGTGCAGGCGACCTCGTTGTACCATTGCTTGGCCTGCCTCACTGGGCCGGAGTTGTTATCGTTGGTGTAATAGTAATATATATTGTAGCCACTGCTGGTATGACCTCCACAACCTATGTGCAGTTTATCAAAGGGGGGTTGTTGATTACATTCTCCGTGGTACTTACAATATATATCCTTAATAATGGTCTAAATCTCAAGCCCTCAGATAAATATCATGATTTTGCCACAGTTGAGGCTACGGTTGATGGAGAACAGATCGCAATAACTGATCCAGATTACCGAGTAGTCAGTCAGCAAAAGAGTGGGTCTGCAACGTTTGTGAAACTCGAGAAGGAATCAGTTTCCAACTGGTTTAAACTCGAAACATCACCTGAAGGCACTTATTTTTTGACAGAGGCTCCAAGCATAACCTACACTGCAGATGGTGAAAAATGGTATAATGGTGCACCAAAATCTGAAAGACTATTTTACCAGGTTGGTCATTTGAATAAAATTGTTCACAATGGTGAAGAGGTTGAATCAACAGGACCTCTTGGGCCATTTGGATTCCTGAGCACACTTGAAGAAAGTGAAGTTGTTCTGTTTTCAAAAAAGACATTCAGTGATGGTGAAGATAAAGTAACTGCATTTTATCAGAAAACCACTAAGGGAAGTGATGTGTTGACTCCAGGTTTGTTGCTGAAAGTCGGAAAAGACGCCGCACTAACAGATCGGCTTAATTTCCTGTCATTAATGATTGCACTGTTCTTCGGAACCTCTGCACTACCGCATATTCTCATCCGTTATTACACGGTACCCAGTCAACGGGCAGCACGTAAATCAACGATTGTTGCCATTGCAGCGATTGGGTTTTTCTATATCCTCACCCTTTTTATGGGTTTAGGTGCCATGGTAAACGGAGTAAACGACCTCGAAAGCAGCAATATGTCTGGCCCATTGCTTGCCAAGGCCTTTGGAATTGGTTTGTTTTCGATTATCTCTGCCATTGCATTTGCAACTGTGCTTGGAACTGTTGCCGGACTAATTGTAGCATCATCCGGTGCAATTGCACATGACATTGTGGATAAGTACCTCAACGTAAAAATGACTGATAAGGAAAAAGTTAAGGCCGGTAAGCTGGCTGCTTTCGGTGTTGGAATATTTGCGATCATTCTGGGCATTCTTTTTAAAGGTATGAATGTGTCGTTCCTTGTTGGATTAGCCTTTGCGGTCGCTGCATCAGCAAATCTACCGGCAATTCTCGCGGTAATCTTTTGGAAAAGAACTACATATCAAGGAATTGCAGCATCGATTGTAACGGGAATATTGTCGTCGATTGTGCTCATTCTGCTTTCACCTACCATGTTTGAAAGATATGGTCTGGCAAAAGAAGCAGCAATTTTCCCACTCGACAATCCGGGCATCATCTCATTGCCGTTATCCATTTTGGTCCTTGTTTTTGTCACATTGCTGACTACCAAAAAGGCAAATAACTGAGTTTTTTTGTCGAAAAAATAAACAGGTCCGGTCTGATTATCTTGACCGGGCCTGTGTTGTTTCATGATAGAACGCTTCGAATACCTGTATGTGTATATCTTGATTTGAATTATTTTTGAATTGTTATGCGTATTGCCTTAATCACAGATATTCATGAAGATGCTGAAAAACTGGAGAAGGCATTGTATCTACTTGAAATTGATGGTTATGACAAGCTTATATGTCTGGGCGATATTACTGGCTACAGCAAAGGTTTCAATAAGCATCAGGCAGATGCGCTAAAATGTATTGAGTTGTTAAAAGACCGTAGCGCAGATTGTGTTATAGGAAACCACGACCTCAACAACTGTCGGAGGTTGCCTTCATACAGCCGCAGGATTGGCATTAAAGATTGGTATCAACTTGATCCGGCTCTGAGAAAGAAACAATATCAAAACCGTTTTTGGCTATATGAGGATGAGCAAGCCGCTGTGCTTCATCATGCAGAATCAGCTTTTCTAAATAGTCTTCCTGAAAGTCTGGTTGTCGAAACCAAAGAAGTTAAAATAATGATTTCTCATTTTCTCGAACCTGATATATGCGGGATCAGCACAAGGTTTCCGGCATCATTCATCGGTTGGAGCAGGCATTTGTCTCTGATGGATAAAATGAACTGCAAACTTGCTTTTGTCGGGCACGCTCATCCGCCTGGTGTCGCTGTCAATGGGTTGTTCTGGTGGAGGAATCCTTCAACAAAGCCGTTCAGCGTTCCCGGAGGAAAACGTATTGTCATCTGTCCACCCCTTGTCAGCAATAGCCAGAATCCGTCATCATGTATTATCTTTGATAGTTCCAAGTACGAAATAAACACCATCTTTGTCCCTTAACAAACCAAACTGAAATGCAAAGCCGGTTTATCAACAGGATTCTGCTTCCTTCATTGTTTGCAGTATTTCTTTTTCTAATCTCCATGTATGTGTATGTTATTCCTGATTACAGGGAGAGTCTGATGGATAAAAAGCGCGAAACAATCCGTGAACTGACAAACACTGCCTGGAGTGTTATGAGCAAACTCGACGGAATGGTTTCCGACAGTTTTCCGGTCGGCCAGGCCCAGCATGAGGCAGCACTCATCATATCTGAGATGCGTTATGGCGATGAAATGAAAGATTATTTCTGGATTACAGATACTTTGCCGCGCATGGTCATGCACCCTTACCGGCCTCAGTTGAATGGTGCTGACCTGAGCCAGTTTGAAGACCTGAGCGGTAAGAAATTTTTTGTTGAAATAGTACGGCTTGTTGAAGCTTCTGACGATGGATACATCGATTACAAATGGCAATGGAAAGACGACAGCCTGATGGTTGTGCCTAAGTTATCCTATGTAAAAGTTTATGAGCCATGGGGTTGGATTGTAGGCACAGGAATCTATGTTGAAGATGTCAAACGCGAAATTGCTCAGGTAACCCGTCAGGTGGTTCTTATTTCCATTGTCATCACTCTGTTGATAGCTGCTTTGATCGCATACCTTGCCCGTCGAAACTATACTGCTGAGTTTGCACGTGAACAGGCGCAGAATAAGCTCAGGGAAACACTGGAGAAATACAAAAATCTTGTGGAAGCTTCTCCTGATGGTGTTTTGATGACTTTGAACGATGAGGTGTTGTATTTCAATACATGGCTCACTGATATGCTTGGATTTGATCATGATGCGGATACAGTTCCGGAAAGCACAGCATTGCAATTGCTTGGGATTGTAAAAACCGGTGTTGAATCAGTTCAATCGGATGAACGTTTGAAAGATAATGAATTAGTAGCCGAAACATTTATCCGGAACAAAAATGGCAGGCTGAAGGAGGTGATCATTCACAGATCTGTATTTGAAACATCGGGCAGACAAGGGTTTATATATACCGTAAAAGACGTTTCCAGACATAAGGCCACACAGCGCGAACTAGATGCTAATCTGGAGAAATTCAAATCAATAGCAGGCTGGATGAAACTCGGTGTATTCCGCTGTACCGCGGGCCGGAACCCAAAAATTGTGGAGATGAATTCAACCGGGCTCGAATTGCTTGGTTTTACAAGTTTGGCCGAAATGAAAGAGGTTGAACTTCTCGGATTGTTTCAGGATCAGGAAGAAAGACGAAAAGTATTGAAATCAATTATTGCTGACCAACAGTTGAAGGATAAACTTGTGAAAGTAAACCTGCACGATGGTACCCGGAAATCACTTTTAATTTCACTGTTTCCGGTTAAGGATAATTCGGACAATGTTCAATTTTTCGATGGAATCATTGTTGATGCTTATGAACATCTGAGCAGACGGGTAGGTTATGACACACCACTTTCGGCAAACCAACTAACGCCCTCTCTGCTACTTAAACCTGTTACAGGATATATAAGAACTCCTCCGGTATGCAACCTCGATACTCCTGTCGAAATTGCATGCAGGCTTATGGTGCAAAAAAACAGCGATCTTGCTATTGTTGCTGATCAAAAAGGCAAACCAATCGGCCTTGTAACTCACGGTGATATCAGCCGGAGGTTTGTGTTTTACGAAAACAAACGACCTGTATCTGTGTCCGAAATTATGAGTGCACCTGTGACCTCTGTGAGTGATCAGGAAATGGTGGTAGATGCTTTTTCACTCATGATTACGAAACGTATTTCATACATTATTGTGCTGTCAAATGAAGGTAGGCCCCCGGGCTATTTAAGCCTGACGGATCTCAACGAACTAAAAGCCGATACGCCTGAGTTTCTCATAAACAGCATCCAACATGCTCAATCACTGCCCGAACTGGCTGAAGAAGTCAAAAAGCTTCCCCGAATGATAACACATATGCTCGAATCAGGTGCCGGTGCCTTAACTTCAGGAAAACTGATCAGCAAAGTTGCCGATCAACTAACTTGCAGATTTATTGAGGAGGCCATTGCCAGCCTAGGCTCACCTCCGGTTCAATTTGCATTTATGGTTTTGGGCAGCGAGGGCAGACGTGAACAAACACTGGCTACTGATCAGGATAATGCCATCATTTTTGATGATTCGGGAATAAATGATAAAGAAGTGGTGCGCAATTATTTTCTCGAAATGGGAACATCAGTCAGTAAAAAACTTGATCAGACCGGGTTTCCTTTGTGTAAAGGAGGTGTAATGGCCATGAATAGAGAATGGTGCCTCGGACGCTCTGAAATCAACCAAAGGGTTACAGAGTGGATTAGTAATCCTAATCCCGCTGAGTTATTGCAAATTTCTATTTTCTTCGATTTCAGATTGGTTTATGGCGAGTCCGGACTATCAGAACATGTTCAGCAGCATTGTCTGACATCACTGAAAAACAAGGAAGTATTCTTTTATAATCTGGCCACATCATTGGTGTCCATCAGACTGAATATGAAAACGGTTTCGAAACACACTGATGACAATGATTCTCAGTCTGAAGGATGGGACATCAAACAGCCATTAATGGCGATAACGTCAATAGTGAGGTTTTGGTCGCTCAAATACGGAATAATTGAACGAAGTACGCCTGAAAGACTTCTTGCGCTAAAGTCTGTCGAAGCAATCAGTGATTCGTTTTTCGAAGAATTCCATTCTGCATTTCGGTTCCTGAATCATCTCCGTTTGCAGCATCAGGTCCGCAATCTTGCATCGCACAAAACGGCAACTAATTTGATTGTGCTGGAAACACTTACTGAAATGGACAGGCTTACGATCAAAAATATATTGAATGCTATTCAGGCGCACCAATCAAGGCTAATAACAGAGTTTCGTGTTACCTGATGATTGATCGAAGTGATAATCACACGTCTTATTAGGAATCTTTATAAATTAGGTAAGTTGTAAGATTCTTATATTCAGATTATTTTCTAATTTCTACCTTTGTCCGATTACAAACCGACATGTTTTATCTAACCTAAATAATTGAATATGAGTACAATTTTTTGGATTATTCCTTTGGCAGCTCTGACAGCGTTGGGATTTGCCTGGTATTTTTTCAGAAGCATGATGCGCGAAGATGAAGGTACCGAACTCATGAAAAGCATTGCGCTTCACGTGCGCAAGGGAGCTATGGCCTACCTGAAGCAGCAATACAAGGTTGTTTCGGTTGTATTTATTGTGCTATTGGCATTTTTTGCAGTATTGGCCTATGGTTTTAATGTGCAGAATGGTTGGGTTCCGTTTGCATTTTTAACCGGAGGGTTTTTCTCAGGCCTTGCGGGTTTCTTTGGGATGAAAACTGCAACATATGCTTCTGCCAGAACGGCAAATGCAGCCCGTCATTCGCTCAATAAGGGTTTGAAAGTTGCATTCAGGTCGGGTGCTGTAATGGGTCTAACCGTTGTTGGTTTGGGACTTCTTGATATTTCACTATGGTATCTCGTGCTCGATTATTTCATTGATGAAGCAGATACTTCACACAAGATGATTGTGATCACAACTACTATGCTCACTTTTGGTATGGGAGCTTCCACACAAGCCCTGTTCGCCCGTGTTGGCGGTGGGATTTTTACAAAAGCAGCAGATGTCGGTGCTGACCTGGTGGGCAAAGTTGAGGCAGGAATTCCGGAAGATGATCCGCGCAACCCGGCTACAATAGCTGACAATGTGGGTGATAATGTGGGTGATGTTGCAGGTATGGGTGCCGACCTTTATGAGTCTTATTGCGGAGCCATATTGGCTACCGCTGCAATTGGCGCCTCAGCCTTTATGACATCTGAGACGGCACAATTTAAGGCTGTTATCGCGCCTATGCTTATTGCAGCAATAGGCATATTTCTGTCCATCATTGGTATTTTCCTTGTAAAAACCAAGGAGGGCGCCGGAATGCGCGATCTTCTCAAATCATTGGGACTTGGTGTTAACGTTAGCTCTGTGCTAATTGCTATTGCTTCTTTTGCTATCCTTTATGGCCTGGGCATGGAAAACTGGGTTGGTATTTCGTTCTCGGTGGTTGTTGGTCTTATCGCAGGTATTATCATTGGCCAGTCAACAGAATATTACACCTCACAATCATACAAACCAACAAAGAATGTAGCCAAATCCTCGGAAACGGGGCCGGCTACCGTTATCATCTCTGGTATAGGACTTGGGATGCTTTCTACTGCCATTCCGGTCGCAACTATTGCTCTGGCGATAGCCTTGTCTTATCTGTCGGCCATTCATTTTGACATTGCAAACATGATCGATCCTCAAAACCTTAGTATTGGTTTGTATGGCATTGGTATAGCAGCCGTAGGGATGCTTTCCACCCTGGGAATAACGCTGGCTACCGATGCATATGGTCCGATTGCAGACAATGCCGGTGGAAACGCCGAGATGAGTAAACTCGACCCTGAGGTGCGCAAACGCACTGATGCGCTTGATGCACTTGGCAATACAACAGCAGCCACAGGAAAAGGATTTGCCATAGGATCGGCAGCTCTAACGGCTTTGGCTCTTCTGGCTTCTTACATCGAGGAGATCAAAATCGGAATGATCCGTATTGGCCAAAATGTTATGGAAATGGCTGACGGTGTTCAGGTGGAAACGTCAAAAGCTACCATTGTTGATTTTATGAATTACTTCCAGGTTAGCCTGATGAACCCGAAAGTGCTGGTGGGAATGTTTATCGGTTCCATGATGGCATTTTTATTCTGCGGACTGACTATGAACGCAGTTGGACGTGCAGCTCAGAAAATGGTTGAGGAGGTTCGCCGTCAGTTTCGTGAAATCAAAGGTATCCTTGACGGAACTGGTACCCCTGATTATGCCAGATGTGTGGAGATTTCAACAAAAGGTGCTCAGCGCGAAATGATGCTTCCTTCCATTTTGGCAATTGTTATCCCGATCCTGACAGGTGTAGTTTTCGGAGTCTCGGGTGTAATGGGTCTTCTTGCAGGCAGCCTTTCAACCGGCTTTGTTCTGGCCGTTTTTATGGCAAATGCCGGTGGAGCCTGGGACAATGCTAAAAAATATATCGAAGAAGGTAACTATGGCGGCAAAGGTTCATCGAACCATAAAGCAGCTGTGGTGGGCGACACTGTTGGAGATCCGTTCAAGGATACTTCAGGCCCCAGCCTCAACATCCTCATCAAGCTTATGAGCATGGTGTCGATCGTTATGGCCGGACTTACCGCTGCATTCAGCCTGATTTAGTGTACATCAGAAAAAAATGGAAGAGGTTGTCCTGAAAAGACAGCCTCTTTTATTTTTATGTATGTGTTCCTAACAAATCACAATAATTCCTTTTGCCTATTTCCGTTATTTTTGCAGGCAACAACAAATTGTATCACATTAAAAACATCAATGAATAGATCAAAAATCATTCTTATCATTTTGCTTATTCTGGTTTCGCTCAGACTGCAATCCGCTTTTCTGCTTATTCCGATGGACCAGACCCAATCCAACCATCTGAAGGCTTATGGAATTGCATTCTGGGTGTTGCAACAGGATGTAGAGATTAGCTGGTTGCTAAATTATAAAGGAGGTAGCTATCTGATCCCTTATCACGAACGAATTGAAAAAGAATGCCGGCTAAGAAACGTTTCGTTTCAGGTGCTCGCCGATGTGCAGGCCGGATCGATTCTTTCTATGATAGCCGATCCTTCAGCTAATATGGACGAGATGAAAATGCATCGTGTTCCCAGAATTGCCGTTTATTCCCCAAAAAATAAATTGCCATGGGATGATGCAGTAACCTTGGTGCTGACTTATGCTGAGATACCTTATGATGTGATTTACGATGACGAAGTTCTTGATGGGGTGCTGCCAACCTACGATTGGTTGCACTTGCACCACGAAGATTTCACCGGACAATACGGTAAGTTCTGGGCAAGATACCGACATTTTCCCTGGTATCAGGATGATGTAAGGATACAGGAAGAAACAGCAGCACGCAGAGGTTTTAAAAAGGTTTCTCAATTGAAACTTGCAGTAACACATAAAATAAGAGAGTTTGTTGCCGGGGGAGGCTATCTTTTTGCAATGTGTTCTGCTACTGATAGCTACGATGTTTCTCTCGCAGCCGAAGGACTTGATATTTGTGATGTAATGTTTGATGGTGATCCGATCAGACAAGGTGATCCAAACAGACTGAACTATCACAATTGTTTTGCTTTTACTGATTTCACCGTGGTTACAAATCCGCAGCAATACGAGATATCAGATATCGATGTAACCGAATACAGGCCACGAAGTATTAATCAAACCAATGATTACTTTTCGCTTTTTGAGTTTTCGGCAAAGTGGGATCCCGTTCCCAGCATGCTCACTCAGAATCATGAAACAGTTATCAGGGGATTTATGGGCCAAACAACTGCATTCAATAAGGACCTTGTGAAGAGCAATGTTGTTATTTTAGGTGACAACAGAGCATTTAACGAAGACCGATATATTCATGGAACTTTTGGTAATGGATTCTGGACATTTTATGGTGGACATGATCCGGAAGATTATCAACATCTTGTTGGTGACCCACCGACTGAACTCGATATGTATCCGAATTCTCCAGGCTACAGACTTATTCTAAACAATGTGCTTTTTCCGGCCGCAAGAAAGAAAAAACAAAAAACCTGATTATTTGGTTTTGGTTTCTGGAGCAGTAATCAGCCAGTCAATAGATTGAAATAAAATAACATCAGTTAAATCGAGCTGAAAATATGGTTGACATTTTCCTGATGATTCACCAAATGAAAAATATCCACTGTCAGGACTCAGATTGTTAAATAGAATGAGGGATGTTCCTTCAGTAAAATAGCTGCAGCTGTCGCCGAATCTGATGTCTTGTTCCGTTTTTGATTCAACTTCAAAGAAATATGCAGTTCTTGCAGCAGAGCTTATGTTAACAGAGAACCAATCATCGGGCTTGAAATAGTGCTGGCCATTACTATGATGCAGATCTAATTCCAAAACAGAAGTAAAATCAATATCCTTTGACTTATCCTCACTGATGAAACGGCCACCTTCTATATCAACCCTGTATGAATCTGCTGATGCACTCTCAGATAGTCTGGTAACAGCAAATCGTTCAAAATCAATTAACTGCTCGTCGAGCAAAAAAGTGTCAAACGTAAGCAATACTTCGTGTCCCACCATGAAATCTATATCGGGAAGCCGTGCAGTAATGGTTCCTTTGCGATAACGCTTATATGGATCAGGCACCCCCCATGGGTCATAAGCAATTTTCAGGTTTCTGATATCCTCTTCGGGATTGAGATAAGCATGGGCTTCATCAATCCATGAGTATCCATCAGCCATTAGTACAGAGTCGTGAATTGCTTTAATGTAGGTAGCAGCCACCTGAATAACAGTGTGTTCAATAAGTACGATATCATGTGCGGCCGATAAGTGTGGCCTGTAACTGTGTTCTCCTCCTGACTTTTTACATGAAGTGTTCAGGGTGAAAAGCAGGATCACGAAAACTGAAATAAAGTTCCTGATCATATTGTGCCTAGCCTTTCATAAGTTTCAAAAGTATATCGAAAATCATTCTGAGGGTCATCTTCAACGACGGTTTTTTCGATCAGCTGCCATTGGCTGAAATCGATTTCAGGGAAAAAAGTATCGGCCTCAAAGTCTTTATCAACCATTGTCAGATAAAGTTTATCCGCAATAGGTAAAAACTGTGCATAAACGGAACCGCCACCAATGATAAACACTTCTTTCTCGTTTATTACCATTTCAAGTGCGGCAGTAATAGAGGAGGCTGATTCGCAATTGCTGAACTGTTCGCCCGGAGAATCTGTGAGAATGATATTTCTTCTTTTTGGCAGCGGGCCATTGGGCAACGAGGCAAGTGTGCGTTTGCCCATGATAATTGTGTGGCCGGCTGTGATTTGTTTGAAACGTTTGAGGTCGTTTGAGATATGCCAGAGCAATTCGTTGTTAAGCCCAATGGCATAGTTGCGTGCTATGGCAACAATAATCGACAAAACAGGTTTTTGATGTGTCATCTTTGTTTAAATTGCAATGTCTCCCTTTATATGCGGGTGTGGATCATAACCTATTAGTTCGAAATCTTCAAAAGTAAAATCGAAGATATCCTTCACATTCGGATTAATTTTCATTGCCGGGAGGTTTCGGGGCTCTCTGCTCAGCTGGAGTTTCACTTGTTCGATATGGTTAAGATATATGTGAGCATCGCCAAAAGTGAGTATGAACTCGCCAGCTTTAAGACCGGTTACCTGTGCCACCATCAGGGTAAGTAACGCATAAGATGCAATATTGAACGGAACACCTATGAACACATCGGCACTACGTTGATACATTTGGCAGGATAAACGCCCATTGGCAACATAGAATTGAAACCAGGCATGGCATGGAGGCAAGGCAGCTTTTCCGGAAGCCACATTATCGGCAAAAGTCATTCGGGTGTCGGGCAGGACAGAAGGGTTCCAGGCAGCTACAATCAGTCTTCTGCTATCGGGGTTATGTTTGATCTGCTTGATAACATCGCTGATCTGATCGATTCCTTCGTTGTTCCAGTTTCGCCATTGTGCCCCATATACAGGTCCAAGGTCGCCGTTGGCATCAGCCCATTCATCCCAGATACCTACTTTGTTTTTCTTTAAATAGTTGATGTTTGTGTCGCCTTTCAAAAACCAAAGTAATTCATAAATAATAGACCTCAGATGTAGTTTTTTAGTCGTCAACGCTGGAAATCCTTCATTGAGATCAAAACGCATCTGGTAACCGAAAATGCTCAGAGTGCCTGTACCTGTCCGGTCTGTCTTCTCTGCTCCTTCATCTAATATTTTTCTGAGCAGATCGTGATATTGTTTCATGAGTGTATTTTGTTTAACCCAAAAGCATTCCTACTATGGTGGCAGACATTAATGAGGCCAAGGTGCCGCCCAACAGTGCTTTCAGCCCAAAGCGTGACAGCAGAACCCTCTGATTTGGAGCAAGCGAGCCAATGCCGCCAATCTGAATGCCAATGGAGGCAAAGTTAGCAAAGCCACACAACATATAAGTTGCCATAATGATTGATTTGGGATCAGTAAGCAAACCAGCTGTTTTCATCTCCGAAAGGCTCACGTATCCAATGAATTCGGTCATAATTATTTTTTCACCCAGGAGTCTGCCCAATAATGTAATATCCTGAGCATGCACCCCTATCAGCCACATTACAGGTGAAAAAATATAACCCAGAATAAACTGCAGGGACAGATCGCTGTATCTGCCATCTGTAGCTTCTGAAATGAAGTTGTTGAGTCCCAGCCATCCTCCGATGGAAATTGTTATATAGTTTATCATGGCAAGAAAAGCTATGAATACCAACAACATTGCAGCGACATTTGCTGCCAGTTTAAGTCCTTCGGTGGTTCCGTTTGAGATGGCATCCAACACATTGCTTCCGATTTGCTCTTTACTAACTTCAATTGCCTTATCGATTGATTCGGTTTGCGGATACAAAATTTTGGAGATAACTATTGCTCCCGGAGCGGCCATAACAGAGGCCGTAAGCAGGTGTTTGGCAAAAAGCAGCCTTTGTGCAGGGTCATCGCCTCCCAGAAAACTAATGTAGACAGCGAGCACGCCTCCGGCCAGAGTTGCCATTCCGCCCATCATCACAAGGAGAATCTCCGATTTGTTCATCTTGCTGAGATATGCTTTGATCATTAGCGGAGATTCAGTTTGTCCGAGAAATATATTGCCTGCTACCGAAAGACTTTCGGCTCCGGAAAGATTCATCAATCGTGTCATTACCCAGGCAAGCGCTTTTACTACCTTTTGAATAATACCCAAATAAAACAACAGGCTGGTCAGTGCTGAAAAGAAAATAATTGTAGGAAGAATCTGCACCACGAAATTCTGAAGCGCCAGTTCAATGTCGTTTGTCATAAACGAACTGAAAAGAAACTCTGTTCCTGCTTTTGTAAAGTCAAGCACCAGAACGAATAATTTTCCGATTATCTCAAAGAAATACTGAATGGCCGGAACATATAGCACCCCCATTGCAAGCAAGAGTTGTAGAAGTAGTCCGATTCCGACAGTCTTCCAGTTTATTTTTTTTCTGTTCGAGCTGAAAATAAATGCAATTACAATCAGCCCAAACATTCCCAGTATGCCACGCAGGATTGTAGCCAAACTAAAACCACTATTTTTCTCAAGCACGAGCAAGTTCGACTTGTCTAACTGAGCAACGGGCACTGAATCTGACTTTATAATATTTATCGCCTGAAGTGTGTCCGAAATGGCTGTAATAACTGTATCGCTATTCATTGTGTCATTTGTTCCAGACACAAAGCCGGGCGTCAACATAGAAAATGACAGGATGAGAATAAAAACTGCCGGTTTTATATTCATAGAGTAAAGTTTGTTAAAGATTGTAAAGTCAGTACTTTTTTCGCCTTTTTTTCAGTTCATCGCGTATCCTGGATGCTTTTTCATATTCTTCATTTTCAATGGATTTCTGAAGCATGTCCTCTAGTTCATCGGCCAGAAAAGCGCTAAACTCATCTTCTTCCGTCGAACCAGAAGCAACATCATCATCCACTTGCTCTTCTTCATTCTTTATAACAATTCCTGCTTCGTCAAGGATGTTTTCATAGGTGTACACAGGGCACCTGTATCTGATTGCCAAAGCTATGGCATCAGAAGTACGTGCATCAATTTCACTGATACTGCCTTCGTGTTCACAAACCAAAGCGGCATGAAAAACTCCTTCTTTAAACTTATTGATAACTACTTCAAGCAAATTGATACCATAATGATCTGCGAAGTTCTTAAAGAGATCATGGGTTAAAGGACGCGAAGGTTGCATCCTTTCCAGACCCAAAGCAATCGATTGCGCTTCAAAGCCGCCAATGATTACAGGAAGTCTCCTGCTTCCGCCAATCTCCCCTAAGATGAGCGCATAAGCACCACTTTGCGATTGACTGTAAGACATCCCGATAATTTCGAGCCCGATTCTGGTCATGAGAAACGTTTAATTCAGCTCATAAAAATACGACAATTAGCAAGTGTGACAATTTTCTGATGGAAATACTTCTTTAATATTTTTTAACAGCAATTCATAAAAATAGCACAACTCATAAGTTATTCAACCTTTGATAATTCATGAATAGGTACTACTTTTGCGCCCACAAAAAACAACTTGTCTTAAAGTCTTAAACATTCAACCACACATTTCAATTTAAGTTTATGCAGAACATTATTTGGTACATCCCTCTGGAAGGTATTCTGGGAATAATTTTTATTTATTTGAAATCCAAATGGATAGACAAGCAGGATCCCGGCACTGAAAAAATGCAACGCATTGCGGGCTACATTGCCCGAGGAGCAATGGCATTCCTGAAGGCAGAATACAGGATACTGGCAATCTTTGTTGCCTCTGTTTCTTTGCTGCTCTTTATAAAAGGATCATATGAACCCGGAAGCAATGGGTTTACTGTTATATCATTCATAGCAGGTGCGGTTTTATCCGGATTGGCCGGCTTCATTGGTATGAGGGTTGCCACCAAAGCTAATGTAAGAACTACACATGCTGCCCGTAAATCTCTTAATGACGCCCTGAAGGTTGCCTTTACGGGCGGTAGTGTAATGGGTATCGGTGTGGTAACACTCGGATTGCTGGGGTTGAGTCTGCTTTTTATTCTCTACCGCAACTTCATCGGAATTAACTGGTCACTCGAAATTGTTTTAAACGTTTTGTCCGCTTTTTCACTCGGAGCATCTTCTATCGCGCTGTTTGCACGTGTAGGTGGTGGTATTTATACTAAAGCTGCCGATGTTGGTGCCGACCTTGTGGGCAAAGTTGAAGCAGGAATCCCTGAAGACCATTATCTTAATCCAGCTACTATTGCTGATAATGTCGGCGATAACGTAGGTGATGTTGCCGGAATGGGAGCCGACCTTTTCGAATCTTATGTTGGTGCAATCATCGCTGCTATGGTGTTGGGAGCTGCATTTGTTACCATGCCTCAGGTTGCCGGATATTTTGATCTTGGCCCTGTTTTGCTTCCTCTTGGACTTGCTTCAATGGGAATTGTAACCAGTATTCTCGGTACTTTCTTTGTACGTGTGAAAGGAAATGCTAATCCGCAAAAGGCCTTAAACAGAGGTGAATTTATTTCATCGGCCATCATGGTTGTTGTTTCTTTCTTTCTGATCAGGTTGTTTCTGCCCGAATCCTGGGTTTATTATCGTGCCGATGGATCAATGGTTGAATATACATCGCTTGGAGTATTCTGGGCCACTTTAATCGGTCTGGGCATCGGAATAGGAATTGGTAAAGTAACAGAGTATTACACCGGAAGTGGGGGTAAGGCAGTAAAATCAATTGTGAAGCAATCACATACTGGCGCTGCAACCAATATTATAGCCGGACTTGAAATCGGGATGAAATCAACCGCTATTCCAATTCTCGGCCTTGCATTTGCCATCATTTTTTCCTATCATTTTGCGGGTCTATATGGAATTGCTATTGCAGCGGTTGCCATGCTGGTCAACACCGGTATTCAGCTTGCTGTGGATGCATATGGACCAATTGCCGATAATGCAGGTGGAATAGCCGAAATGAGCGAACTTCCGAAAGATGTCAGACAGAAAACAGATAAGCTTGATGCCGTTGGCAATACAACCGCTGCCATTGGTAAAGGATTTGCCATAGCTTCTGCAACACTCACCGCTCTGGCTTTGTTTGCTGCTTTTATGACTCAGGCCAACATTGTTGTGATTGATGTGTCAAAACCGCTTATCATGGCTGGATTGCTGATCGGTGGCATGCTTCCATACCTTTTCTCTTCGATGGCAATGGGTGCTGTAGGACGGGCCGGACAAAAGATGATCAATGAAGTTCGTCGCCAGTTTACTGAGATTCCGGAACTCAAAAATGCATTGGCCGTGTTGAAAAAATATGACGGTGATGTGCACAAAGCCAATGAGGCCGAACAAAAGATACTCAAAGAGGCTGAACATGCTGCACAGTATGAAAAATGTGTAGAGATTTCAACGGAAGCCTCTTTGAAAGAAATGGTGCTTCCCGGTCTGTTGGCCATACTTGCTCCTGCAATAGTAGGATTCCTGGGCGGAGCCGAAATGCTTGGCGGTATGCTGGCCGGGGTGATGGCTTCGGGCGTATTGCTGGCAATTTATCAAAGTAATGCAGGTGGAGCATGGGACAATGCAAAAAAAATGATCGAAGAAGGTGTTGTGCATGAAGAAGTGCATCATGGCAAAGGAAGTGATTCGCATAAAGCTACTGTTGTTGGCGACACCGTTGGAGATCCTTTTAAAGATACGAGCGGACCATCTTTGAACATCCTGATCAAACTGATGTCGGTAGTTGCACTGGTTATTGCACCGAGTATTGCCGAAGAAGTTGTTAAACCGTCTGATAATAAGCCGCTTCAGATTAAACCAGACCAAACCGGAGAAAGAAATACTGATACCAGCAAGCAGGGGAGTGTTATCAGTTTTGAGGATGCGCAATCAGTTTCAAATAAATAAGACATGAAAATTGAGAAGGAAGGTTAATCACTGGCCGCCTCATTTTTTATTAATTTCCCTGATCATAAGTCATTGAAGGCTTTAGAATTGATTTTCTTGCGAGGATGATCGTCATCTGTTTATAGCAGTTGCCATTACCTTACTTTAATTGCCTCAATTTAACCGTTGTTATGGTTATGCAGTAATGTTGCTGATTCCTCAAATGATGAGGTGTCGGCTTAGTAGAATTAAATTCAAAACAGTGCCAGTATCGGATAACTACATGGCAACTGTTAAATTTATACTAAAATAGTAGTTTTCATACGGTGCTCTTAAATGAGTAGTCAGCTTGTTTCCATTGCTGCGTAATATGGTATTCCTGTTTAATTGTGCCAAATATCCTCCGCTGATGCCCAATGACAAATATTCATAGAATTGCATATTGGATTTGAGGATTTTAAATGAGGTGTTTAACCCGGTCATCAAAACAAAATCATGAAATCTAAGGTCCATGGTTCTTTCATATAGGTACTCCTCCAGCGGGATTCTTTCTGCTGTTGAGTAGTTTTGCAATCTTCTTCTGACCCAGCCAAACCCAATCTCGGGATCAATGTTTAATCTTTTATATTCTAACAAGGAGTAACCAACCTTAACCTGCACCAATTGGTTGGTCAGCTTGCGGCCAATACTGTCATTCCTGTCATTTAATCGTTCGATAAGGCCATAACCTGCTGAAATTGATGTCTTTTCTATAGGTATACGCAATCCAACAACAGCTAACGGTATGGCTGATTCGATCATTTTGGTGTTATTGCCACCGAGCAGGTGTTCAAAAGCATCAAAATCCACCACGTAAACAGGAAATTCAAAAGTCAGAGCAACAAATTCTCTTTTTTTGATCCGGTAGTGTAACGCGATTCTTTCGTCCAAAGTACTGTCCTTCTGAAGCACCACATCCGGTAATATAACCTCCCCGGGCCTGAGAGCATACAGCGTGCTTACAAACCCTTTTGAAGCAAACAGCAATATTCCTGGACTTCCAAATTCTAAATCGAGTTTGTAGATTCCATCACCATTGGTCATAGTGCATCTGTTAGTTTGAATCTGACAAACCAATATGTCTATCATTGGATGACCTGATTCATTGACCACTCTTCCGGTAACAGATTGTTGGGCTTTTGATACCAGAAATGATGTTAAAAGTATACAAATGAATGAGATGCGTATTTTCATATTCAAATCAGATTTAATTTTTTTCCGAATCCAAACTACATTTTTTTCCGTTTCCTAAACCATTCCGAATCTTTGTTGTTAATAAGTTAACAATAATCCACCAAAAATGCACGCAGATTGAAAGGCATTCTTTACTTTTGCATTCGGTGAATGCTATTCGTACGTTAAATTAATTTAATTACAAAATTATTTCAACATAATGATTACCAACAACTTTACACAAAGGCACATAGGCCCGGGAAAGCATGATACAGAAAAAATGTTGAAGCGAATTGGTGTTGCTTCGGTTGAGCAACTGATCAATGAAACTATTCCGCCGAAAATCAGGTTGAAAAGTAAGCTTGCACTTCCAGATGGGTTAAATGAAATGGAATATCTAAAGCACCTGAAGGAACTCGGGAAGAAAAACAAACTTTTTAAGTCCTACATTGGTCTTGGATATTACAACACCATCACTCCCGGTGTGATCACCAGAAATGTGCTTGAGAACGCAGGTTGGTACACGGCCTACACCCCTTATCAGGCTGAGATATCACAAGGCAGGCTTGAGGCTTTGCTCAATTTTCAGACTATGATCTGCGATTTAACGGCTATGCCAATAGCCAACGCTTCGCTGCTCGATGAGGCCACAGCCGCATCCGAAGCAATGATCATGTTTTATAATTCAAGAAGCCGCAACCAGACCAAGGCCGGTGTAAACAAGTTTTTTGCTTCCGACGGCCTGTTCCCTCAAACCATTGACGTTCTGAAAACGAGAGCTGTTCCGCTGGGTATTGAGGTTGTTGTTGGTTCTTTCGAGGGTACAATTGCCATGGAAGAGTTTTTTGGAGCAATGTTTCAGTATCCTGATCAGTATGGCCAGATATATGATAACGAACCACTGATTTCATCTCTCAAAGAGAAAGAAATACAGGTTGTTGTTGCAGCCGATCTGCTAAGTCTGACCTTGTTGCGTCCCCCGGGTGAATGGGGAGCTGATGCTGTTGTTGGCACAAGTCAGCGCTTTGGTGTGCCAATGGGATTTGGCGGCCCACACGCAGGTTACTTTGCAACAACCGATAAATATAAGCGTTCAATTCCCGGTCGAATCATTGGTGTTTCAAAGGATGCTAATGGAAACAGAGCGTTGCGCATGGCGCTCCAAACCCGTGAGCAGCACATCAAGCGAGAGAAAGCCACTTCAAATATCTGCACAGCCCAAGCATTACTTGCTTCAATGGCAGCATTTTACGCTATATATCACGGCCCGGCCGGAATTCGGAACATTGCACGCCATATCAATATTCTTACCGGAGTACTGGCTCAGGAAATTGCTAAGATTGGCTTCAAACAGTTAAATACCGATTACTTCGATACCCTCAGGGTTTTGCTACCCGAGAAAGTTTACATAGAAGATATTTATCTGGCTGCCATCGAAAGACAGATTAATTTCAGGTTTATCGGTAACAGGGAGTTTGGTATAAGCCTGGATGAAACCACAAGCCTTGAAGATATAAATCAGATCATCGGTCTTCTCGCTGCAGTTAAAGGCGTTGATTATGATAAATTTGTTTGTGATCCGGAGGTTTGTGGAAAATTGACAACTTTTGCAACATTATTTGGCAGAACATCGGATTACCTTACGCACCCGGTTTTCAACACATATCATTCGGAAACCGATATGATGCGGTATCTTAAAAAATTGGAGAATCGTGATCTGGCACTCAACCGTACCATGATTCCCTTAGGTTCGTGTACCATGAAACTTAATGCTGCAGCTGAGCTCTTCCATCTAAGCTGGCCTGAATTTGGAAGTATACATCCTTTTGTGCCTGCCGATCAGGCACAGGGCTATATGCAACTGATTCATTCCTTAGAAAAAGATTTGTGCGAGATTACCGGTTTTAAAGCAGTTTCATTTCAGCCTAATTCTGGAGCAAGTGGCGAATATGCCGGCTTGTTGGTCATCAGAGAATATCTTATCAGCAAAGGAGAAGCACATCGTAACCTCTGCCTCATCCCTTCTTCAGCTCATGGAACAAATCCGGCAAGTGCTGTCATGGCAGGAATGGATGTTTTGGTTGTAAAATGTGACGGATCAGGAAATATTGATCTGAATGATCTAAAGGAAAAGGCCGAAATGAATAAGGATAAACTTGCTGCCATAATGGTTACCTATCCATCTACCCATGGTGTTTATGAGGAAGGTATCTGTGAAGTGATTGATATTATTCATCAATATGGTGGACAGGTGTATATGGACGGAGCCAATATGAACGCCCAGGTTGGGCTTACCAGTCCGGGATATATCGGCGCCGACGTGTGTCATCTGAATCTCCACAAAACATTTGCCATTCCACATGGTGGTGGTGGACCGGGTGTTGGCCCTATCGGGGTTGCTGAGCATCTTGTTGAGTTCCTTCCCGGGCATTCAATGATCGAAACCGGAGGAAAAAAAGCCATTACTGCTGTTTCTGCAGCTCCTTTCGGCAGTGCATTTATTTTACCGATTTCCTATGGCTATATCAAACTTCTCGGTGGTGAGGGATTGACTCGTGCTACCGAAATGGCCATCGTATGCGCCAACTATCTTAAAGTATCTCTAAAAGATCATTATCCGATATTGTACACAGGCAACAAAGGTCATGTGGCTCACGAAATGATCCTCGACTGCAATCATTTTAGCAAAACTGCAGATCTGACTGTTGTTGACATTGCTAAAAGGTTGATGGACTATGGCTTTCATGCACCAACGGTTGCTTTTCCAGTACATGGTACCTTGATGGTTGAGCCAACCGAAAGCGAGCCGCTTCAGGAACTGGATAGATTTGTTGAAGCCATGATTGCAATCAGGGAGGAGATAACCGAGATTGAGGAAGGAATGGCAGACAAAGCTGACAATGTGATCAAACATGCACCTCATACAGCAGCAATGGTTATCACATCAGATTGGAACCTCCCATACACACGCGAAAAGGCGGCGTTTCCTGCAGGTCAGACTGCAACCGATAAATACTTTCCTCCTGTAACACGAATTGATGATGCTTACGGTGACCGAAATCTGGTGTGTACTTGCCTGCCGATCTCGGACTATGAATAGAAACGGGAAATTACAAAGTGAAGATTACTTGTAAATAAAGAAAGACCGGGCAAAAGACCGGTCTTTCGTTTTGTGTTTAGCAGGCATTCATAATGTGTGCTGAAACACCGGTAATATTGATTATAAATTGCCTGTTTCAAATAGGCTTTTCCTGATTTTTTGCCAGGTCATCTCTATATCATTATCAAGACCGACACTAAACCTTACAAGACCTTCTGACATACCCATTTCTTTCTGCACAGATTCTGGAACTTCGGATGATGTGCTTTTGCCAGGATTGCTGAACAGGGTTTTAAAATACCCAAGGCTAACGGCAAGGTATCCGACACCTTCATGCTCCATCTTTTCCATTAGTTTGTTGGCATTTTCAGCCGTTTTCATATCTATTGCGATCATTCCCCCAAAACCATATTGTGGATCATATACTTTTCTTAAGGTTTCGTGGCCGGGATGATTGCTGAAACCCGGATAAATAATTTTGATTCCTGCTTCAGCAAACTTGTTGGCAAGATAGGCAGCATTGAAGCTGTGTTGTTTCATTCTGATGTGCAATGTGTGAAGATTCTTCAGTATTGATGAAGAACGCAGCGGGTCAAGCACGGGACCGAGGAGCATGGCAGTTCCGTTGTTGACATCCACCAAACTGTTGATGATTTCATGTGAACCACAGATCGCTCCGGCAACACAATCATTTTTTCCGTTGATGAATTTAGTCATGCTATATACAGTGATATGTGCCCCATGTCGGCATGGAGCGACCATAAGAGGAGTGAATGTGTTGTCAACAACAAGTTTAATCCCATGTTCGTCGGCAATGCTTCTGAGCAATGGTAGGTCGCTGATCTGAAGCAAAGGATTGGTCATGGTTTCGGTATAAATCAAACGTGTATTTGGTCTGATTGCTCTACGGACTTCATCGGCTTTGGTGATGTCGACAAATGTCACGCTGATGTTGAACTTTGGCAGGTAATTCTGTAAAAAGGCAAAAGTTCCGCCATAGGTTGTAATACTCGAAACAATATGATCTCCGGCATTCACCAATTGAAGTATGGCACAGGTGATGGCTCCCATTCCACTTGCTGTAACCCATGCAGCATCTGTACCTTCCATGGCAGCAAGTGCATCAGCAAGATATTTATTGCTTGGATTCCAGTGTCTTGAATATAAAAAACAGCCTTCAGCCTCTCCCTGAAATGTTTCAGTCATGGTTTTAGCCTGCATAAATGTGTACGTGGCCGAATCAGTTATCGATGGATTTACATCACCGAATTCGCCAAACTGCAACAGGTTTTGAATGTTTGTTGCTCCGTCAAAATTGTTCATGGCTTTTTTTTGACAAAAATATAATTGTTTAAGCAATATGGATTAAATAGTTATAATATGCAATTAAATGGTTAAAAATATTTTAAAAATATAAGTAATAATGTGTAAATTTGCTAATTATATAATTAATAAATATTAAATAATGATTTCTAACTTTCATCTTGATAGTCTGGATAAGCGTATTGTCACCCTGCTTTTACATGATGCCCGGCTACCATTCACTGAAATTGCCCGCAAGTGCAAGGTTTCGGGCGCAGCCATTCATCAGCGGGTAGCACGTTTACGTGATGCCGGAATAATAGCCGGTTCTTACCTCAGGTTAAAACCACAGGGTCTGGGTTATTATACCTGTGCTTTCATCGGAATTCAAGTGAATCTTACCAGTACCAGCACTCATGAAGAAGTGTTTTCGAGGATCAGCCGGATTCCCGAGATTGTAGAATGCCATCATATCAGCGGAAAATACTCCCTCCTGGTAAAGGTTTATACGAAAAACAATGAGCACCTGAAAAGAATCATCGTTGAGCGGATTCAATCTATTCCTGAGATAACCTTTACTGAGACCTTTATCTCACTGGAATCGGGTTTCGAACGTGAATTGCCGGTTGAATAGCTGACTTCGCTGTTTTTCCTTAATTTCGGCCTTTAATTCTTTTTTATGAGGACAATACTTGTTGGTATCATCATTTTGATCTTTATCACGATACAGTTGATGCGCGGTGGAGCTGCGCGCTATATAATAGAAGGAGACGGAAGTGGATATTATGCCTATCTCACCACAGTGTTTGTCTATAAATCAACTGATTTCAACCAGGCGTACAACTATGAGAAATCTTGGCGTGGGCTTGATTATATGGCACACTATTTTCATCCATACGAAGGAATACTGATTAATAAGTATTTTCTAGGGACTTCGTTGCTCATCCTGCCTTTTTTTATGATGGCTATGCTTTTCTGTCTGGTCTCCGGTATTCCACCTGATGGCTATAATTTTATTTTCCAGTATGCCGTTGCCATGGCGGCCACATTTTATACACTCGCGGGTTTGCTCTTTCTGAATCGAACATTGCGCACCTTTGGCGTTGATAAAGTGTTGGTATTTATACTATTACTTGTTCTTATGCTTGGCACAAATCTGTTTTACTACACTTTTTTACATCCTTCGATGTCTCATGCCTATTCATTTTTTGCTATTTCGGTCTTTATCTTTTGTACACGTTCCTTCTTTCTAAATCCATCAGGTAAGTGGCTGTATCTTGCCGCTATCAGCCTTGGTTTGGTGATGCTCATTAGGCCGACAAATCTACTGATACTGCCAGCAATACCTTTTATTGCAGGCAGTAAAGCACTGTTTATTAAAGGTATTGGTTTTGTTTTTCAGAGAAAAATCTCATTCATCGCGGCTTTTATACTTCTGTTGACGGTTTTTGGACTGCAATGGTTATTTAATTTTGTTCAAACGGGAACACCTTTTATCTGGTCTTACAATTATGAAGGTTTCAATTTTCTGAAGCCCGAATTTCTGGGTTTTCTGATCAGCTATAGAAAAGGTTTCTTTATATATACTCCGCTATTTCTGTTACTTCTGCCTGCGTTGGGTTGGCTCTTTCTGAATGATAAGTTCAAGTTTTACAGTTTTACTATCTTCTTTGTTGTTTTGGTGTTTGTTTTGTCCTCCTGGTGGAATTGGTTTTTTGGCGATAGTTTTGGCATGCGCGCATTGATTGATTATTATCCTTTGTTTTTGATACCTGTGGCCTTGTTTCTTAAAGGTCTCTCGGCGAGTCGTAAATGGTCTTTTGCTGTTGCCGCATTTATAGCTGGTGCTTTGACTCTTAACCTGATTCAGTCATATCAGTATCATATGCGCATTCTTCATCCTGATTCAATGACAAGCGAAAAATATTGGTATGTTTTTTTGAAAACAGGGGAGCAGTACAAAAGCATTTTTGGTGGTTTCAGTGAACCTGTGTATAATTTTCCGGATGGCAGCGAAGAAATATCCTTCATCAATGACTTTGAGTATTCATACCCCGAATGGAGTCAGGATGGCATTCAGCAAACACAGCAGGCATGGTCGGGAAGCAAGATTGCACGAATGGGTGGTGCAGTAATATATAGTCCTACTCTTGTGCTCGATAGCCCCAAACTTGTGCTCAAAGGTCACCCTGTTTATGCTGATGTGTCAGTGATGTATCGCGAAATCAGGCCTGATGCTGCAAATGATGCTTTGTTGGTTTATGCAGCCACAGATAGGACGAACTCATTGCTTTTTTATAAAACCTTTAAACTAAAACAGCTCCCCGGCGATATGACCAACGGCTGGCACAAAGCCGAATTTGGCTTTAAAGTGCCCGAGTGGAACGAAAACGTGCAGCAGGTAAAGGTATATGTGTGGCAACGAGGTGAGTCAGGTTTTGAGTTGGATGATTTTAATATAAGATTCACCTTGTTGGATAATCAATAATTTGATCATTATGGAAGATGACCGCCTCTACAGGTTTAATAACCAGCTGAAAGAAGGAGAAGATTATTATCTGGAAAACGGATTCAGGGTAATGACCAAAGAGTTTTTACTTAAACGTGGCTATTGCTGCGGAAACGGTTGCCGGCATTGTCCATATTTTCCAAAGCACATCAAAGGGAACAGAAATCCTGCCTGAGTTATTCTATTCCGGCCTCCTGAAGCTTATCAACTATTGCAGCAACCTCGGAAGCCTCCCTCACATCATGTACCCTGAGTAATTCAGCTCCATGGAGCAATGCAATTGTGTTCACAACGGTTGTTCCATTGAGTGCATCTGTTGAATTTATGCCTAACACTTTGCTTATCATTGATTTTCGCGACATGCCTGCAAGTACCGGATATCCGTATTGGCGAAGTTCGTCCAGCCGTCGAAGCATGATGTAGTTTCCATTCAGTGTTTTGCCAAAACCAAATCCCGGGTCTAAAATTAACTGTGATGCTCCTGCCTGTTGAAACCTGTTGATTTCAGCAGAGAAAAACTTATGAATATCATTCATGATTTCATTACCCAGAGGCTGGTTTTGCATGGTTTCGGGAGTTCCATGCATGTGCATCATAATATAAGGTATATTATATGCGCCGATAAAATCCTTCATATTAGGGTCAAATCTGCCTCCCGAAATATCGTTGATCATAACAGCGCCTTCCTCGATGCACATTCTGGCTATTTCTGACCGGTATGTGTCAATAGAAAAGGCTGTTTTGGGAAATATTCTAACAAGCCGTCGAAGTGCCGGGATCAGACGTCCTGCTTCTTCCTCTTGGCTTATCTCTTTTGCTCCCGGTCGCGTTGAAATTGCACCCAAGTCAATGATTCCTGCTCCATGTTGCAGCATTTCCTCTGTCTTTTGAACTACTTCAACAGGAGAAGAAAAACGGCTGCCCTCAAAAAATGAATCAGGTGTCAGATTAAGTATGCCCATTACGATTGGGCATTTAAAGCTGTAATCCCTCCCCATACAGCGAAAATTCAGGTTTCGGGAAAAAGAAGTATTTTTATCGGTCATTTCTGGCGAATACTATGCGGTTTGAAACCGTCGTTTTTGTGCAAATTTAGAATATTAAGACGAACACTTTATGGAACAAAGAACTGTCAGACAATACAAAGATGTAATCGAGAACTGCGAAAAGATCTACTCCGGAAAAATGATGGATTACGGGGCTTCATGGCGAATACTCAGGGCCTCATCACTCACTGACCAGATCGCTATTAAGGCCAAAAGAATCCGCAACCTTCAGTTGAATGAAACACGCATGATCGATGAAGGAATCGAAGGGGAGTTTCAGGGAATCGTTAATTATTCCGTTATGGCGATTATTCAGTTCAGAAAAGGATTTTCTGATTTTCCGGATATGGATGCACAGGCATCTGTCGGCCTTTATCGTGCTGTTTTAAACGAAGCTATGGATCTGATGACGCGCAAAAATCATGACTATAATGAGGCATGGCGGGATATGCGGGTAAGTTCACTGACCGACATCATTCTGATGAAACTTTTTAGAATCAAGCAAATAGAAAACAACCTGGGAAACACTTCATTTTCTGAGGGAATCGATGCGAATTACTTCGATATCATCAACTACGCCATCTTTGCACTTATCCTGCTTTCAGAAACAGAATAAAAACGATTAAACATGAATTTATTAAGGGAATTTAGCCGGTATATCACCGCATTCGTATTTATTTTTTCAGGTTTCGTCAAAGGTGTTGATCCTCTGGGAACAGCTTACAGGCTCGAAGATTACTTTATCGCCTATGGAACAACATGGGCAGATCCATTGGCTTTGTTACTATCCATTGCTTTATCAACCACCGAATTCGTCATTGGCGCCGCATTACTGCTTAATATACGTATGAAGTTTATTTCGTGGGCATTATTGCTTATTATGTCGTTTTTTACGGTGCTCACTCTTTTCGATGCTGTTTACGAACCTGTTTCGGATTGCGGTTGCTTCGGTGATGCAATCAAGCTGACCAACTGGGAAACCTTCTATAAAAACATCGTGTTAATGCTGTTCACATTGGTTATTTTCGTCAACAGGAAAAGGTTCAAATCCAATCTGATGGTTTTCAGCCAAAACATTATACTGATTGTGTTTTTGTCTGGTTTTGTGTGGTTTTCTGTATACAATTACCGTCACCTGCCCATGATTGACTTTATGGATTGGAAGGTAGGAAGGGATATGACACCGGATGAAAACCTGACCGAAACAAAGATTTATCTAACTTTTAGAAATAAAGAAACTGGTCAGACAGATGAGTTTCTTTCCCCGGACTATCCCTGGAACGACTCAGTCTGGATGGCAACATGGGAGTTTGTTGACCAGCGAACAGTAGTGCTTGGCGAATCACTGCACCATGATCTGTATGCCGAAGATGCAGAAGGTAATGAAGTTACCCTGATGTTGATTGATAATCCGGGTGTGGTTTTTGTTATTGTATCATATGATCTTAATGCGCTGAGCAAAAAGGAAATAGACGGAATGAAGGCTTTGTCGGATCAGCTGTCTGGAATGCATATTGATTTGGCGGTGCTGACAAGTTCATTGCCTGAAGAGTCAATTGCATTTCAGGAAGTTAACAAATTTTATACTGACTTCTACTACTCGGATGATGTTGTGTTGAAAACCATGGTCAGAGCCAACCCGGGACTGATTGCCTTCAGGGAAGGTGTAGTATTGGGAAAATGGCATTTCAATGATTTTCCGCTTGATAGTGAACTGGTTAAATGGTTAGGGTTACATAACAAATAGATTAGGACTGTACATATGGGGGCTTTTTTAATCAGACGGCTGACATATGGTGCTTTGGTTCTTTTTGGGGTGATCACCCTTGTTTTTGTATTGTTTAACATTTTACCCGGCGATCCGGCCCGAATGATTCTTGGTCAGCGGGCTGATATGTCTTCTGTTGAGGCAATCCGCAAAGAACTAGGTCTTAATGATCCGGTTCATATTCAATACCTGCATTTTCTTAACGACATTTCGCCAGTTTCATTTCATCAGAGTGAAAACCAAGATGCGAGGTGGTTTTTTAATGAAGAAGTTTATGGTGACCATTTGACTATTGTAGATAATGGTTCACTGATGATTGTTATCAAAGAGCCCTATCTCAGAAAATCGTATCAATCCAGACGCAATGTCAGCGAAATCCTTGCCGAAGCCTTTCCAATGACGCTGCTACTTGCTTCAGTTTCGATGCTATTTGCCATGATTACAGGTGTTTTTATAGGGCTAGTTGCTGCTATTGTCAACAAATCATTTGTTAACAAACTAATTCTGATATTTTCAGTATTGGGTATGTCACTGCCTTCATTTTTTGCTGCAGTTTTGTTTGCCTGGATATTTGCTTATGTTCTGTCTTCTTACACAGGGCTCAGTATGTTTGGAAGTCTGTATGAGGTGGATGATGCTGGTGGGGGAGAGGTGTTAATGCTGAAAAACCTCATTCTTCCTGCTTTCACTCTTGGGATACGGCCTTTGGCAATTATTGTGGAGCTTACACGCACCACATTGATGGAGGTGATGTCGCAGGATTATATCCGGACTGCTTCGGCAAAAGGACTGAAAATAGGCCGGGTCATTGGACTTCATGCATTGCGTAATGCGCTGAATCCGGTTATTACAGCTGTATCTGGTTGGTTTGCATCATTAATGGCCGGCGCGGTATTTGTTGAATACGTTTTTGACTGGAAGGGAATTGGCGTTGTCATTGTGGATGCATTGGAGAAATATGACCTGCCGGTGATCATGGGTTCTGTTTTATTGATTGCCGTTATGCTGATTTTGATTAATATTGTTGTCGATATCTTGTACGGTTTTTTGGATCCCCGTGCCAGAATTACTTGATATTCAAACTTAAACATTTTGTTATGCGTAGAAAAATTGTTGCCGGAAACTGGAAGATGAACCTGACATTTCAGGAAGCTGAGGAATTAATTGAAGAGATTCTGGAGCTCCTTGATGAGGAAAATGCGCCTGCTGAGGTGGTCGTTTGCCCGCCTTATCCTTACCTGGAGCTCGCTACAGATTACTCTGAAGAAGGAATGATCAAGGTTGGAGCTCAAAACATAAGTCCATTTGATTCAGGTGCATATACCGGAGAAGTTTCGGCTTCCATGCTCAAGTCAATGGGTGTATCCTATTGTATTATTGGACACAGTGAAAGACGTAAGTATTTTAATGAGGATGATAAGATGTTGACTGCCAAAGTAAATCAGGCATTAAAACATGGTATCAGACCGATATTCTGTGTTGGTGAATCACTTCCTGAACGCGAAGCAGGCCGTCATTTTGAAGTCGTTCGTTCACATGTGCGTCATGGATTATTTCATCTGGATACTGATGAGTTCCATAAAGTTATAATTGCCTATGAACCGGTTTGGGCTATCGGAACCGGAGCAACGGCAACCCCCGAACAAGCTGAAGAGATGCATTCTTATATACGTACACTGATTACCGAACGGTACGGTGAAGAAATAGCTGAAGCTACAATAATACTTTACGGTGGTAGTTGCAACTCTTCAAATGCTTCAGAAATATTTGTCAAAAAAGGAGTTGATGGTGGTTTGATCGGTGGTGCTTCCCTCAAGGCCGATGAGTTTGTTTCGATCTGTCGCAAAGCCTGATGGATACTGTTTCTGTGGTTTTTTCGTTGCCTGAAGGATCCGATCTGGAATCTGAATTGCTGATTTACGAGCTTGGGGGTCTTGGTTATGAGGGTTTTGTTGAAGAGAATGAGAAAATTGAAGCATATATTATCGCTGATCAATTCAACAAACAGCATTTAGAAGCCCTTTTACAACAGGAGCGTTTCAAAAGACTGTTTGTGGTTTCCATAAAAGAGCATAAGGAGCAAAATTGGAATGCATTGTGGGAAGCCTCTTATAGCGACGTGATCATTAACAACAGATGCAGGGTTAGAGCCCCCTTTCATGAAGTTAGACCTGACATTGAATTCGATCTGCTCATAGAACCGCGAATGTCTTTCGGAACGGCCCATCACGAAACTACGCATCTGATGATCGGGCTCCTGCTGGAATTGCAATTAACAGATAGATCGCTTGTCGATATGGGATGCGGAACCGCAGTACTGGCTATACTGGGACGTAAACTTGGTGCATTTCCTGTTTATGCCATTGATAATGATGAATGGGCAGTTGATAATGCCCGGGACAATGTTCAATTGAACAACACAGGAGATATCTCAGTTATTGCCGGAGATGCCCGACAATTGGCGCATATCCGGACAGACTTTTTACTTGCCAATATTAACCGGAACATCTTGCTGCAGGACATGTCGGCTTACTGGGAAAGCATTAATAAAGGCGGAACAATGATCCTTAGTGGATTTTTTGAAGAGGATCTCGGTCTGATTAACGACAAATGTGTCGGACTTGGTTTAATCTTTACCAAACACCTTGTACGTAACCAGTGGTGTGCTGCTGTATTCAACAAGCCCTGAACTGATTAGATAAATGAAAGTTATAACCCGCTCCGCTTCAAACCTGAGGAAGCAAAAACTGAAGTTTCTCGTTTTGTCCATGATTTTGATTCTTTGCATTCAATTGAAAGTGAATGCTCAGGAAGAGCGGTTTTTTTCTGAAAACTCCGAAACGTTTATCCAGCAGGTTGGTCAAAAACTCGCTGTAACGAGCAATAAGAAGTTTGCCGAAGATAGCAAAAAACTGATGCAAACCTTAACAGAACGCTGGAATGCAGGTAGATTTGACAAGGAAGAAAAAGATGGGATCAAGCTGATTGCCGAAATATTACATGAAAACGAAGTGCGTGTTTATCCGCACTTTTATAATTACTTCGGTCTTGTCAATAGTTTTGCATATTCATTGCAACTTCCCAAAAGTATTAAGGCTTGGAATAATTATGCCTTATTGCTTTTGCAACAAAAGCGATTAAAGGAGTTTCAGGAATTGGTCGATTATTCTTCGAAACTGATGAACAACGGACGACTTTATGAACGTAACTCATTAGAATGGTTGATATTGAATGCGCGTTTCTCCTTTTCTTCCGACAGCGTTTTAAGGGTTGAAGTCGATAAGGGCGACCTTGTCTGTGCTACTTCTCGCGATAGTTCAGTCATCACCCAAACAAAGGGCACTATGGTATATGGCAGCAACAGGTGGGTCGGAACAGGAGGAATTGTTTTATGGAGAAGGTTTCAGATTCCCGGGAATGAAATTAATGCTGAATTTACATTTTATAACATCGACCTGCAGTTGTCAGAGTATTTTGCTGATTCTGTTTTCTTCCGTAATACCAGCTATTATGATAAGCCAATACTTGGTAGTTTTCAGGATAAAGTATTCAACAGTCCGCCAAATCCGCGGACAGCATATCCCCGTTTTAAATCTTATGATCGTGAGTTGTTTCTTAAGGATGTTTTTCCGGGTATTGATTTTGTCGGAGGCCTCACTATGGAAGGAATGTCGCTTTTTGGTACCGGTGGAAACGGCAACAGGGCTGTTCTGACAATCAGGAGAAATAACAACCTATTTGCACAATTATTGACAGAACAAGTTCAGATCAGCAAGGAGCGGCTGCTTTCCGACAGGGTAACTGCTTCACTGTATATTGATAGTGACTCACTTTACCATCCTGGTCTAAGACTGCGCTATACACACAACAACAGGCAATTAACACTTTTTAGATCGGAAACAGGATTGGCTGACAGCCCTTTTTTCAATTCATACCATAAAGTTGATATTTACGTAGAAGCACTTTACTGGGATCTTGACAAAACCGAAATTGCCTTCAGAAGACTTGAAGGAATTGGAAATGAAAGTACTGGTCGGGTCGAATCGGCCAATTACTATGCTGATATTGAATTCAGCCGCTTGCAGGGTATTGATGATCTAAATCCTCTGTTTGTTATTCAAAACTATTTGAAAACATACATTGAAGGAAGAGAAATTCACCTCAACGCGCTTGCTGCTTTTATGAAAAAGCCTGTCGAGCAGGTTGTTGCTCAATTGCTCAGATTGGCTTCAAAAGGTTTCCTGGTTTACGATCCCGTTACACAAACTGCTCAGGTGAAGGACCGCTTCTTTTACACACTCGAAGCAAGGGGCGGAAAAACTGATTATGATGTTATCCGGCTGAATACCAGCACTACCCTTCGCAGGCCAAATGCACTACTCGACCTCAATTCGCTTGAGATGACCATAAACGGAGTTCCCGAAGTTATTTTGAGCGATTCACAACGGGTGAATATTTTTCCTAATGATGGCCGGATCGTCATGAAGAAAAACCGCGACTTTGTTTTTTCAGGACTTATACGGGCAGGATTATTCGATTTTTATGCGCGTGATTGTTTTTTCAGGTATGACTCGTTCCAGCTGAATATGAACTTTGTTGATTCACTTGCTTTCTATGCGCGTGTGCGACAGACGGACAGACCAGCTTATCGGACAGTTTTCACCAAAGTTCGCAATGTAATTGCAGACTTGAACGGAACACTATTCATTGACGCTCCAAACAACAAATCAGGTTTGAAGAGTCTGCCACGTTACCCGATATTCAGCAGCAATAGTGAATCTTATGTTTATTTTGATGAGTCGAACATTCAGTCAGGAAGCCTCAACCGTGAGATGTTTTATTACGCAGTTGATCCCTTTGAAATAGACAGTCTCGATAATTTCTCAACCGACAATCTCAGGTTTGAAGGATACCTTGCCTCTGCCGGCATCTTTCCTGGTTTCAGAGAGCCTTTAGTTGTTATGCCTGATTATTCTCTTGGATTTGAACATCAGGTTCCAGCAGAAGGGTATTCCATGTTTGGTAACAAGGCTCGATACTTTGATAATATTCACCTGTCAAATCTAGGTTTTTTTGGCAAAGGTTCAATTGACTATTTAACAACCCTTTCTACATCAGGGAAATTTGTTTTTTATCCTGACTCGGTTTACGCAGCTCAGATGCAGGTGAATATGACTGAACAATTGCTTCCAGTTGAGTTTCCTCGCGGCCAGTCCGACACCATCAGCATGCACTGGCACGCAGCTGAAGACGTTATGAGCCTTAGAACCATCCAAAAACCATATTTGGTATTTAATAACTCAGAGCACTACGGCCAGCTCGACATAAAACCTTCCGGTATGCTGGGAGCAGGACAACTCAATTTTGGCGATGCGAATGTTACCAGTGATTACTTCAGCTTTAAAAGTCGTTCGTTTGTAGCCGACACCGCTGACTTTACACTTTTTACTGCAATTGAAAAGAAAGAAGCTTTTGCCGCCAGAGATTACAAAACTGCTATTGACTTTGATCAACGACTGGGCAAATTCACCAATCTTGGTGATCAAAGCCGGCTGAGCTTTCCGTTCAACCAATACATCTGTTCGCTTGACGAAGCCTCTTGGTTGATGGATGATGATCGATTGATACTTAATAACAATGTTATCAAGGAGATATATGGAATTGAAAACCTCGGTTTTTATCAGCTTCTTGATCTTGACCTGAGTGGTTCAGGATTTACATCAACGCATCCTGAGCAGGACTCTCTCTCATTTTTTTGTCTGGAGGCAGAGTATGATCTTGTGAAATATGCCATTGAGGCAAAAGATGTCAAGATAATCCGTGTAGCTGATGCAGCAATTTTTCCCGATGACGGACGTGTTACTATTTTGGAGGATGCCAGGATGCAGACACTCGAAAGCGCGACTATCATCGCTAATACGATAAACAGGTTTCATTTGATCAATGATGCCAAAATAACCGTATTCAGCAAGAACAGTTTTGAAGGTCGTGGTTACTACGATTACATCGACGCTAACAAAACGATACAGCCCATTGAGTTATCCTCAATTTGGGTGGATGAAAAAGGTGTGACAAATGCGCTTGGTTCAATACCAGAATCAGCAATTTTCTTTCTGAACCCTTACTTCTACTTTAATGGTCAAACGCGACTTAATGCTGACAGGAAAGAACTCAGGTTTACGGGTGGTTACAGAATAAATCAGGAATGCATCCCCGGAACTATGGCATGGATTAGCTTTGACACCCTGATAGACCCAATGAACGTACGACTGCCTGTATCTGAAGAACCCAAGGATCTCAGCGGACTCCGACTCGGAATAGGTCTGACGTTTAACCCGATTTCCGGTGTTTTTTACCCGGCCATGCTCGATTACAAAAGATCATCGAATGACCTGCCCATCAGTAAGGTATCCGGAAACATCTTCTATGATGAATCCAAAGGCGGTTTTATGATCAAACCTGATAAAAATGACAAGCAATCCGGAACCTACAGTTTACTAACAGACCAATGTCTTATTGTTGGCGAAGGCCCTATGAACCCCGGTGTAAATTTTGGATTTGCCTCAATGGATGCATACGGCTCATTCGTGCATAAAGTTATTATTGATTCAACTTATTTTGACTGGACAGTTTATCTGAGTTTTATTTTCGATGAGAAACTGATCAATCAGATTGCAGATTCTTTAATTAAAACCAATTTGCCCGGGATTAACCTGCTGACAACACCATATATTCAAGCTGTTGGCCACAGGATGTCGCAGGAAGATGCTGATCGATTCAGGAATGATATTAACCTGTATGGTGCTCCACGCAGAATACCGGAAGGACTCGACCGGTCTTTGGTACTGGCCGATGTGAAAATGAAATGGAACCCGGAAACCCGTTCATTTGTTTCATACGGGCCGATTGGTATTGCCAATTTGTTTCGTAATCAGGTCAATAAATATGTCAACGGATATCTGGAAATTGAGAAAGGAAAGATTTCGGATGGCTTTACCTTGTTTCTTCAGCCTGATGCCAATACGTACTTTTATTTCAATTATCGCGACGGTCTGCTTCAGGCTATCTCAAGCTCAACTCAGTTTAATGATTACCTTGTTAACCTCAAAGCAGATAAACGAGTAACTACAAACCGCGATACGGGTGAGCAGTATGAATTTATCATTTCAACCGATCGAAAAGTGTCTGATTTTATCCGTAAAATGCAGTCTGTGAAGTTTTGATTAATATATTGTTTGAATGATGATATTTGTATCTATATTAGTAAGTTATATGATTGGTTCAATCCCGACAGCTGTTTGGGTGGGCCGTAAGTTTTATGGCATCGATGTCCGTACTCGTGGCTCAGGTAATGCGGGTGCCACAAACACCATCCGTGTTCTTGGTTGGAAAGCCGGCATACCTGTATTGCTGATCGATGTCTTTAAAGGCCTTGTTGCTGTTTTACTGGTTGACCCGATGATACAATTTACTGATGGTGATCCAGTAAAAGCATATGTATTACTTGCAGCCTCGGTAGCAGCGGTTTTAGGACATACATTTCCTCTTTGGGCCGGTTTTAAAGGAGGTAAAGGGGTTGCTACACTTTTGGGAGTTGGTTTTGGCCTTTTTCCAATGGCAGCATTGGTAGCCTTACTTATTTTTATTGTTGTTTTTGCTGTAACACGTTATGTATCACTAGCTAGCCTGACTGCAGGGATCAGTTTTCCTTTCCTGGTGTTTTTTATCTTTCCGGCTAACCATTGGATATTCTACGTTCTTGCTGTTTCTGTTGCTATCTTCTTGCCGATAACACACAGAAAGAACATCTTGAGGTTGATTCAGGGTACTGAGAACAAAATCAGTTTTAGGAGAAAATGACCAAAAAACTGTGAATAAATTCTGATAAACTGGACAGTAATCGTTGATTTAATTAAACATAATGTTTTAATTTTACGGGTTCAAACAAACTATTCATCCTATGAAATTTATCGTTTCAAGCCTTAAATTGCTACGGGGCCTTCAGGCACTCAGTGGAGTGCTGAATTCGAGCAACACACTCCCGATACTTGATGATTTCCTGTTCGAGATAAGCCCAGGTGGTATCAGGCTTACAGCTTCGGACCTTGAAACAACTATGACAATGCTTATTCAACCCGATATGGTTGAAGGAAGTGGTAAAGTTGCTGTCCCGGCAAGATTGCTCCTTGATACCATGAAGACCTTTCCGGATATCCCGGTCACCATTGATGTTAACGACTCTTCACTGATGATCGACATCTTTGCCGGTGAAGGTAAGTTCAGAATGTCGGGACACAGAAGTGACGAATTTCCACAGCTACCGGTAGTAAATGATGCAACCTCGCTCGAAATACCTGCACAATTATTGGTTAATGCATTCGAGAAGACCATTTTTGCTACGGGCAACGATGAGCTTCGTCCGGTTATGTCAGGTGTGTTGTTCGAACTTAGAGAAGACTATTTGACATTTGTGGCAACAGATGCCCATAAACTTGTTCGTTATCGCAGGGCAGATGTAAATACTAGCCAACCGGCTTCTTTCATCCTGCCCAAAAAGCCTCTGAATCAGCTCAAGAACCTTCTTTCATCAAAATCCGATGAGTTAGTAAGTATTGAGTTCAATCAATCAAACGCTGCATTTACGTTCAGTAATATTAAAGTAATATGTCGCCTCATCGAAGGCAGATATCCTAATTACGAAGCGGTTATTCCCACCAACAACCCAAACAAACTCACCATTGACAGGGCTTCGTTGTTAGGTGCTATCCGCAGAGTTGCAATATTCGCCAACCAATCAACACATCAGGTTCGGTTTAAAATAACCGGACAAGAACTCGTGCTTAGTTCTGAAGATCTTGACTATTCGAATGAGGCTAAGGAACGACTTACCTGCAGCTATGAGGGTGATGATATGGAAATTGGGTTTAATTCGAGGTTTTTCATCGAGATGCTCAATAACCTTGAACATGAAGAAATAAAACTTGAACTGTCGGCACCAAACCGCGCAGGAATTTTGATTCCCATTGCCAATGAAAATGAGCAGGAAGATATTCTAATGCTCATAATGCCCGTGATGTTGAATCAATAATCAGAGTCTTTTGTTTAATAAATCCGGCACAATAAGATGCCGGATTTTTTTTTGAACAAAAACTGTTCAGCAACGTTTGTACCTTTGTTGCAATTCAATCCAGATTATTCATGCAAATACGTTTGTTAATTTTCGGTGCATTGGCTTTGCCAATATTATTATCGATGGGTTCGTGCAAACCCTCAGGCAAGGTGAGCTCTAAAGATAAAGACGAAATCACGAACATCACGCGATTGTTTAGTGAGGATGGTGTTGAGCTTAGTCTTTCAATGCTTGCCGGGCCAGAGCACAATCATCCTTCATTTGCTGTTTGGCTTGAAACACTTGATGGTGACATCATTCAGACACTGTTCGTGACACAGTCCCTCGCTACAGGATTCTACAGATATGGAGATGCCGGAAACGGTAAATGGCTTAAGGTTTCCGGCGAAGCCGCGCGACCCGCAGCTCTTCCTTATTGGTTGTATCGAAACGAATTAACAAAAGGACGACTTCCTAAAGCAGGATCAAGACTACCAGATGCTTACACAGGACCCACTCCCGAGTCATCAGCCCGATTTCAGTTCAAAACTAATGGAATACTTCCGCAACAATTCAGGGTGTTGGTTGAGGTGAATCAACCTTGGGATTGGAATTTTCACTGGAACAATGACCGTTTCCCTACCAATATGGACTACAGGACATCGGCTCAGCCTTCTATAGTTTATGTTGTAACCGTTAACCTGGAAACATCAGAATTGAGATACTTTCTTAATCCAATCGGACATGGACATCAGTCAGGCATGGATGGAACACTCAACACAGACCTGAGTACAATTACAACCGCACTTCGAATTTTTGACAGAATTTATATCGATGTAATACCAACTGAATAATACTATCCCCTTGAAAAATTTTCTTTTGACACTTACTGCAATTCTGGCACTTACCATAATTGATGCTGATCTGATTGCACAAAATGGCCGGGTGGAGGGCCGGGTTTTTGATGCCACGAGTAACGAACCACTTCCATTTGCCAATGTTGTCGTTCGTGGTACCACTATTGGGGCAACAACTGATTTCGACGGCAAGTTTAAAATTGTCGGATTGAATCCCGGCTTTGTCATACTCGAGGATACCTATGTTGGTTATAAAAATGCAGTTTCTGCTGAAGTATTGATCAGCAATACCAAAATAGAATACGTCGAAATTGCAATGACTTCCACTGGCTTAAACCTAGACGAAGTTGAAGTCAGGGCAAATCCCTTTGAGCGCACTGAGGAAAGCCCTCTTTCATTGCAGAAACTTGGGGTTTCAGAAATAGAAACCAGTCCGGGAAGTAACCGTGATATCTCAAGGGTTATTCAGTCATTACCGGGTGTTGGCACCGGCTTGTCATTTCGAAACGACATCATTATAAGGGGAGGAGGGCCGAGCGAAGCAACCTTTTTTCTAGATGGTGTACAGATTCCGACAATCAATCACTTTGCAACTCAGGGCTCCTCTGGCGGACCTGTTGGCATCCTCAATGCGGATTTCATCAGCGCAGTAGATTTTTACTCAGGTGCCTTTCCTGCAAATCGTGGAAACGCCCTTTCAGGAGTCTTCGAATTTACACAAAAAGAGGGTAATAAAGAAAAGCCGCGTTTCAGGGCGAGTGTTGGTGCTTCTGAGCTTAGCCTGACTGCTGACGGACCTGCAGGCGACAAGTCGAGTTATATTTTTTCGGTACGCAGGTCATACCTTCAGTTTCTGTTTGATGCCCTTGGACTTCCTTTTCTTCCTACATTTAATGATTATCAGCTGAAATGGAAAACACGGTTCGACAAACGCAATGAACTCACTATTGTAAGCATTGGAAGCCTTGATCAGTTCAGGTTAAATACAGGTATCGATAATCCTACGGAAGATCAGGAGTACATATTGAGTTTTTTACCGGTCAATGAGCAATGGAGTTATGCTATAGGTGCTGTTTACAGACATTTCAAACCTAACAGTTTCCAGACTATCGTACTGAGTCGAAATATGCTGAACAATATCAGCTACAAGTATCCGGAAAACGATGAATCCCAATCTCGGATACTTGACTATGATTCTCAGGAAATTGAAAATAAGCTAAGGTTTGAGAACAACATCAGATATAGAGATTATAAATTTGTGTACATGCTTGGTGCCGAGTATGCCAAGTATTTTAACAGCACCAGGCAGTTGCAGTTTGTTTCGAACGAACTTCAACAGATTGATTATCGTTCTGATCTTGAATTATGGAAATTTCAGGGATCTGCCCAGCTGAGCCGCAGTTTTCTCAATGATAGACTTATGCTTTCTGCAGGCCTTCGCACTGATGCGAATACTTACGCAGCTCGTATGCAGAATCCGCTAAATCAATTGTCTCCCAGATTATCTGCGTCATATGTGCTCAGCGAAAAGTGGGCAATGACTTTTAATACCGGCAGATATTTTCAACTGCCGGCCTACACAACGTTGGGATTCAGGGATAATAGCGGGGTTCTGGTGAACAAACTGAACGACCTCGATTATATTGGCAGCAATCATGTCATTGGAGGAATTCAGTTTATTCCTCAACAGGATGTTTTCTTTTCAGCAGAGGTCTTTTACAAAAACTACTTTAACTACCCTTTTTCTGTGCGTGATTCGGTCAGTTTAGCAAACAAGGGTGCTGATTTTGGTGTTGTTGGTGCCGAAGAAGTCATTTCTGATGGTACAGGAAGGGCGTATGGTTTCGAGTTGTTAAACAGAACCAGACTGAAATCTGGCCTCAATCTGATTTTGTCATATACCTATGTACGAAGTGAATTCTCTGATAAATCCGATAATCTAATTGCATCCAGCTGGGACTTCAGACATATTGTCGCGCTTACCGCTACCCAGAATTTAAAACGTAATTGGATTATCGGAGCAAAATGGCGTTTCAACGGCGGCCTGCCGTACACACCTTTTGATCCCGATAAATCATCTTTGGTTGAAGCCTGGGATGCTCAGGGCGGACCTTATCTGGATTTTTCCCGCTTCAACCAACTGAGGTTCGGGCAATTTCATCAACTGGATGTTCGGGTTGACAAGAAGTACTTCTTCGACCGATGGTCATTGATGCTTTATATGGATATTCAGAATCTTTATAATTTCAAAGCCGAGCAGCAGGATAATCTCATCCGCGAAAAAGATGTTAATGGTAATTTCATTTTAACAGATGGAGGAACCAGGTATAAACTACGTGGCATCCCAAATACAGCCGGAACAGTGTTGCCCACGATCGGTATTATGGTGGAGTTCTAAAACATAGTTTTAAGCGGAATACATGCAGATTGAAAGTTATGCTGCAAAACCATCTTGGTTTTCAGATACTTCAATTATCAGAAAATTAACGGCAATATTTCCTGGATCGAGATCGATAACATTGAATTTCACCCTGACGTCTGGTTTCAAACCTTCCGGCACATCATCAGTATTGAATCTGATCATCTTGCCTGTTTGGTCTTCCTGCACAAACCCATATCCTTTTTCGTTATTTACTTCTGATATTCTACCTGTTGCCATTGATTATTTTCAGATTTCAATCGTTTGCGAAAATAGTTTACCATTGTAAACTTAGCTTTAAGAAAGCATCAACTATTTCTTAAAGCGTGAATCAATCAGCGGCGGGTGGTAAAAAAAAGCTAATAAAACCGAAAACCGATGCGCAGCGACACTCTGTTGATGTGTGTGTAAACTGTTTTACGATTCTCATTTTCAGTTGACCAATGATATACAGGCTCGTTATGTGAGAGTTCCTGATAAGCATATCCTATTGAGGTAATAAATGTGGATTTATCACTGATGCGTATCTCAATACCCGCCTCAGGGTTAAGAAGCAATCCGCCTTTAATATCACTTATGGAATTGTTGGAATCACTTCGTTTCAATGCAAAACTATACCCAATTCTGGCCGAAAGAAGAGGTGATATTTTGCCTGTGTTGCTTGTCCGTAAAAGAAACTGTCCGTAAACCGGCATTACGCTCCTTTCATAATATTCAAATCCAATTCCCAGACCTGCCAAATATCGGTTGTTCCATTTTGTACCAAAAAGTGATGTTAGTGTCGGATATGGTGCGTAACCATTCATGCCTTCACCAAACAACAACCCAACAGAAGTCAGGTTGAAGAAACCATTAGTCTCGATGATCTCAGGTTTTTGAGGCACAATGCTGTCAATTTCATGAGGATAAAAAATAAAAATCCCACAAGGATTTTCAACCGTTAATGGTCCATTAGCATGTTCATGCTGAACAACACCATAGATTATGTTTCCCTCTTTCGTAAAAACTTTACTCATACCCCCGGGTTGGGCTGCTGCCTTTTGTGCAGGCAGCAGGCCCGGGGATAAACAGATAAAGAAACAAAACAGAATCGATGAGTGTAAAAAATTCTTTATCCTCATGGGGTTACTACAGGTATATGACTAATTAATAGCAGATTTGAAATATCTGAGTAGTCGTATTGGTATAAACCATCCGCACCAATCATGAGTGCAAGGCCGTTCATAGGGATCACATCAAAGGCAAAAATATCAGGGTAATGGGCTATTTTGTTGTTGTGAATTTCCATCGGGTCATCCGCTTTATATACTTTAAGTCCGGCATCACCATCGCAAATAAAGAGTACCCCATTGTCGATGCCAAGGCCGTGCGGGTTATACATGGGATATGATTTGACGAGAAATGGTGCAGAAATCGAAGAAATGTCCACCACATCCAGCTGATTTGTAAATCCATTGCATTCGGTGCCTGAACGTAATGTTACGTAAGCGTAATCGCCTTCGGCCACAACCGGATCGCATGAATTTACATGATTGAACTCAGAAACATAAACCGGGGTTTCAGGATTCTCGATGTTGTATACCAGCATTCCGGTTGTTGTGCCAAGGAACAGCAATCCCTGAAAAGGATAGATCGTTTCCACTATCCTGTTGAGTGGGATTTCTTCATTTTGTGAAATGCCCGGAACATTTGTGATGTTGAACGTTTTCAATGCATCATTGTGAACAGCATACATGTAATTGTTTATCAATGTAAACCGTGCCATTGAGCCTCCAACGCCGGTGGATCCCGGGTTGATGCTGATTTCACCTGATCCTGTCGATGGAACACCAATATTGTCGAAAAAGATATCATCTTTTCTGTATCCTGAGCCATTCTCGATCACTTCTGTCACTTCCTGCTTTTCCCAGCCGGTAACAACTCCTTTCGAAAAATCCAGACCATACACTGGATATGCATAATCCGGTTGTGGAACAGCATTGGGGAATGCATCTTCAATACGGTCAACTTCAAAAGGATTTAAAGGGTCAGTGATATCAATGGCAACCAAGTCAATATAGCTGTCGGCAAACAAATGATTTCCTTTAATGCTGATGTCCACATTTCCTGGAATTTCTATAAACCCCATGAAAACGGGTGAGGAGGGATTGTTGTTGTCAATAATATGCACACCCTCTTGATTTTCATTGATATACAAAATATTCTCCTTTATGTATATTTTTCCCGGATTTACAAGACTTCGTGCACCGGATTTCAGTACGGCCGATCTGAATTCTGTGAAGTCCATATATACCGGCACATTGGCTGTGTAGGTGATCTCTTCAAATGTTCTGTCTTTGCAACCGCTACTGAATAGGGTTAGTGTGATTGAAAAGGCAATAAGGGCTGAAATTCGAATCATTGTTTTCATGCTATGAAGTTTGTTCTAAGATGGCTAATATCAAATTACGGTTGCACAATTCTGCTTAATTAGCGATTCTCCAGCGAATACCTGTTTGTACAGCGGGCCAGATCATGTGCTCGCTTCTTAGATTGAACGGCTGTGTTTTATTCATTAGATATACCTGAACTCCTGCTTGTCCAAACAAAGCGAAATTTTGTGGCAGACTGAATTCCATACCGATGCTGCTGTTGCCCGATAGCTGAACTCCCCTGATTTCTTCGCGGCTTTGTTCAGTTTTCTGAAATCTTCCTTTTTCATAGCGATCGGCAGAATACTCAGCACTGAGTCCTTTTTCTATTACCAGTGATTGGCTCACATAAAAACGGATCACTCTTCCATTAATGATAATCCACTGTATGCCAACAGGTATACCCAAATAATGAAGCCTTGTGTTGAAAACAGATTGTTTGTTGTTAATCACCATGGTACGACTTTCATGTGCCAAAAGTGTGTAAAACAATCCCGCCTCTAGGCGAAATCTGTTTGTAATGGGTAGATTCACGAGTGCACCAATTGAAAAGGGAGGCTCAAAACTTGTGTTCTCTATCTGTTGAAAATATACGGTTTCGAAGGCGAGTTCACCCTGAAATTCATCAAATCCAAAACTTGAATTAGTAAGTCTTTGTGGGCCGTTTTGTGCAGCCGGCCCTCTGTCAATATTTGAGCCATACGCAAGACCTACCGACCATTTTTGGACGCTTTTCTTTTCTTTTGGTAATTCGTATTCAAAATTATCTGGCAGCAAAACAATTTTCGTGTTTATAGTTTTATTTTCAACTGCCTGCTCCTCCTCTTCGTCAATTTCAGGATCACCGTCGTTACCAGATTGATTATCAGCATGTGTTATGTCCGAAGATATATTTGTTGTCGTCAGATCGATTTTCTTGAATTCTGTCTCAGGTTGAATTTCATATGCTACGGCCATGGCAATCATGTTTTCTGATCCGTTGTCATCGTTTGGCTGAGATTCAGAAATTTCTAAAATCTGTTCCTTAAGTGAAGTTGATTTGACTTCTATAACTGTATCGTTATTGGATGCTGTTTCAATAGGTGATTCACTGATCATTAAATGGATCAGATATGCACTACCAAGGAATAAAACTAATGTAGCTGCAACACGAAGGAATATAAGTCTGCGTGTGTTTTTTCTTTTGTGTTCAATCCTTGACCACAAATCATCCGGTGGAGCTATTTCAGCTTCGGCCAGCTTGCGCGACAGTATACTCTCAAAGGTTCTTTCCGTATTATCTTTTTTCATTTGTGCTGATCAATTTGTTCTGGAGCCAGATTTTTGCTCTGGCATACTGCGATTTTGATGTGCCTTCACTGATTTGGAGCTTTTCGCCTATTTCTTTATGGTTGTATCCTTCAATGGCGTAAAGGTTAAAAACGGTTCTGAAGCCTGTCGGCATCTGCTGTATGAGTGCAATCAACTCTTTTTCATGAAGTTGTTCGATAATTCCGGGATCAGGTTGGGCAAGGCTTATGTGTCTCATATAGTCATCACTATCCGCAAGAAGATCATTTTTTCGGAGCATCTCAAGTGATGTGTTAACCATTATTGTTCTGATCCAGCCTTCGAAAGAGCCTTCTTCCCTGAATGTGTTCAGTTTTCTGAATACCCTGATAAATCCTTCCTGAAGGTAATCTTCTGCAGTAGTTTTATCTTTGGCATATCGCATACAAACAGCAAACATTTTTCCCGCGTATCGGTCATAGAGGCTTTTCTGTGCCCGACGATCGCCATTCAGACAATCCCTGAAAAGTTGCTTTTCGTCCATTAGATTATCTGAGCGGGCTTTGCGTCGGTAGCAGTGAGAAAAAGATGAAGGCAGTGGCTGTTTGGTTGCATATTAATTCCTGTAAGTGTAAGAAATTATCTTTTGTTGCCGGGTATGATTCATTTGCTGGATATTGTATGCCTCCGGTAGCCTTTTGTGATGCACAAATATACATGCATTAAGATTAATTCCTTAACGCAAAAATCAAAAAAGGAAAGGACCGCATAGTGCGGTCCTTCTTACATAACGTTCGATCAATAATAATATTATTGGTATATTGGTCCGCATTCGACCAGTCTCTTGCCTTCTGCGGTATCGGTATATTTTTCAAAGTTTTCGACAAAACGGCGGGCAAGGTCTTTTGCTTTTGTTTCAAATTCTGCCTGATCAGTGTATGTGTTACGTGTGTCGAGTATATTTGAATCAACTCCGGGTAACTCGGTAGGAATTTCGAGCCTGAAAAACTTGGTTGTTTTAGTTGGCACATGGTCAATACTTCCATCGAGAATTGCGTCAATGATGGCTCGTGTGTCTTTGATGGAAATACGTTTGCCGGTTCCGTTCCAGCCGGTGTTTACCAGATATGCCTTTGCTCCGACAGCCTCCATTCGCTTGACCAGTTCAACGGCATACTTGGTTGGGTGAAGCGCCAGAAATGCATTGCCAAAGCAGGCAGAGAACGTTGGTTGTGGTGATGTAACCCCCCGCTCGGTTCCGGCGAGTTTGGCGGTGAAACCTGAAAGGAAATGGTATTTCGTCTGGTCGCTGGTGAGTTTTGCTACAGGAGGCAATACTCCGAACGCATCCGCAGTTAGAAAAATTACTTTGGTGGCATGACCTGCTTTCGAAATCGGTTTTACAATGTTGTCAATGTGGTAAATAGGGTAGGAGACTCTGGTGTTCTCTGTTTTTGATGCATCTGAAAAATCAATAGAGCCGTCTTCACGAACGACCAGATTCTCCAGCAAGGCGTCCCTTCGGATCGCATTGAAAATATCGGGTTCGTTTTCCTTACTCAGGTTAATACATTTGGCATAACAACCTCCTTCGAAATTAAACACCCCGTCATCGTCCCATCCATGTTCGTCATCTCCGATGAGTGCCCTTTTGGGATCAGCAGAGAGAGTTGTCTTTCCGGTGCCTGACAATCCGAAGAATATGGCTACGTCACCATCTTTGCCAACATTAGCCGAACAGTGCATGGAAGCAATACCTTTGAGTGGAAGATAATAATTCATCATGGTGAAAATACCTTTTTTCATTTCTCCTCCATACCATGACCCACCGATGAGTGCCATTCGTTCCGAGAGATTGAAAACAACAAAATTCTCAGAATTCATGTTCATCTCTTTCCACTGCGGATTAACCGTTTTTGAGGCGTTCAGCACCACAAAATCGGGCTTGAAATTCTTCAATTCTTCTTCAGAAGGCCTGATAAACATGTTTTTAACAAAATGTGCCTGCCAGGCAACTTCCACAACAAAGCGTACATTAAGCCTGGTATCCGGATTCGCACCTGCATAGGCATCCATAACATACAGCTTTTTTTTGCTGAGCTGATGAGAAGCTATTTCTTTCAGGTGGTTCCATTTTTCCGGTTCGAGAGGTCTGTTGTCGTTTTTGCCAATGGTTGACCACCATACGGTGTCCTTCGATACTTCATCAAAAACAATGTATTTGTCTTTGGGCGACCTGCCTGTGAAAATGCCAGTGTCCACATTTACTGCACCCGTATCAGTTACTACTCCTTTTGCAAACCCTTCGAGTGATGGATCAGTTTCATGTTCGAACAGCTCTTCATAGGAAATGTTGTAAAAAATTTCTCGGACATCAGTGATGCCATATGAAGCCAGGTCGGCCCTTACTTTTGCTGTGTCAATAGCCATAATAATTGTTTTAATTAGTTTAATGTTTTAAAAGTTGGGTCTGCAAAAATAGAAAATATAAGTAATTGCAGCAATCGATTGCGTAATTACATCTGATGATTGGTATCACACCCAGGATTTATTTGAATCCATAAGGCAACAAACGCGTTGCTTGTGACTGATTTTAATACCAGTCAGAACAATGTTTTTATGGAATCGAAGCCTGACTGACGAATGAATAATCTTTATTCGTGCGGATTTATTGAAAAAAAAAGTACCCGAGCATACGGCGGGTACTTTAGGTAATTGCTGAGAAGCAGAACAGACTTACAAAACAGCCTCTATGTTGTGGATGCTTGTTTGCTAATAGCGGACATGCATATCCAATTGAGACTATTTACTTCTTGGATTTCTTCGACTCTTTTTTGGCCTTTTTATCCTTCTTCTTACCCTTTTTGTCCTTCTTGTCTGATTTCTTTTCCTTCAATTTTGCGGATTTTTTTTCTTTTTCCGCCTTTTCTGTCATTTTTTCGAGCACTGCAGCTTGTGCTGCTGCCAAACGGGCAATGGGGACTCTGTAGGGAGAGCAACTTACATAGTTGAGTCCGGCGGTGTGACAGAACATAACCGAACTGGGTTCACCACCATGTTCGCCGCAGATTCCCAGCTTGATGTCGGGTCTTGTATCTCGTCCGCGGTTAACAGCCATCTTGACTAACTGGCCAACTCCTTCCTGGTCGAGCACCTCAAACGGATCATGCTTCAATATGCCTTTTTTCTTGTACACTTCAAGGAATTTGCCCGCATCATCGCGTGAGTAGCCGAAAGTCATCTGGGTGAGGTCGTTGGTGCCAAAAGAGAAGAACTCAGCTGATTTGGCAATCTCATCGGCAACCAGTGCAGCTCTTGGAACTTCAATCATTGTTCCAACAAGGTATTTTATGCTGTCATTTCTTTCGGTAAATACTTTTTCTGCAGTTTCCCTGACGATCTTTTCCTGCATTTGATACTCGAGAAGAGTACCTGTAAGAGGAATCATGATTTCCGGTATGGCTTGAATTCCTCTAGCCTTAAGATTAAGAGCAGCTTCGATTATTGCTCTTGCCTGCATTTCGGTGATTTCCGGATAGGTATTGCCTAAGCGACAACCACGGTGACCGAGCATAGGGTTAAACTCAGACAGGTCGTGCACTTTTGATTTGATGATATCAACCGAAACACCCATAACCTTTGCCATTTCTTTTTGGCCTTTCTCATCATGAGGAACAAACTCATGGAGTGGCGGGTCAAGCAAACGAACGGTTACAGGCAGGCCCTGCATAGCTTCGAAAATGCCTTCAAAGTCCTCGCGCTGAATGGGTAAAAGTTTTTCGAGGGCTTTCCTGCGGCCGGCTTCGTCATTGGCCAGAATCATTTCGCGCATGGCAATGATTTTGTCTCCGCCAAAAAACATATGTTCGGTGCGGCAAAGACCAATCCCCTGAGCACCAAAATCACGGGCAACTTTTGCGTCATGAGGTGTGTCGGCGTTGGTGCGAACCAGCATACGCGATTTTTTGTCTGCAAGTTCCATTAACTGACCAAAATAACCGCTCAATTCGGGCTCTACTGTTTCAACTCTGCCATCGTAAACTTCACCAGTACTTCCGTTTAATGAGATATAATCACCTTCCTGATAGGTTTTGCCATTCATTGTTATGGTGCGGGACTTGTAGTCAATTTTTATTGTTCCGGCACCAGAAACACAACATTTGCCCATGCCTCGAGCTACCACTGCTGCGTGTGATGTCATTCCACCTCTCGCAGTGAGAATACCTTCGGCAACGTTCATACCTTTGAGGTCTTCGGGTGATGTTTCAATACGGACAAGTACGATTTTTTTGCCCTGAGCAGCCCATGATTCAGCCTCGTCAGCATGAAAAACGATCTGACCTGTGGCAGCGCCCGGCGATGCCGGAAGGCCTTTGGCCATAACAGATGCTTTGGTGAGTGCCTGTTTGTCGAATACCGGATGGAGCAATTCATCCAGTTTATTTGGTTCAACACGCATAATGGCTTCATTCTTATTGATCATGCCCTGCTCAAGCATCTCAATTGCAATGCGTACCATAGCAGCACCTGTACGTTTGCCATTTCTTGTTTGAAGTATCCAGAGCTTACCTTCCTGAATTGTAAATTCAAGATCCTGCATATCCGTGTAATGGTCTTCCAGTTTTTGCTGAAGATCATTAAGTTCACGATAGATTTCGGGCATAGCTTCCTCAAGCGAAGGATAATTTGCAGCACGTTCCTCTTCTGAGATGTTTTGCAGTTTGGCCCATCTGTATGAACCTTCGAGGGTTATTTCCTGTGGGGTTCTGATACCAGCCACAACATCCTCGCCCTGTGCATTGATGAGGTATTCTCCGTTAAAGATATCTTCACCGGTGGCCGAATCTCTTGTGAAAGCTACCCCCGTTCCTGAATTTTCACCCATGTTACCAAATACCATCGCCTGAACATTGACTGCGGTTCCCCAATCTTCGGGGATATTGTTCAATTGGCGATAATAGATGGCGCGTTCATTCATCCAGCTGTCGAAAACTGCCATAACAGATCCCCAGAGTTGTTCCCATGGATCCGAAGGAAAGTCTCTGCCTGTAACCTGTTTTACTGCTTCCTTAAACCTTTTGACCATTTCCTTCAGATCATCAGTAGTGAGATCAGTGTCGAGGGTCACTCCCTTTTCTTCTTTTAAATGGTCAATTATCTCTTCAAACGGATCATGGTCTTCCTTCGACTGAGGTTTCATTCCGAGAACAACATCGCCAAACATCTGAACAAAACGGCGGTATGAGTCCCATGCAAAACGCTCATTACCTGTTTTACGGGCAATTCCTTCAACAGCCTCATCATTGAGTCCCAGATTCAGAACTGTATCCATCATGCCGGGCATTGAGGCTCTTGAGCCAGAGCGTACAGAGAGTAAACAAGGATTGTCGCGGTCGCCAAAACGGGTTCCCATGATGTCTTCGACCTGCCTGACGGCTTGTTCTACCTGCTCTTTGATCAGTTCAATGACATATTCCCTGCCTTTTTGGTTGTATAGTGTACAAACCTCAGTTGTAATTGTGAATCCGGGAGGCACCGGAATACCGAAAAGATTCATTTCGGCCAGATTGGCACCCTTACCTCCCAAAAGGGCTTTCATGGAAGCATTGCCATCAGCTTTGCGGTCTCCGAATGAATAAACATACTTGGTTTTTGCCATGATGTGTCTTTATTTAAAATTAATTATTAATTGATATTCAATATTTAAAGAAGTTCAAAATCTCATTTTTCAGGGAGCACAAAGATATTCAATTTAAGATTAAAATGCCTCTGTCGTGCAGGTTAATTTTGTCTTTATTTGAGTGCAAACGTTTGAGCTGATATTTGAATGACTGTTTATGCTTCCGATTCCTTCTTTCCGTCCGACCGTTTTAAAGATTAGTTTTCCGCTTATCCTTTATTTGAAATGGTTCTAAATTTGCCAGACATGACCCAAACTGCATGAATTGGGCTGCTTTTTCCGGAAAAAAGTATGAAATTCGCAACGCTTTGTGCAAAGAATAACAATAAACGTGAATAACTATGAATCAATTGGTTGGAATAAGGAATGAGGATAAGTATGTGATGGAAAAGCGTGTTCCGGTTATTCCTGCACATGTTAAAAAGCTCAGTCAGGAAGGAATTCAATTTTTAGTTCAGCATTCTCCCAAGCGAATCATTGGCCACGAAGCTTATGAGGAATCTGGTGCCAGAATTGTTAAATCGCTTGAAGATGCTCCAGTTATTATTGGTGTAAAGGAAATCCCTTCAACAGCTTTCGAGACAAACAAGACATATATGTTTTTTTCTCACGTAATCAAAGGCCAGAAACATAATATGCCTATGTTGAAAGCAATGATGGATAAGAAGTGCCAATTGATAGATTATGAGAAGATAGAGAATCAGGAGAACAAAAGACTTGTGTTTTTTGGGCGATATGCCGGACTGGCCGGAATGATTAATTCCCTGTGGTCCTTTGGCCAAAGATTACAGGCTCAGGGAATTGAAAATCCATTCGCGGAAATCAGACAAACACACACTTACCACTCGTTAAGTGATGCTATGCATGCTGTTTCACGGGTTGGCAACCACATCTCCCAATATGGAATGCCCGAATCGATTCTACCTGTTGTCATTGGCTTCACAGGTTACGGAAATGTATCCAAAGGTGCGCAGGAGATTGCTCATCTGTTGCCCTCCATTGAGATCTCTCCCAGACAGCTACTTTCAGAAGGCGGAATCAAACCGTTGAATAATGTGATTTATAAAGTTGTTTTCAAGGAAGAAGACCTTTCAGTTCATAAAAACGGTATTGAACCTTTTGACTTGCAGCATTATTTCCAGAACCCACATGAGTACAGAAACAATTTTGAACAATACATTCCCGCTTTAAGCATTCTCATGAATTGTATGTATTGGGATGCAAAGTATCCGCGGATTGTTACCAAAGATCTTCTGAAATCCCTCTATGCCAAAGGTGAACCCAAACTCAAAGTAATTGGAGATGTTACCTGCGATCCTGATGGGTCCATCGAGTGCACACATAAAGGCACGGAGATAGAAGACCCGGTGTTTGTTTACAATCCTGCCACAGGAAAACCAACAAGCGGTTTCGAGGGAAAGGGTATTCTGGTTATGGCTGTTGATATCTTACCGAGTGAACTGCCCTATGATGCATCTGTTGGTTTCAGTGAGGCATTGTTCCCATACCTAAAGGCCATCATACAGGCAGATTACAGTGTGCCATACGATCAACTGAACCTGCCCGGGCCAATTAAAAAAGCACTGATCCTGCACCATGGCGAACTGACCCCTCCTTACCGATATATTTCGAAGTACCTTTGATTTTGTTTATTAATGTGATTGATTAACCCAAGCTTCATGAAAAAAATTCTCATCCTCGGGGCGGGTCTTTCCGCAACCAGTCTGATCGATTATCTGCTCGACAACAGCGATCAATACGACTGGCATATTACTTTGGGCGACTTAAATATTGATGGGGCCCGAAAGAAACTGAGAAATCATCATCGAGCCGAGGCCGTAACATTTGATGTTACAGTTCAGGATCATGTTGAGCAAACCCTCGCTGGCAAAGACCTTGTCATATCCTTACTCCCGGCCCGTTTTCACGACGTGATCGCAAAGGAATGTCTGAACAGAGGAATACATATGGCAACAGCTTCTTATGTTTCACCTTTTATAGCATCAATCCATGAAGAAGCACTGGAGCGTGGGATTGTTTATCTGAATGAATTAGGTGTGGATCCGGGGATCGACCATATGTCGGCAATGAAGGTAATTGACAGAATCAGGTCAGTAAATGGGGTGATTAACGCTTTTTATTCATTCACCGGAGGGTTGATTGCTCCTGAATCTGACAATAATCCCTGGCACTATAAATTTACCTGGAACCCGCGAAATGTGGTTCTTGCCGGTCAGGGTGTTTCTCAATTTATCCGCAACGGAATGTATAAATATATCCCTTACCACAAACTCTTCGACAGGGTTCTCGAAAGGGAAGTGCTTGATGCCGGAATGTTTGAGGTGTATCCAAACAGAGATTCGCTCAAGTATCGAAAAGTATATGGTTTGGAAAATATACCTACTATTTTCAGAGGTACCATGCGCCGCCCGGGTTTCTGTGAAGCCTGGAATGTTTTTGTTCAACTCGGGTGTACAGATGATACATATACAATTGAGAATTCCGAATCTATCACTTATCGGGATTACATCAATTCTTTTCTTCGTTATGACAGAGAAAAGGCAGTCGAGGAAAAGCTTTGCGAATACCTTTCGATTGATCGCAATGGAGAAATAATCAAAAAACTCACCTGGCTGGGTATCTTCGAACAAAAAGTAATTGGCCTGAAGAATGCCACTCCGGCACAAATCCTGCAACAATTACTGGAAGAAAAATGGGCACTGCATCCTGATGACAAGGATATGATTGTGATGCAGCATGAGTTTGAGTATGAACTGAATAATTCCCACCATCGGATTATAAGTTCTATGGTGTATATTGGAGAGGATACTATCAATACAGCAATGGCAGTAACTGTTGGTACACCCTTGGCTATTGCCTGCAAACTGCTGTTAACCGGTGCTTTAAAACAGCGTGGGGTTGTGGTGCCAACCAGCCCCGACATATACAACCCGATACTGGACGAGTTGGAACTCTTTGGAATTCACTTTATCGAAAAAGAAGAGATTATTCAGGTGCATTAAAAGGCAAAACCCAACAGAATCAGCCTTTTTGGATCATGCCCGCTTCATCCAACACAAATGTGTCGGTGAAATTTTTGAAATGAACTTTTATCCAGGTGATCCGGTCTTCACCCGAAAAGTTGAACTCAGGAAATAGTTCGGCAAGATTAATCGGCACGGCCATTTTAACATTGATAGATTCGATTAAATGGAGTAATTTCCGTCCTTTTTGTGTGTCAAATTCAACCCTTAGGTCGGTAAGTCTGAATTTGCTCATATTGTAAACAATCAGACATCTGCTTTCAGGCTTGTGGTATTTATAAGTGACGTTAACATGAAATTGATCAGGTCTCTTCAGGGCGAAACTAAACCAGGCGGGAATTTTCATGTTGGCACGTTTTGTTGTCAAGACAATACTTGAGTTCGACCACAAAAATATATTCTAAATACATTTTAAATATTAATTTGGTTTTAATATTAGGGTTGTTTGAAACAAGTTGTCTGTTTCTGCATGCTTGTATTCATGGGCGATATCTTACTACTTTTGCGCCAATAAATATTCTTATGCGTTTTTTGTTTTATGTAATCATTATCATCATTATGGTATATTGGATTCGCAAATTATTTGGCCAGAATAGTTCGTCAGAAAGTAACCAAAGCACATCTGGTAATCGCTATGCCAAATGGATCGGTGGTGGGGTAGGGTGGGCATTTGGTGGTCCCATAGGCGCTTTGCTGGGTTTTGCCTTCGGTAAGATGTTTAATGATATGAAGCAGGGGACCTATGAGCACAAAGGCACAAACCGCGCTGATTTCAATGTTAGCCTTTTGATACTTTCTGCTGCAGTGATGCGTTCCGACCGGCAGGTTAAACGCTCTGAACTTGATTTTGTCCGTGGCTTCTTCGTCAGGAACTTTGGCCAGCAGGCCGCTGAGCAGTATATTCTG
>Ga0209835_1000050_pt1 | contig 78469 bp, 67 predicted proteins | sample LakKivwa52mmetaG_FD_184138 | JGI IMG/M metagenome (GOLD analysis project Ga0209835, IMG submission 184138) | Anoxic lake water microbial communities from Lake Kivu, Rwanda to study Microbial Dark Matter (Phase II) - Lake Kivu water 52m metaG... | ecosystem: Environmental > Aquatic > Freshwater >...
TGCTATGCCTATTTAGGCACAATATTACAATTCGAAATTACAAATACAACTGTCTGATTTAAAAAGTTTTACACAATTATTTGTGAATATCTTTGCCTAAATTATGAAAAGTTACGGGTATGAAATGCTATTTTTGCAGGTGAATCTTTTAATAAAAGTTTAAAAAATTTCTTCAAATCAATAAAAAATAAAACATGGCAAAGCAATTCACTGTTCAGGAAGCATTGGATTATCATTCTTCCGGAAGACCTGGTAAAATTGAGGTAATACCTACTAAATCAACATGCTGTCAAAAAGATTTAGCAATGGCATACAGTCCGGGAGTTGCGGAACCTTGTATGGAAATACACAGAAATCCGGATGATGTCTATAAATACACTTCAAAAGGAAATCTTGTAGCTGTTATATCCGATGGCACAGCAGTACTCGGGCTTGGTGATATTGGACCTCTTGCTGGAAAACCGGTTATGGAAGGTAAAGGTTTATTATTTAAAATATTTGCTGATATTGATGTTTTCGATATTGAAATTGATACCAAAGACCCTGATAAATTTATTGAAACCTGTAAATTAATTGCTCCTACTTTCGGAGGTATAAACCTAGAAGACATAAAAGCACCAGAATGTTTTTATATTGAACAACGCTTAAAAGCAGAACTTGATATTCCGTTAATGCATGACGATCAGCATGGTACAGCCATTATTTCGGGTGCAGCTCTTTTAAACGCTGCTGAAATTGTCGGGAAAAAAATAGATGAATTACAGATAGTTTTTAACGGAGCCGGAGCATCGGCTGTTTCGTGTGCAAAACTATACCTTGCATTAGGCGTGAAAAAAGAAAATTTGGTAATGCTCGATACCAAAGGTGTTTTACGTGCCGACAGAGACGACTTAAATGAATACAAAAGGTTTTTTGCTACCGACCGCAACTTACACAACCTGGCTGATGCCATTAAAGATGCTGATGTATTTGTTGGACTTTCGAAAGGGAATGTACTCACTCAGGACATGGTAAAATCTATGGCATTCGACCCTATCATTTTTGCCATGGCAAATCCTACTCCTGAAATTTCTTATGAAGATGCCATTTCTGCACGCAAAAGCCTGATTATGGCAACCGGTCGTTCCGACTTTCCGAATCAGGTAAACAATGTGCTTGGTTTTCCATTTATTTTCAGAGGAGCAATGGATGTTAAAGCCACCTGCATTAATGAACAAATGAAACTTGCTGCTACCTTTGCTCTTGCCGATTTAGCCAAACAACCTGTTCCTGAAGAAGTAAATATTGCATACAATGCCAAAAACCTTACATTTGGCAGAGAGTATATTATTCCCAAACCATTTGACCCTCGATTAATTACACATATCAGCAGTGCAGTAGCCAAAGCGGCTATGGAATCGGGTGTTGCACGAAATCCAATTACCGATTGGGATCAATACATAGATGAGTTGTCGCGTAAGCTTGGTAAAAAGAGCACATTTATACGTCAAATCCGCAGCAGAGCAAAACAAAAACCTATGCGTGTGGTTTTTGCTGAAGCTGATAATTACAAAATTTTGAAATCGGCCGAAATAGTATTAAATGAAAATATTGCTTATCCGATTTTACTAGGGAATATTGACAAAATTAATAAACTTATTAATGAGTATAATCTTGATTTACATGAGAATGTAGAAATAATAGACCCTCGTTCACCTGAAGAATCTGAAAGAAGAAAGCAATTTGCCGATATTTATTATAAAAAACGCCAGAGAAAAGGAGTTACTTTTGAAGTAGCAAAAGACCGTATGCGGCACAGAAATTATTTTGGACCGATGCTAGTAGCCTCTGGTTATGCCGATGCCATGCTTTCCGGTTTAACCACTCCATATCCTGAAACTGTACGTCCGGCTCTGGAAATAATCGGTAAAAAGAAAGATACCCGTTTGGTGAGTGGCTTATACATCATGGTAACTCAAAAAGGGCCGGTGTTTTTTGCAGATACAACTGTTAATATGAACCCCACTCCTGAAGATTTAGTAGAAATTACACTTCAAACAGTAAAAAGGGTTAAAATGTACAATATAGAACCAAGAGTGGCCATACTGGCCTACACCAATTTTGGTACTGCAAAAGGAAAAATTCCTGAAATTGGTCGTCAGGCAGTTGAAATTCTTCACAGAGATTATCCCGATTTAATAGTTGACGGTGAAATGCAGGCAAATTTTGCGGTAAATAATCAATTGTTAAAAGAGCATTTTCCATTTTCAAAATTAGTTGGAGGGCCAGCAAATGTATTGATTTTCCCTTATCTTACTGCCGGCAATATTGCTTATAAATTAGTTCAGGAAATGAGCCAGAGTGAAGCCATTGGCCCTATTCTCAATGGACTTAAAAAATCGGTGCATATTTTGCAAATGGGCAGTTCTGTTGAAGAGATTATCAACATGGTTCAAATTGCAGTAATTGATGCACATAACAACGAATAAATTCTTTTTCAGCCATGTATGAATATATCACCGGTAGAATTGTAAGCCTTAATCCAGCTTATGTAATTATTGAAACCCATGGCTTTGCTTACCGTATAAGCATTTCTCTGACTACCTATGAAAGTATTAGCAAATTAACTGATTGCAAACTTCTTTTGCATTTTAACGTACGTGAAGATATTCAGCAGTTTTTCGGTTTTTTTTCTGAAGAAGAAAGAGCTTTATTCCGCGATTTAATTTCTGTTTCCGGAATTGGTCCCGGTACAGCCATCATGCTTTTGTCGTCATTAAAACCTTCTGATGTTGTAAATGCAATAATATCAGCCAATGTTTCGTTACTAAAATCTATTAAAGGAATTGGGCCTAAGACAGCCCAACGAATTATTGTAGAATTGCAGGATAATATGAAGAAAAGCGGTAAAGATTTGTTTATGCCGGTAGCATTTAACAATCAGGTATTTGATGAAGCTGTTAGTGCTTTGGTTATGCTGGGCTTTAAAAGAACAGAGGCTGAAAAATCAGTTAATAATATTATTAAAACCAATAAAGAAAATCTTACTTCTGAGCAAATTATCAAACTGTCGTTAAAGGGAATGTAAGTAGGGTGACAAATCGAATGAACAACAACTTAATAATAAATATAAGCAAGCTTTTTTTATCAGTTTTTGCCTCAGGTGTAATAATTTTTGGTTTTGCAGGTCCTGAACCTCAGATACTATATTCTTACAAAAAATCTAACCCTGACGATACCGGAAAAAAAATAAGCTTACCTTATCCTATAAAAAGTATAACTGATAATCCTTTATCTCCCTCAAAAAGTCATTCATTTGATTTAAAAACTCCAAATGTTTTTGGTTCATATCAGGGACTCGATTCAGGTTTAAATACCTATACTTTTTACAATACTATTGAAGGACTTCGGATAGGTGATGAAGAACGTATGTCGTTGAGCGATTATATTGCATGGCAAAACAAACAATCAACCAATGATTATTTCAGACAAAGAGCACAATCGCAAAATTTTTTACAGCGTGAAAAAAGTTTTGTACCAAAATTAAATATAAAACCACCAAAAGTTATTGAAGATGTTATTGGTGGAAGTATTGATATTAAACCGCAAGGTTCTGCTGAATTGATTTTTTCCTACGACATCAACCGTATTGAAAACCCTGCATGGACAATTCGTCAACAACGAAATTCTCAGTTTAAATTCGATCAGAAAATTAAATTGAATGTCAGAGGCAATATTGGCGACAAAATTGGTTTAGGCATTGGCTATGACACCGAAAGCAATTTTGAATTTGATAATGAAATCAAACTCAGATATGAAGGAAAAGAAGATGAAATTATCAAACTTCTGGAAGCCGGAAACGTCAGCTTGCCTGTACAGGGTACTTTAATTACCGGTAGTAGTAATTTATTCGGTGTAAAAGCAAAAATGCAGTTTGGAAAGCTGATGGTTACCAATGTTTTCAGCCAGCAAAAAAGTGAGAAAAAGGAAATAGTTGTTGAAAACGGGGCTCAAAAAACTACATTTAACATATCGGCACTTGAATATGATGCCAACAAACACTTTTTTCTGAATCAGTATTTCAGAAACCAGGTTTACGAACAGGCACTGTTAACACTTCCGGTCATAAACTCACCTATACAAATTACCAGAGTTGAAGTATGGGTCATCAACCGAAATGCAGACCTTCGTGATACAAGAAATGTTGTTGCTTTAATGGACTTAGGAGAACCCTTACCCTACAACAGTAGCAACGAAAATCCCGATAAAGGAAATTTTGTGTTGGCAAAAAGTGATTTTCCCGACAATGATGCAAATACTTTATATGAAAACATCAACAAAACGGAATTCAGAAGTAGTTCTAAAGTAAGTCAGGAACTGGCAAAATTAGCTGCTCCACCTTCAAATTATTATAATGGTCAGGATTATATAAAAATTGACAATGCCAGAAAATTGGGTACTAATGAATATACCATTAACGACCGTTTAGGATATATTTCTCTGAATCAGCGATTAGACCCCGGCTATGCTCTTGCGGTTGCTTATGAATATACTTTCAACGGTGTTCGTTATCAGGTTGGTGAATTTGCTCAGGATGTTCCACCCGATCCTAACGAACCCAATGTTTTATTTGTTAAAATGCTTAAAAGCACATCAACACGAACAGATATTCCAATGTGGGATTTGATGATGAAAAATATTTACGCTCTTGGTGCTTATCAACTTCAACCAACCGAGTTCAAATTAGACATTATTTATGAAGATGATAAAAGTGGAGCTAACCTCAATTATATACCTGAAAGCAGCGAACCTGCATTAGATGGCAAACTTTTACTTCAGGTAATGGGTCTTGATGTGCTTAACAGTACTCAACACCCGCAACCTGACGGTATTTTTGACTTTTTAGATGGCCGTACCATCATTCAATCGAGTGGAAGGGTAGTGTTTCCTGAACTTGAACCTTTCGGTAGCAATCTCAGAAAAAAGTTTAAAGACAATAAATTAGCTGATTATTATTGTTTCGATGCGCTCTACGATTCTACTCAGGTACAGGCAGAACAATTAAAACAGTTTGATAAATTTTACATCAAAGGCCACTATCTGGGTGCCTCAGGCTCTGAAATATCTCTTAATGCCATTCAAATTGCTGAAGGGTCGGTAAAAGTTTCACAAGGAGGAATGCTCCTTCGCGAAAATGTTGATTATACAGTAGATTATACTTTAGGAAGGGTCAAAATCATCAATCAAAGTATATTGAATAGCGGACAACCTATCAAAATTACCAGTGAGAGCAATTCGATGTTTTCTATTCAGCAAAAAACCCTGATGGGTACTCGTCTTGACTATAAATTCAGCGAAGACTTTTTTCTGGGAGGTACTTTCCTTTATCTGAAAGAAAAGCCAATTACTCAAAAAGTCAATATTGGCAGTGAACCTATTAATAATATTATTTACGGTATAGACGGAAGCTATCGTACAAATTCACCGTTTTTGACTAAGCTGGTTGACAAAATTCCGTTTATAGAAACAAAGGAAATGTCAGAAATTCTTTTAACAGGAGAATTTGCACAGCTAATTCCCGGTCATCCGAATGCCATTGGTGAAACCGGTACTTCTTATATTGATGATTTTGAAGGCAGTGAGATTCCTTATGACCTGAGATTGGGTAACTACTGGAGCTTAGCTTCTACTCCGCAAGGTCAGCCTGTTGATTTTCCTTATGGTAATCTGACAAACGATTTACGATATGGTTTTAATCGTGCTAAAATATCTTGGTATGCCATTGATGATCTTTTCTATCGTCAAAATGCATTTACTCCACCCAATATTGATTCTGCCATGCTTTCGCGCCACAGAATGCGTGAAGTATTAGAAACTGAAGTTTTCCCCAACAAACAATTACCACAGGGAATGCCACCAACACTTCGCACATTCGATATTGCTTATTTTCCAAAAGAAAGAGGTCCTTATAACTTTGATTTTTCGAGTCTCGATTTTTCTGGTAAACTTAAAAACCCATCGAAAAACTGGGCAGGGGTCATGCGTAAAATTGAAACCAACGATTTTGAAGCTGCCAATATTGAATACATAGAATTTTGGCTTTTAGACCCTTATCTTGATAAAGATTTCCAGCCAGACGATGGTAAAATGCTGATTCACATTGGCGATATTTCTGAAGATGTATTAAGAGATGGAGCTCGCTTTTTTGAAAATGGTTTGCCAAAAGATACCATAGACAAAAAAGTAAATTATACTTCTTGGGGAAAAATACCTGCTTCAAATCCCATTAACTATACTTTTGATAATGACCCTGTTTTTCGTGAATTTCAGGATGTGGGTTTTGATGGTTTAAGCAGTAAAGATGAGCAGGTATTTCACAAAGCTGCTTTTCTTGACAAATTGCCGGCAATGGATGCCAATGCACTGCAAAAGATTCTTAATGACCCTTCAGCAGACGATTATCATTTTTTCAGAGGTGATGACCTTGATGCAGAAGATGCCGATATTATAGAAAGATATAAAAACTACAGAAATACTGAAGGAAATAGTCCGGTTCCTCAACCCAATCAGCAGTATTCTACTTCAGGTTCGTTAAGCCCCGATGTTGAAGATATTAATAATGACTTTACACTCAATGAAGTTGAATCATACTATCAATATGCCATACAATTAAGTAAAAACATGAATGTTGGCGAAAACTTTATCGTTGACAAGCAAATTGTAAAGGTTAAATTGAGGAACGGAACTTATGACAATGTTACCTGGTATCAGTTCAAAATTCCTATTCGTGCTTATGAAAAACGTGTCGGACAAATTCGTGACTTCAAATCAATCAGATTTATGCGCCTTTGTCTTACCGATTTTGAAGAAGATATTGTTCTCCGTTTTGCCAGATTACAATTGGTCAGGGGAGATTGGAGAAATTACTTGTACAACCTGAAAACTCCAGGTGAAATTATTGGCCCAGGCGATCCGATTGATTCTACTATTTTTGACATTTCGACAGTTAATATTGAGGCAAATGGTAAGCGCGATCCCATTCCTTATGTTCTTCCTCCGGGTATAACCCGCGAACAGGATATCAGTACTTATGAATTGTTAGAGCAAAATGAACAATCGTTGAGTTTTACTACCTGCCTGAACGATGGTGATGCACGTGCTGCTTATAAAAATGTTATGTTTGATGTTCGCACCTACAAACGACTTCGTATGTTTGTCCATGCCGAAGCACGAAAAGGTGAACAATTAGAAAAAGGTGATTTATCTATTTTTGTAAGGCTTGGCACCGATTTCAGCAGTAATTTTTATGAATATGAAATTCCACTCAAGCCTACCAGATACGGAACCAACGATCCGGAAGAAATTTGGGACACAATAAACGAAATCAACATATTATTTGAAGAATTTTTCAGAATTAGGCAAATGCGGGAATCTACCCCCGGATATTCTATCAATCAGGCTTTTACCCGAAACGATAAATCAAATAAAGGTAGAATAACCGTTTTAGGAAATCCCGATCTTAGCAATATTAAAGTAATTATGATTGGACTTCGCAACCCCTCAAAAGACAATCCTTTTAATCCGAATGATAAAGGAGAGTCGCATTGCGGAATTATTTGGGTCAATGAATTGCGTGTTACCGACTTTGACCAGCGTGGAGGTTATGCGGCCATAGGAAAGGTAGCCACCAAACTGGCTGATTTTGGAAGAGTTAATGTTACCGGAAGCATTAAAACTGTTGGTTTTGGTGGACTTGAACAAAAATTGCAAGACCGAAGCAAAGAAGATGTTTCTAATTTAGATGTACAAACTTATCTTGAATTAGGTAAGTTTTTCCCTCAAAAAGCAGGTGTTAAAATACCGATGTTTTACAATTTTTCTCAACTGAGAAGCAAACCACAATACAATCCGCTTGCACCTGATATTTTACTACAGGCGGCATTAGATTTAGCTCAAACAAAAGAACAACGCGATTCGATACTTTTTGCAGCTGAAACATATATTTCTCGTACTAGCCTTAATTTTTCAAATGTTCAGAAAATGAGATCGCCTGATAAGTCGAAATTCAGGTTTTACAATATTGAAAACTTTTTATTTACATACGCTTATTCTGATGTTTTTAAAAGAGATATTACCCTTGAATATGATTTTCGCCAAAATCATCAGTTTATAATGAACTACAATTATACTTTTAAAGAAAAGAATATCAGTCCGCTGAAAAAACTCTCAAAATCAAAACATCTTCGGCTAATTACTGATTTTAATATCGGCCTGGTTCCTCAATCCATTTCTTTCCAAACCCAGTTAGACAGACGATACGGTGAATTACTTTATCGCAACAATGGCGATATTCAAACCATTATAAAGCCATTATTTGATAAAAATTTCACTTTCAAAAGAGTTTATGAATACCGACATGACTTAAGTCGTTCGCTTAAATTTAACTATAATGCAGCTGTTGATGCTTATATTTATGAACCAGCAGGGCCAAGAACTCCGGAAGCACGCGATACAGTTTTAAATAACCTGATTCGTATGGGAAATACCCGTTCGTTTGACCAAAAATTTACACTGAATTACGATCTTCCACTTCGAAAAATTCCATTGTTAGACTGGACAAATATCAGGGCATCATATACAGGAAATTACAACTGGATGGAAGCTCCTCCTGCATCAAAACAACTTGGAAATACCATTCAAAACTCTCAAACAATGCAACTTAATGGTAATTTTAACTTTATTTCACTTTATTCAAAAGTAAAATTGCTCAAAAATATTAATGCCAACAGGAGCACTGCCACCGAACTGAAAAAGAAAAAATTTGAGGAATTACAAAAAGAATATAAAGAAAAAGGTAAACCGCTTGTTGATGAAGAAGGAAATAAAATAACTGCTGAAGACATGGAAGTTAATGAAGGGTTTATTAAACTTTATGAAAGCTTTTTCAGGGTTTTGATGAGTTTGAAAAATGCCTCAGTTAATTATACACTCAATCAGGGAACTATCATGCCCGGTTTTGACGAGCGACCAAAACTTATTGGCAACGACTGGACAAAAAATGCACCCGGAATTCCTTTTATTATTGGATTACAAGATCCTGAGTTCAGGTTTATGGCTGCAGAAAGCGGATGGTTGACCAAAGATACCACGCTGAATACTCTTTTTATGACCAACTATACTGAAAACTTATCGGTTCAGGCCAACCTTGAGCCTTTTAAAGATTTCAGAATAAATGTTGACATGACCAAAAGAATGACAAAAAATTATCAGGAAGTATTTCGCTACGATATTATAACTGATGAATATGTATCGAGAAGCTCAATGGAGGGTGGAAGTTTCAGTATGTCGTACTGGTCGTTTCCAACTGCATTTAAAGGAAAATGGAATGATAAAACATCAGAAACATACATCAATTTTGAAGACAACAGAAACATAATTGCAAACAGAATTGCTCCTGCAGGTTCGGCAGTTGACACTTTTGGATTCCCTGCCGGTTACACACGAACACATCAGGATGTTTTAGTAGCTGCATTATTGGCATCCTACTCAGGTCAAAATCCTATGTTTGCGTCATTAAAACTGTTTCCTTCCATTCCGGCTCCCAACTGGCGTATTACTTATACAGGTTTAAGTAAAGTTGAATGGCTTAAAAAGTACATTAAAAATATTAATCTGAATCATGCCTACCGCTCAACCTACAATGTTTTTTCATTTACTTCAAACCTCAATTATGATGAAAATGAAGTTCCGGTAATTGGTAAAAATCTGGTTTCAAAATACAGAATTTCAACTATAACCATTTCAGAACAATTGGCACCATTGTTAGGGTTAGATATCAATTGGGCAAACAACTGGACTACTCGAATTGAGTATCGAACTACAAGAAATGTGAGTTTCAGTTTTTCTAATTTACAAACTGCTGAAATCAGTGACCGTGATTTTACTCTTGGGGCAGGCTACAGAGCTAAAGAAGTACAATTGCCTTTTAAATATAAAAACAAAAAGATTATCCTTGAAAATGACCTTAATTTCAGGCTCGATTTTACACTTCGCAGCAATCGCTCAGTCATTTCCAAACTGGATGAAAACACTACTGATAATGTTGGCGGAAATAAGGTTCTGATTCTTAAACCATATCTGGATTATGTAATTAATGAAAATTTAACTTTCAGATTATTCTTTAACCGGAATGTTACAAAACCTGTAATTTCAACCAGCTATCCTCAGGCACTTACCAATTTTGGATTTAGTGTAAGATATACTTTAGGACAATGAAATTTTTGACATTAAAAAAAATGATTACATTCGCATAAAAATTTAAAGACATGATAATCCCAATAGATTTAAAATTTACCAAAGATCACGAATGGATTCGTGTAGATGGAAACGAAGCATATATCGGAATTACCGAATTTGCTCAGAAAGAATTAGGTGATATTGTTTATATCGAAATTGAAACCGAAGGTGATGAGCTCGCTGCTGGTGATGCTTTCGGAACAATTGAAGCCGTTAAAACAGTTTCTGACATGTATATACCTGTTTCGGGTAAGGTAATTGAAAAAAATAAAGTACTTGACGACTCCCCTGAAACAGTTAACAAAGACCCTTATGGTGAGGGCTGGATGATTAAAATAGTAATAAATAATCCTTCGGAGTTGGAGCAACTGCTTTCACCTGATGCATACAAAAAACTGATTGAAGAATAGCAAAAAGCTTAAATATTTCTTTTTTAAGATTTTCCCTTTAAGTTGGGCCTTCCTTATTGCTGTTTTGTCGCTTTTACCTGAAAGTGAAGTAGATAAGGTGTGGTTTGATTTTTTTATTCCTTTAGACAAAATGGCTCATTTTGTCATGTATAGTGTTTTAACCTTTTTCGCCCTTATTTATGTGAAAACTCTTAATTTACCTTTCAAAACCTGGAGTTTGATAATAGTTTGCTCCGTTTTTATTTATGGAATTGTCATTGAATTTCTACAGGAATTGGATTTTATTGGCCGAAATGCAAGTTTTAATGATGTTTTAGCCGACCTTTCAGGAGTCATTGCAGGAATTTTGCTTTTTTATTTTTCAAGGAATTTAAAGTTTTTCTCTTCAGAAAATGAAACCTAAAAAAGCAGGAAAAGTGGATATTGACAGTTATTCAGGAATGTTTTTCCGGATTGGAATAATCATTTCTTTATTACTGATAATACTGGCTTTTGAATATTCAAGAAACTATAAAAACAACAATTTTTACAATTCAGGATATTTTTACAATGAAGACTCCGATTTAGCTGATATTTCTGATCAGATAATAGTACCTTTACCTCCTCCTCCTGCTCCTGTTGTTCCTGAAATTAAAGTTGTGGACAATAAAACCAAAACAGAGCCCAATCAACAAATTCCGGTATCGGATGTTACTGAGCAAAACACAACTTCTGATAATACCATCTCAAATACTGATGCAGAAAATGAAAACAGGATATTTACTTATGTTGAAGAAAAACCTTCATTTCCGGGTGGGGAATATGGTTTACAACGATTTTTAAGAGCCAATGTTAAATATCCCGAATCGGAAAGAGTTAAAGGAATTCAAGGCTTGGTAATTATTTCATTTATTATTGAAAAAGATGGTAGCATCAGCCACATAGAAGTACGGAAAAGTTTAAATCCTGCATTTGATGCCGAAGCTGTCAGGGTGATTCAGGCTATGCCTAAATGGAAACCCGGAAAACAAAGAGGTAAAAATGTCAGAGTCATTGTTAACATTCCGCTACGGTTTTCTCTTCATCAGTAAAACATGATAGTATAATATTTTCAGCCTGCTTTTTATCCAATAAGCTCTAAATTGCTGTTTTAATCTTACAGCAAGTACCAGTTATTAATCATTTGCTGACCTAAAGGTGTCAGAATTGATTCAGGGTGAAATTGTAAACCATAGATATTGTATATGGTGTGTCGAAAAGCCATAATGATGTTATCCTGAACTGTGCGGGCAATAATTTCGATATTATCGGGCAGGTCTTTGTCGTCAACAAACCATGAATGGTATCTTCCGGCATCAAACAATTCAGGAATATTATAAAAAAGAGGAATATCGCTCTTTGTTACAATTGTTTGAGAAGCTTCACCATGCAGGGGCAAATTCAGATTTTTGAGCTTTGCACCAAAATACATAGCCAATGCCTGATGCCCAAGACAAATTCCCAATACTGGTTTTTTGCCAATATAATTATCAAATACAGGTTTTAAATCAGGATAATCGGATGGTAAACCAGGTCCTGGTGAAATAATAAGTTTTTCGAAGTGATATTGGTCTATACAATTTAATTGCGAATATGGCAAAACATGAATATGTCTGCAGTTTGCATTTTTCAGCAACTGCACAATGTTGTAAGTAAAAGAATCCTGATGATCAATCAATAAAACATCCATTTAAGAAGCTTATTTTTGCACAATATTAAGACATTATTTCTAAACATCAATCAGTTGAATCAGTACAAAATTATTGCACAGTTTAATGATTGGGGAAAGCAAAAACGAGCTTTCTTTTTTTGTATTGATTTTGAAATGAAGCAATGCATTGCCTATCCGGCAGATGAAATTGACAACAGATTGTTGCTTTTTAATTTTAATGGTAAAAGCAATGAAAATGCAGATTCTATATTTAAAAATGCACTTATTAATTCAAAGAAACCTGTTGATTTTCAAAAATATGAAAAAGCTTTCCATACAGTAAAAAGCGAACTTCATCATGGAAATTCGTATCTATTAAATCTTACTTTTCCAACAGAAATTACCATAAACGGAAGCCTAAAAGACATATATTACAGTGCCCGGGCAAAGTTCAAAGTGTTGTATAAGAATGAGTTTGTGTTTTTTTCACCTGAAACTTTTGCAGAAATAAAAGACCAAAAAATCATCGTTCACCCAATGAAAGGCACTATTGATGCCTCACTAGAAAATGCCGAACAAAGAATTTTGACAAATACCAAAGAAATGGCAGAACATGCCACTATTGTTGATCTTTTACGAAACGATTTGAGTATGGTAGCCGAAAACGTAAAAGTGTCCGACTATCGTTACCTTACCCATTTAAAAACAACAGGAAAAAACCTGATACAGGTAAGTTCAGCTATAGCAGGAGATTTGCCTCCTGATTATCATAAAAATATTGGAGATATTATTTTCAGGATGTTGCCAGCAGGTTCGGTAAGTGGTGCCCCTAAAGAAAAAACTGTTCAGATTATACGCTCAGTTGAAAAATCGGAAAGAGGTTTTTTTACCGGTATTTCAGGTTTTTTTGACGGACAAAACCTTGACAGTTGTGTAAATATCCGCTTTATCGAAAATTTAAACGGTAAATACCTCTACCGCAGTGGTGGTGGGATTACTATTCATAGCCGGGCCGAAGATGAGTATAACGAAATGATTGATAAAGTTTATGTACCAATTGCTTGAAACTATTTGTATTAAAAATGGTTTTCCTTGCCATTTGAATTATCATCAGCAGCGTATGGATGAATCAATAATTCTTTTATTTGGCACTAAAAATCATATTAATCTTCAGAAAGAATTAGTAATTCCTGAATTTACATTTCAGGGGTTATGGAAATGCAGGTTAATTTATCAAAGACAAATCGAATCAATCAGCTTTGAGCCTTATCAAAAAAGGGAGATTACCAGCCTCAAAGTAATAGTAAATGACAAAATTGATTATTCGCTGAAATATTACGACAGAACGAGTATTAACCAATTAAGCCTTCAAAAAGGTCATTGTGATGACATTTTAATTGTTAAAAACAACTTAATTGCTGATACATCTTACAGTAATATTTGCTTTTTTAAAGATGATAAATGGTTTACTCCAACCACACCATTGTTGAATGGTACATGCCGTAAAAGGCTTTTAGATGAAAAAATAATCATAGCAAAACACATTTATGTTGAAGAAATTTTTAACTATAAGTATTTCATGCTGATTAATGCTATGCTTGATTTTAATACAGAAGTCATACAACAAATTAATAATCAGTCGTTATGCTTTGAATAATTAGTAGTTTTGCATGATTATTATTCAGAGACAAAACATGATAAATCGGTATTTGAAATACAAATTGTTGGTTTTACTTGTGTTTATTTCTTTTTTTCTTCAAATAAATAGCATAAACGCCCAAACAGAGAGTGAAAAATACTTTGCTTCTGCATTTGGCAAATATCAGAATAAGGATTATTACGGTGCACTGATTGATTATAACCATGCCATTAGAAATAATCCTGTCAATTATAAATTGTACCTGTGCAGGAGTATAGTTTATATTGAACTTCAGGAATATACCAAAGCCATGGCAGACCTTGATACAGCAATGAAATATGAAATAAATGATGCAGAAATCCATTTTTATCTGGCTTACATTGCCTATAAAAACAACAATGATAGCAGTGCTTTAAAAAGTTTCGACAGGGCTATTGTATTAAAACCCGATTATGCTGAGGCTTTTTATTATAAATCAATGATAATGCTCAGCAGAAAAGATACATTGGCAGCAATCAAATTTCTGGATACAGCAATTATGGTCAGTAATGAAGAGTTTATGTATTATTTTAAAAGGGCAAAAATCTATTATCAGAAAGGTAATTACGAAAACGCATCATACAACTTTAAGAAATGTACAGAGCTTAGACCTGCAAATAGTGAATCGTATTATAATTTAGGCATGTCTAATTATAAATTAAAGAATTATGAAGAAGCCTGTGAAAACTGGTATCAGGCCTCAAAACTTGGGAATACTGCTGCCCGAAAAGCCATCATCAATTATTGCAGGTAATCAAATCGGTCAAAAATCAGTAAAAGGAAATAATCTATAAGTCAGACCTTGCAATACTTTCACTACTGAACGTTTTCAAATAATCCAGTAAAAGAGGTATTTCTTCTTTTTTATAACCGCTTTGCGACAGAATTTCAGTGTCTTGCATAAAAATATCTTTAAAACCCTGAAAACCTGCAGGATTTCTTAATATTGCCTGAAAGTATTTTTCAACGGCAAGCGGTCGGTTGTTTAAAAGCCATTCGATGTGTCCAATATTGGTATAATCAATATAATTAATTTCCTGTACAGCCACTTTTTCATACAAGCGTTTTGCATCGTCAATGCGGTTTTGAGTCAGACATATCCATGCCAGCGGACGTATTACTTTAATATTATCTGGCAATAAAAATTCTGCTTTAAAATAATGTTGCAATGAGGTTTCAACATCATTCAGAACAAAATAGCAATGTCCTATTTTTATCTGTATCATGGCATCTTCAGGAAAGAGTTTTTCAATTTCAAGATAACAATTTAAAGCTTCCTTGACCTGATTCAGTTTTAAATGACAATACGCGAGTTTTTTTAATGTCCAGATATTTCCCGGTTCGCTTAGCTCGGCTTTATGATAATATTCAACAGCAGTGTTGTAATTTTTTAATTTCTGATAACAAAATGCGGTTTTTTGAAGAATATCTAATTTATTATTTCCTGCTTCACTCAGTTTTAAAAACAGATTAAGAGCATCTTCATAATTTTCTTTTTCGAAGTAGAATTCAGCTATTTTGTTAATAAAACCGAGTCCATCGAAAAGTAAATTGAAAAATCGGGTATTGTAAAAATCAAGTTTCCACTCAAAAACATCTTCGAAATGGTTCTTATGTGGATTTAGCTTAAAAAAACGATATAAATCCTGAATGTACTGAATGGTAACATATCGCTTCGAAATGCCTGTTTCTACTTTACCATCCTCAAACATCATTTCTGCCATACTGTTCATTTCCGCTATAAATACTTCAGTAAGCATATTGCGTTGATGTTCGGGCAATGCCTTTAAGTTAAAACAAAAAGAATACTTATCGGAATTGCAGAAATATGGATTGTTTTGCATGGCTTCGAGAAAATCTTTTCCTGACGATTCAGTAGTTTTTTCACCTAATACATTTTTTAACGTAGTGTTTTCGCTGAAATAGGGTAAAAGCCAGTTGGTCATATTGTTGAAAAACGGAAAATGTTTCAGATGAGCAAATGTACCCATAAACATATCGCTGCCTTTCATCTGCATTTTCGACAATTCTTCAAATTTATCGTAAAGTTCAGGGGTTTCTTTCAATAATGATTTCCATTTGGGATCTTTTTCATTTTCATCAAAATCGCTCAATAGGTCTTCAGTATTAAATTTATTCATCAAGCCTGGTGCATGACGTATGACATCAGGCATTATTTCATCCTGAATTTTTTTAGTCAGCTTTTCAGTGTCTTTTGCTTCCGACAATTGTGAAAAAACAACCAGTGCATCTTCTCTGATATCTTTGTCATCGGCCAGCAGCATCAGCTCAGCTTCAAGTGCCGGATAATATTTTAGTCGCTTATCATATTTATAAAGCGATAACATTAAACCTGTAAAAGCTCTTTCGCTAACATTTGGCACTTTTAACTGATATGTTTTTATTAGCATCGATATTTTTGAAATATCCAGTGTGTTTAATAATCCAAGAGTAAGAGCCGACACCAGAAGACTTTTTTCATACCAGAAAAAAGAGTCGGATTTAATTATTTTCCAAAATAAGTCAATTTCTGCATCATCAAATTTATCAGTAAGCCAAAACAAACGAAAAAGGTCTTCTAAGCTTTGTTTTAGTGGGCCTTCTGCATCTGAATTTTCGTTTTTTATATCCGTATTTTTTAATAATTGTTCAAATTCTCTTTCAGTTACAATTTTTTCAAAAATATGGTGTGCCGATTCAGCAGTAAGCTTACCCTGATTGGAATAATAATTTTTTGATTTGAATTGTGGCAATTCAGGACAATAAAAATAAGCATTCTGTCGTGTTTTATCATTGATTTCAAGCAAAAAGCAGCATAGTTTGTCATAAACTTTCTGACGATCTTTGTCAATAACAGCTTTTACCAGATATTCGAGCATCAAACGATAATCTGACACCAAATTATCATAATCTCCTTGCTGATCAAAAGAATGTCCGGATTTAATAAAAACTCCCAACTTTTCTATAGCATCTGCCATTTTATTGTCAAAAACCAGATTTTGTATAGTAAAGTAAATATGATCAATTTCAACTTTGTACATAATGTTTACTCATAAAAATGATGTATTTTGCTTTCAAGAAAAGTGCCTTTAAAAATTAATTGACTTTTTGACAGCTTAAAACTAAACCATTTATTAAAAAATTAGTCTAAATTTGCTAACAAATTTAAACTTATAATTTTATGAAGAAGTTAATTACCCTATTTATTTTAAGCTTTACATTTTATGGTGTTTTTGCACAATCGCTTGTTTCAATTGATCCGGATAGTGCTTATCAGGGAACATCAATCAAGGCACTAATTGTTGGAAAAGGGACTCATTTTACAACTGCAACCTTTACAACCATTCGTTTAAACCAAGGCCCAAATCAAATTAGCAGAGACAGCTTTACTGTTATCAACGACACAGCCTTATATGCTTATTTCACTTTTGGAATGACAAATCCTGTTGGTACATATAACCTCAATGTTACCAATAGTGTCGACAAAACCATGAATCTAGGCGGTAAGTTTTGGTTGATAAAATCACCTTTTTCACCAAGTCTTTTTAGTATTGACCCTGATTCTGCTTATCAGGGAACCTCAATTAAAGCACTGATTATAGCAAAAAATACAAAATTTGTAACGGCAACATTTACAGTAATCCGACTTAGTCTTGGCATGAATCAAATCAACAGAGATAGTTTTACTGTTATTAATGATACAGCAATATATGCTTATTTTACTATTGCATCAACGAGACCTACCGGAACATACAACCTGACAGTAAACAATAATCTGGATGGAAATATGACATTAAATGGTAAATTCTGGGTAGTTACTTCACCATTTGCTCCTAAATTACTTAGTATTGATCCTGACTCTACAATGCAAGGTACATCAATCAAAGCTTTAATTATTGCAAAGAATACCAATTTTAGCACTGCTACTTTCACTGTTATTCGTTTAAGCCAAACATTTACTCAAATCAATTATGATAGTTTTAATGTGATAAATGATACAGCTCTGTATGCATATTTTACTATTTCGATGGCTCGTCCGGTTGGTGCATACAATTTGGCAGTAAGCAACAGTATAGATGGAAACCTGACAGTTAATGGTATTTTTTGGGTAATTAAATCTCCCTATACCCCAGTTTTACTTAGTATTGACCCCGATAGTGCTTATCAGGTAACTTCAATCAAAGCTTTGATCAGATCGTCATATACAAATTTTACAAAATCGAATATTACAGTATTACGCTTAACCCGAGGAATGACAAACATCAATAATGACAGTTTTACTATTGTTAACGATACAACTATATATGCTTACTTTACTTTTAGTATGAGTTCTACTCCTGGCTTGTATGGTCTGAACGTAAACAGCAGCCTTGATGGAAATTTAACAAAAACTCAATGTTTCACAGTTATTGTACCAAACGCTCCAAAACTCTTTTCAGTTGATCCTGACACAGCTATGCAGGGAAAAACGGTTAGCGCAACAATAACAGGAATTAATACACATTTTGATTCCGGATTAAATTTGGCAGTTTCATTATTCAGGGCACCAAATACAACCGTTAATCCTACTACTATCGTCAGAAAAAATGATACTTCTCTGGTTGCAGATTTTACCATTGCTGCAAATATGGCTCTTGGTTTATGGGATGTTAGAGTCAGTAATTCGAATGATGGTCAGTTAACATTAGCTCAATCTTTTACTGTTATTGCAAATCCTAATCCTCCTAAAATTGTAAAGGTTGATCCTGATACTTTTATTCAGGGTAATAAATATTTACTTAAAATTTATGCCAGCAAAACAAATTTTACCAAAGGCAACATTCCAACTGTCAGATTAAATTTCCAAACAGTTAATATAAATCCTGATTCGATCAAAATTATAAACGATACATTGATTAATGCTTACTTTACAATTGCCTTGAATGCAACAACAGGAAAATATAATTTGAGTGTTAATGGAGGTTTTGACGGTAATCTGAATCTGGCAGAAGCAGTAACAATATTAGTTTCTCCAACCGCACCACAAATCTGGAAAATAAGCCCTGCTAAGGCTTATCAGGGAAATAAAGTTGCTATCAGCATATATGGAAAAAATGTTACTTTTACCAATGGAACAAATCAATTGGCACGTCTGACCAGAGGTGGTGGGCAGTTTATTAATCCTGATTCAACAAGAATTATTCATGATTCGTTGGCAATAGGCTATTTCAGTATAGCCACTACCGCTCAGGCAGGTTTGTATAGTATGATATTGTCAGGTACAGTTCATGGTAATTTAACGTTAGTACAGTGTTTTGAAGTATTAATACCTCCAACTGCTCCGCAAATAAGATTTATTACACCTTCAAGAGCCGCATTGGGAGCAAATGTTAATATAACGGTTTATACCGGCAATACAACACTTACAAAAGCTACCAACCTTACATTAACCCTTTTCCGTCAGGGAGGTACAAATATCAATGCAACCGGAGTAACTGCACTTAATGATACCACTGTAAATGCATCACTTTCTATACCTGCAGATGCAGTTTTAGGTATGTACAATGCACGCTTGCAAAATACACCTGAAGGAAATCTTGTCGGTAATAATATGTTTGAAATAATTGCAGTACCTGTAAATCCGACAATTGTTTCGGTTTCACCCGATTCAGTATATTATGGTCAGAATAATGTAGTTTTAAATCTTAAATGCAAGGATACTAAATTTAGCCGTGCAAAAATGCTCAAGGTTGAAATAATCAGCCCTTCAATAAATCTGCTTACTTACGATTCAGTTAAAATTGTTGACGATTTGGAGCTCAATGTCTATTTGTCGGTACCAAAGAATGCTGAATTAGGACAATATGATATTGTTATTACAAGCGATATTGAGGGAATGTTTATGAAAACACAGGCCTTAACTATTATTCATAATGTTTCGGTTGATGAGTTTTCAGAATTAAAAACCTATTGTTATCCTAATCCGGTGAACAACATTTTAAACATTGGCAGTAACAATTTAATTACCCGTATTGAAATACGCGATGTTACTGGTCGTTTAATGCTAAGAAATGATAATTTATCAGATTATAACTATAATTTGTCGTTTGATGCTTATCAAAGTGGAATTTATTTTGTAACGGTATTTACCAATAACCAATTACAAACCACACAAATTATCAAGTTCTAATATTTCAATGAATTAAAGGGATGAAGTTTATTAAAAGCCTTCATCCCTTTTTTTATTAATTACTTTTAGAGCTTCCCTGATACTGAGGTTTGATAGCTTATTATTGTTTAAGTTAACAAATTCTCCGACATAGTCAGGATTTATTTTAGAATATTCTCTCAAAGACCATCCAATTGCTTTACGGATAAAAAATTCTTTAGAGGCAGCTAAATCATTGATTGCATTTGATAGCAATTCAGTATCCGTTTTTAACCTGTATTTCAACTGAAATAATAAAACTGTTCGTTGCAACCATATATTTCCCGAAAGCATCCATTTTTGACAGTTCTGTTCTTTTAATTCAGGAAATTTGAGAAAAATGGCACCAACAAGATTCGATGCAATAAAGTCAACAGTGTCCCACCACGCTTTATTGACAATGATAAATTCAAACAGTTCCAGACGTTCTGATGTCATGTGCTTGTTAAATTTTCTGAGCAATTCCATAGCAAAATATTGGTATTCTCGTTGTGGCTGTGCCCATAATTCTTTTATAATATATTGTAAATCAATTTCCTCAGCTTTACCAAATTTTTTTAGATAATCACTGTAAAAATCTTTTCTCTGACTGGATGAAATACCGTAAAATTCAAATAGATTTTTCAGGTATTTTTTCATTTCAGCAGCTTTTGCCGGATTGGCGTTTTGTTCCAGATAATTTTGAAGCGGAATTAAGTAATGATGCATTTCTGATGAATTTATTATTTAAATCAAAGATAGCTGCTTTGACTGGTTTTTATAATGAAAAGCTATTTGCTGATTAAAGGGTTAATTGTGGTAAAATATACAAATGAAAGCTGAAAAATATCAATAAAAATTAATATGCTCACTCAGAATTTCAAATATTTCTTACCTTTGCGGGTATAAATATTTGTTAATTTTAATAAAAATAAAATAAATTGTCACTATGATAAACCTGAATGTCAATTACCTGGGTTTGAATTTAAAAAATCCGATTATTGTTGGAGCAAGTAATCTGGTAACCGATTTAAAAATTTTAAAAGAGCTGGAAACTGCAGGAGCATCAGCCATTGTTTATAAATCACTTTTTGAAGAGCAAATTCAGTTGGAAGAACTTGAGTTTGACCTCGAAATGGAAGAGTATAGCGAGCGCCATGCCGAAATGATTAGTTTATTTCCGGATATAGCTCATGCCGGTCCTCAGGAACATTTGCTAAATCTTAAAAAAGCAAAGGATAGTATTAATATTCCGATTATTGCAAGTTTAAATTGTACTTTTAATGATACATGGATTGAATATGCAAAGAAGCTGGAAGAAGCTGGTGCCGATGCACTTGAGTTAAACTTTTTTTGGGTACCATCCGACTTTAATAAAGAATCAGCGGAAATTGAAAACGAACAAATAGCTGTTTTAAAAGAAATTCTGAAAGCAGTAAAATTACCGGTTAGCGTAAAAATAAGTCCGTTCTATACCAATCCATTAGGTCTCATTAAGAAAATGGACAAGGAAGGAGTCAAAGGATTTGTTTTGTTTAATAAACTCTTTCAGCCCGATATAAACACTGATACCCGCGAAATGAGTTTCCCATATAACCTTAGCGACCCAGATGATAACCGCTTAACCATTCGTTTTGCAGGTTTGCTTTACGAAAATATCAATGCTGCTATTTGTTGTAATTCAGGTATTTATACTGGAAATGATGTTGTAAAAACCATTCTTGCCGGAGCCGATTGTGTACAGGTTGTCAGCACAGTTTACAAACATAAACCTGCATATATCGCAAAAATGCTTGACGACATTCAAAGCTGGATGAATGATAAAAATTATCATAGTCTCAGCGATTTCAGAGGAAAAATGTCGAAGAATAATATTAAAGATCCTTATGCCTACAAACGTGCACAATACATTGATATTCTGATGAAATCGAATACAATTTTTAAAAAATATCCTGTATTATAAAAAAATAAATCATTTTATTGAAAAGATGCTGTAAACAGCATCTTTTTTTATTTTTGCAATTGCTAAATCATGGTTAAAACAGTTAATATAGTCTGTTATGAAAAATTTTTACTTTTTACTCGTCTTAATTATTGTCTCGTTAAGTGTTAAAGCCCAACAGGTATTGTTATATGCAGGTATTCCTGATTCAGCAGGGCAAAATATTTTGAGCGTTGATCGTTTGAAAGCTCAATTCAATAACCCTTATGGAATTACATTCGACAGTAAAGGAAATATATGGATTACCGAGTGGTCGAATCAAACTGTCAGATTAATAACTCCCAATGGACAGGTTTATGTCAGGGCTGGTGGTTATTTGCAGGATTGTTTTAAAAATGCTTCCGGTATAACCTCACGTTTAAGTAATCCATCAGGAATTTGCGCAGGTGTAGGAGATACGATTTATTTTGCCGATCAGGGAAATCATTGTATCAGAAAAATTACACCTTTTAAGAATGTAGGCAATGCTCAGTTTGTGGGTGTTAAAGCTGGGAAATATGACTCATCTGCTCCAAATCCGAATTGTTATATTCGTAAACCTGGATATGCTGATGGAAAGTGGCTGTCAGCACAATTTGATGAACCAACAGATGTATGTTCTGATAAAAATGGAAATTTGTATGTTGCCGATAAAAACAATCATTGTATCAGAAAAATTGGTATCGATGGAAATGTAACGACAATTGCCGGTACACCAACAGTTTCAGGTGATGTTGATGGAAATGCTTCAAGTGCGAAATTCAATTATCCGATAGGTATCAGCATTGATGATAATGGCGATATTTTCGTTGCTGAATGGGGAAATGCCAAACTCAGAAAAATCAGTGGAGGTAAAGTAAGTACTGTGCTGGAATTTCCACCACTTTTTAACCCAAGCGATGTGGTCAGAGATGTCAGAAATGTTATGTATATCAGTGATTTGGCAAGGATTATCAAACTCGAAAACACAAAATATTCTGTTTTTGTAGGAAGCCAGTATCATAATCAGACAGGTTATGCTAATGACACAGGTTATGCCGCACGCTTTAATGGCATTCGCCAGATGGTTGTTGATCCCAATGATTATCATTTTGTGTATGCAACAGATTTTAACAACCATGTCATTCGGAAAATTGTTATTTGTGACCCTTACAAGGTAAAAGTAACTCAAAATGGAACTACTACTTTTTGTAAAGGAGATAAACTCATTCTGACAGCTCCTGATGGTTACAAAAGCTATAACTGGTCGAATGGAGCAACTACAAAAAGTATTACTATAGAAAGTTCTGCAAATGTATTTCTCAAAGTTGTTAATAACGATTTATGTACCGGTTACAGCGATACTTTTGTGGTAAACGTTTACAACCTTAAACCCACTTTCATACCTACGAAAAAATCATTTTGTGCTGGCGATAGTGCACTTCTGGTTGGTCAGGCAGGTTTTGATTATTATACATGGTATAAAAACGGGGTAAAGCACATTGAAGGTATCAACAAACAAACTATTACAATTTTTGACTCAGGAACATATAAATTAGAAGTCATATCAGGTCCATGTAAAGGTACAAGCGATCAGGTTAAAATTTCACTTGGAAATCTGACACCTACCCTGAACATAACAGGTACTAAATTATTGTGTTCAGGTGATAGCTTTGTTGTTGAACCTTTGGAAAATTATCAGAATTATGAGTGGAAAAAAGGAACCAATGTTGTGTCAACCAAAAAACAACTGGTAATTAAAGAAGGAGGAACTTTTACTCTTTTTGTTTCCAATTCAACAGGATGCAATGGAACATCGGAACCTTTAACTATTACTTATCATATAAAACCTGCTAAACCTGTAATTACAAAAGTTGGTGACTCTTTATTGAAATCAAGTTCATTGTCAGATAATCAGTGGTACCGAAACGATACATTGATACTTAATGCAATAGGTCAGGCTTATTATTGTACTAAAAAAGGATGGTACCATGTGGTTGTTACCAATCAGTATGGTTGTTTTGCAAAATCAGAAAGAGTTCCTTTTGGTGGCATTGAAAGTATCAGTGAATCAAAGAATTTAAGCATTGTCAATATCTATCCGAATCCTTCTGCAGGTACATTTACGTTTGATTTTTGGAGCAGCAATTTTAAAAATGCAAATCTCAGGGTAATAAATATGTTGGGAAAACCAGTTTATGAAGAAAATATTACTGTAGGTCAGGGTAACAATTCTAAAATCATTAATTTACCTGTTGAAGCCAAAGGTGTATATTATCTCATATTAAAAACTGATAATAATTTTGTTTCCAAACGAATTATCGTTCAGTAAATATTTTTCAGTATAGTAAAATATAGTCAGCAGGATATTACTTTTGTTCTATAAAAAATAGCATTGTAGAAATGCTTAAAAAGATATTTTAGTTTATGCTCAACAGACGACATGTCAGAATAAAAGTAATGCAGGTATTATTTGCTGCATATTTATCAGACGAAAAACCCAATTATCGCTTTTACGAAAAAGAATTGCTTAACAATATAAATCGTTTGCATGAGATTTACCTGTATCTTTTGGTATTCCTGAATGAACTGGCTTATTTTGCTGAAAAGTATGATGATGAAATGAAGGCAAATTTGCCTTTCGAAAAAGCATTTAATCCAAATTCCAGATTCTATAATAATCTACTTATTTCTTCACTGAAAGGCAATAAATTACTGGATGATGAATGCAGAAAAAACCTGGTCAGTTTTAATTCTGATGATGTTGACTTACTTAGGAAAGTATTTGTAGATCTGAAAAACAATGAGGTTTACAAAGAATATATCGTTGGTGATGATACCGATATTAAAAATGACTTTGAGATGCTGGCATATTTTCTAAAGTTCTATCCTTTTAATTTTACTCTTTTAGACCAGCATTTTGAAGATGCATTTTTAAATTGGATGGACGATGCCAAAGTTGCAGTAAATATGGCAGTAAAAAGTCTGAGAATACTTTCTACTGAGCCAGAGAATCAGGAATTTATTATTCCTGTTTCAAATGAAGTGGATAATGTGGTAGGTTTTTCAACGAAGCTATTAAAATTATGCATCGAAAACAAAGACTATTTTCATGAATTAATTGTTCCGAAAATTGAAAAATGGGAGCCTACCCGTGTACCTTTATTAGATTTGGTAATTCTGAACATTGGTCTTGCAGAACTGATGTATTTCGAAACAATTCCGGTTAAAGTAAGCATCAATGAATGTATCGAAATGGCTAAGAACTATAGTACTCCCAACAGCCGAAAGTTTATAAATGGTGTTATGGATAGTTTACTGTTTGATCTGGAAAAATCCGGAAAAATTATGAAAAAAGGAATTGGGCTGATTGATAATTGATGATTTGACGTAAATTTGCCCTCTGAAAATTATAAACGAGATTATAAATGTTCAAGATTTTTGTATTTCTGATTGCAATAATTACACTAAATGCCTGTAATAAAGGCAATGTTAACGATCGGTCAATCAGTCCTGATATAGTTAATAATCCTAATTCGGCAAGTAAAAACAAAAATGAAGAATCATTACCAAAAATTCAGTTTAAGAAAACAATTCATGATTTCGGAGATATTGTAGAAGGAGCCAAATCAACTTATTCATTCAAGTTTACAAATACAGGAAAATCCAATTTGGTAATTGCCAATTGTATTCCATCATGTGGATGCACCGTACCAGATTTTCCTAAAAATCCAATAAAACCGGGCGAATCAGATTTTATTGATGTTACATTTAATAGTGAAGGACGCTCCGGTTCGTTTAACAAAGACATAACTATATATGCCAACACTATCCCTAACACAACCCAAATTTTTATCAAAGGAAATGTAAAAAAGTAATTATATGATTATCAATTTTTTAAATTATGTTTTATTAATGGCCCCACAAAGTACACCGGGTCAAAAATCCAATCCATTAACATCTCTATTGCCATTTATTCTCATTTTGGTGGTGATTTATTTTTTCATGATTCGTCCGCAAAGTAAACGTGCAAAAGAGCAAAGAGCCTTTAAAGATAAAATTGGCAAAGGAGATAAAATCATTACTATCGGAGGTGTTCATGGAAAAATAATTGAAGTACTCGAAAAAGATTTTATTATTGATGTAGGTGGAGGTGTCAAATTAACTATTCAGAAGGAAGCAGTTTCTATGGAAGCCTCAAAAAATCTTAATACAGAAAAAAAGTAAGAAATAATTATTAATCTTTGGCTGAAGATAATTCTTTTTTAGAAAAAGTAAAAATTTCATCAGGTGAAACTCCAGGTTGGGTGGTTTTTATAATCACTTTGCTGATTGCATTTGTTTTATGGTTCTTTTTATCTCTCGATGAAAACTATAAAACCGATTTAAATATCAGATTGAAGTATATAAATCATCCCGACAACAGAATACTATCTTTTCCTTTGCCAGAAACCCTTTCGTTGAGTATTAAAGCCAAAGGGCTGGAAATAATCAGGTTGAAAAGGTGGGCAAAAACAAATGTAATTATTATTGACCTGAATAATTATAAAGATAAAATTGTATTTTCTGATTTCAGAATCAGGAATTTATTGCCCGAAAAACTAGATAAAATATCTGTTATTTCGATAAGTCCTGCGAATGTTGGGTTAAATTATGATAACATTTTTTCAAAAAAGGTAAAAGTAATTTCTAAGGTTAAATATAGCTGTAAATCTGATTATTGTGCCCTTGATGAACCCCTTGTTCAACCTGCTGAAATTGAAGTATTCGGCCCCGAAAAAGAAATCCGAAAAATTACTTCAGTTTATACTATCGATACACAGTTTAATGATTTAAATAATACCTTAAATACAATTGTTAAACTTGTAAAACCTGTTAATCCCAATATCAGGTTAAGCACTTCTCATGTCAATATTATTATTCCTGTTGAACAACTGACAGAGGGTAGTATAAGCCTTTTTATAAATATACCTTCCGAATTGAAAAATAAAATTACACTGATACCTCCAAAAGTTGAAATTACCTACCAAACAATTCTCAGTAAATTTTCTTCAATTGGTACAAGCGATTTTTATCCTACATTTTCAGCATCTGATATTAATAATGCAAAAAGTGCAAAAATTAAAATCACAGTAGGCTTTGATTCAACTAAAATCAAAAACATCAGGTATTTCCCTGAAATAGTTGGGTTTATTCTTAAGTAGAGCAATGATAAAAATAGGCGTAACAGGAGGAATCGGAAGTGGTAAATCTACTGTCTGTAAATATTTTGAAGAATTAGGTATAAGTGTTTATTATTCCGATTTTCAGGCACGTAGAATTATGGAGACCGATAAATCTGTCATTTCTTCAATAATTACTGAATTCGGGGAAAAAAGTTATTCAAATGATAAATTGAATAAAGACTATTTAGCTTCAATTGTTTTTGGAAACAATCAACTCATCAGTAAACTCAACAAAATTGTTCATCCGGCAGTAATTAATGATTTTATTGGCTGGAGTGAAATACAGGAAGGAGATTATGTCATATTAGAATCTGCACTTATTTTTGAAAGTGGTATTAACTCAATACTTCAAAAAGTAATTTGTGTTACTGCTTCTGATGAAGAAAAAGCTGAAAGAATTTTTAAGCGAGATGGGCTTAGCAAAGAAGAAATTTATAAGCGAATTAAAAGTCAGATGCCGGATTCTGAGAAGTCAAAATTTGCAGATTACGTGATAATTTCAGGTGATAAAAATCAAATGAAAGAAAGAGTGTTGGCAATTCATCAGGAATTTTGCAAGACACTTAAAATCAGTCATTTATAATTATTATATTGGCTTGGTATTTGTGAATAAAAAGCGATTTTAAAAAATGGCTTTTTTAAACAAATAAACTAATTTTACAGCAATTTTTAATGTTAAAATAATGGCAGTTGCAGACGAAATTTTAAATCAATATACGGCTGAGAATATACAGGTACTTGAAGGGCTTGAGGCAGTAAGAAAACGACCTGCTATGTATATCGGAGACATCGGGCAGAGGGGTTTACATCATCTGGTATATGAGGTGGTTGATAACTCAATTGATGAAGCTTTGGCTGGTTATTGCTCAGAAATAAAAGTTGTTATTCACCCTGATAACAGTATAAGTGTAGAAGATAACGGTAGAGGTATTCCAGTTGAAATGCATCAAAAAGAAAAACGCTCTGCTCTTGAGGTGGTTATGACTGTTTTGCATGCAGGTGGTAAATTTGATAAAGGTTCTTATAAAGTTTCAGGTGGACTGCATGGTGTAGGTGTATCGTGTGTAAACGCATTGTCGGAACATTTAAGGGTAGAGGTTTACCGAAGAGGTATTGTTTATGTGCAGGAATATGAAAGAGGTAAACCATTATATTCTGTAAAAGAAAACGGTGAAACCACAAAATCAGGAACTTATGTTTGGTTTAAGCCAGATAGCGAGATTTTTCAAACCCTTGAATATAAATATGAAACTTTAAGAACCAGATTAAAAGAACTCGCTTATCTGAATAAAGGCGTAAAGCTTAGTCTTGCCGATCAGCGTGATTCTGACAATGGCAGCAATGCTTATGAAGAGTTTTTTTCTGAAGGAGGACTTAGTGAATTTGTGTTATTTATTGACTCCAATCGTGAAGCTCTGATTCCTCAACCAGTTTGTTTTTCAGGAATGAAAAATGATGTGCCGATAGATGTTGCATTTCAGTACAATACATCCTATATCGAAAACCTTCATTCGTATGTCAACAATATCAATACAATAGAAGGTGGTACTCATGTTTCAGGATTCCGAAAAGCCCTTACAAGAGTTTTTAAAAATTATGCCGAGAAAGAAGGATTGTTAAAAAATGTAAAATTTGAAATCAGCGGAGATGATTTCCGTGAAGGATTGACTACAGTTATCAGTGTAAAGGTTCAAGAACCTCAATTTGAAGGTCAGACCAAAACCAAATTAGGAAATTCAGATGTAATGGGTGCTCTTGATAGTTATATCAGTGAATCATTAAATGCTTATCTGGATGAACATCCCAAAGAAGCCAGAATTATTGTCAATAAAGTAGTTTTATCGGCACAGGCACGCCATGCTGCACGTAAAGCCCGTGAAATGGTTCAGCGTAAAAATGGTTTTAACTCAGCAGGGCTTCCCGGCAAGTTAGCCGATTGTTCTTCGAGTGATCCGACTGAATGCGAAATTTATCTGGTTGAGGGTGATAGTGCAGGTGGAACAGCTAAACAAGGACGTGACAGACGTTTTCAGGCTATTTTACCTTTGAGAGGAAAAATCCTCAATGTTGAGAAAGCACTTGAACATAAAATTTATGACAACGAAGAAATTAAAAATCTTTTCACTGCATTAGGTGTTTCTATTGGTACTGCGGATGACGATAAAGCATTGAACATTGATAAACTCAGGTATCATAAAGTTATTATTATGACTGATGCTGACGTTGATGGAAGTCATATTACTACCCTTATTCTGACACTTCTTTACAGGTACATGAAAGAGTTAATTGAATATGGGTATGTTTATATTGCAACACCTCCACTGTATCTGGTAAAAAAAGGACAAGAAGAAATTTATTGCTGGACCGATGAGGAGAGAGATAATACTATCGCCTTGTTTAATAAAAATGGTAAAGAAGGAAATTACAATATTCAGCGATATAAGGGTCTTGGTGAAATGAATGCTGAACAGTTATGGAGCACAACCATGAATCCAGAATATCGTACTTTAAGACAGGTCAGTATAGAAAATGCTGCTGAAGCCGATCGTATTTTTTCAATTTTAATGGGAGACGAGGTTGCACCCAGACGTGAGTTTATCGAAATGAATGCTAAATATGCAAATATTGATGCATAAATAGGTCTTATTTTTTAACTTTTCTAACCGATATTCCTAAATCCATTACTCCGGGCAGATTGTCAATTCGCATATCGTGCTTTATTTCCAGCTTATTTATTCCTTTGGCAGTAAATTTTACATTCTCCATAATCAAAAAATGATTATCAATAATATCTCCTAAGCCTTTACCTGTCCATTTTCCACTTTCATCAGCAAGCAAAAACTCATACCTCTGAGCTAAAAATTCTTTTCCTTCAGGTGAATAACCATTTATTAATATCCAGATATTGCTGTATGGAAATACACCAGCATTTCGAAGGTTAAAAAAAACATTGTAGTTAATGCTTGTATCCTTTATTTCAAATTCAAATTCGATACTATTGTTGTAGTTCCATATATAATTGTGTATTTTTTTGTATTTTGAATAAACAGTTTGGTTACTACATGAAATAATAATCAATGATACAGAAATTAATGCAGGCAGATATGTTTTTAATAGTATGTTTTTAAAAACCATCATACGATAAAGAATTAAGAACGGTAATTTTATCAGCATTAACAATTTCAAATTCACTCAAATCGGGTGGTTTGATATTTTTTTTATTCATTTCAATAATTTTCTTAACATTATCGATATGAATCGGAATAGCAATAATAACTGCTGTATTATCGTAGGCAAAGTACATTATTTCTTTAAGAATATCCATTTTAAGTACTTTGGCATTTCCTTTTTGAGTTGCAAGAATGGTTGATTCTGGAGGGAAATTCTCCATTTTTTCAAAATAAGCATCCAGTTCATAGTTCAAACAACACTTTAATCGGCTGCATTGACCTGATAATTTTCCCGGATTTAAATACAGGTTTTGCTGACGTGCTGCAATGGTAGGCACTGAATGAAATTCGGTTAACCATGACGAACAACAAAGTTCCCGGCCACAATCGCCAATACCTCCTACACGGGCAGATTCTTGTCGTATTCCTATTTGCCTCATTTCTATTTTCGACTTGAAAGTTTTGGCATATACTTTTATCAATTCCCTGAAATCAACACGGGCATCGGCAGTATAGTAAAAGGTAACTTTTTTCCTGTCAAACTGAAATTCAACATCATCAATTTTCATCTGAAGCCCTAATTCTCTTGACAATTCGCGGGCTTTTATCATGGTTTCGTATTCAGACGATTTAACCTCACGCCATTGTATTTTTTCTTTTTCAGAAGCTATACGCAATATGGTATTTATTTCTCCATTCTTGTTATTTATTGACTTTTTATTCATCTGAAGCTGTACCAGACTACTTACCAGACTAATAATTCCAATATCGTAACCAGAAGGAGTTTCTACAATAACTACATCGCCCGATGAAAGTTTTATGCGGTTAGTGTTTTTACAAATTTCTTTCCTGATACTTTTATATCTGACTTCTGCATAATCGGGGATATAGTTTATATCGGTGAAATGTAATTCATCTAACCAGTCGAAAGTTGATAGTTTATTGCACGAATACTTGCAATCTTCACGGTTGTTTACCCTGTTGGTTTTATGATTATTGTTTGTTAACATTTTGATACTAGTTCGAATTTTTTAGCTTTTATGTAAGAGCAAACCGAGTTGCAAAGATAAATTAAAAACTACTACCTTTATATTGGCATTTCGTTCAATATAATAAATGGTGTTTGATAGTTTTTCAGAAATGGGATGAATATTATTCCTGTTTACTAATTTTGAAAATTTGTCAACAAAATCTTTTTCATTGACACTTATGCGGTTTAATTGGTCAAGATTGCTTGATTTTAAAAAGCTTTCTCTTATTAATCGAAGAGTATATTTAATAAAGTCTTTTGATTTTTCTCTGCCCAAATCAGATAATTCGTTTGAAAAATCAAGCACTTTTATTAAATCGTTCATATAGCATGCCCTTAACCAGTTTGTCATTTTTTCGAAATAATTTACATTACCAGAATTGATCAGTCGGTAGGCTTCGTGCATATTTCCGGACGATAAACCGGCAATTTCCATCAAATTTTCTTTTGAAATATTTTCTGTTGCTGAAAGTTTTTCAATAATATCTTCATGAGAGAATGCACTAAGCTGAATCAGACGGGAGCGGGAAACTATTGTGCCAAGCATTTTATTGATATCTTTACATAGAAAAATAAAAAACGTATGCTGACTGGGCTCTTCTATCAACTTCAATAATGAATTGGCATTGTTTCCCATATCTTCTGCCGACCAGATTATCTGTACTTTAGCTTTGTTTTCAAATGCGGTAAGGCTAACATTTTTAATTATCTGATGGCATTCTTCCATAAAAATTTTGCCTTGCTTGTTTTCTGCTTTAATTCTGTTGAGCCAGTCAAGATTGGAAAAATATGGATTTTCAAAAATCATTTCACGCCATTCTGCAATTTTACTTTTACAGCTTATCGTTTTTGAATTGTCATCGGTTATAGTTGGAAAAGTAAAATGAATATCAGGATGAATCAGTTTTTCCGATTTATTGCATGAAGGACATACTCCACAGGAATCATTTTCTGATGGATTTTCACAATTCAGATAGCTTGCAGTTGCCAATGCAAGGGGTAAACCACCGTATCCTTCTTGCCCGCTCAATATTATAGCATGACTCAGCATATTGTTTTTTATGCTTTTTGTCAATTGGTTTTTTATGTTTTCCTGACCGGGAATATCTGCAAACTTCATATTTAACTCATTAGAAAACTAATTGCTATTCTTTAACAGCACTGTACTTTAAAAATTTCAGCATCCAGTCGGGTAGTGGTTTATTTGGATTGAGCTTTTTAAGATTTAAATACCATCCAATTTTCTTTAAAACAGGTATTTTATGAGTTTCCACAAATTCTATGAGAGTAATATCGGGGTCTTCAATGTATGCAAATTGTCCTGCTGCCTTTTCCATTTTAAAGGAAGATTCGCTGTCAACTGTAAAAGGATAACCTGTTTCTGCACATAATTTTTTAAGGTCATGCATTCCATAAATGTCAAAGCATATATGAATGAATCCTTTATCTCCCCAATAACGGTTTGAATAAATTGTATTAGGTTGACGGTCAAGTACCTGAAATAATTCGATTTCTGAAGGCCCGAATATTCTGCTTAAAAATCCTTTACGTGTCTCTTTGTGTTTCAGTAATACCCTTCGAAACGAATTTGTACCTCCTGGAAGGTGCTTTAAATCGTCAAAAACACCGGTTTTATCATAAACAATTTCGTTAAACCCAAGAATTTGGTTGTAAAAACTGATTGATTTGTCCATATTTGAAACCCCAATGTTGACACCCAAAACACCACCTGTCAGTTCATCGGTTTTCATGAATTTTTCATGAAATTCGACCAGTTCAAAAATATTTTTATAAGGGTCCTGAACAAAAAAATGCCTGTTTTTACTTTGAGGCAAATCAGAAATATTACCTATCACAAGTTCATTGTCGTTGTTAAACTGTTTGAATGAACTTTCAATTTTTGAAGTTTTAATTTTAACAGAGAAAATTCCTAAATCTCCTAAAAGTAATTCAAATGCTGCATCCTGAGGTATTCTTTGAGTAAATTGCCAGATTTCGAAACCTCCACCTCCTTGCATATTAATTGCATAAACAGCATGTCGTTCTTGAACAATATTACCTGTGTATTTAGTCATGAGCGAAGCAGGAGCTTTTTCATCAAAAATTTTGATGTTGACACCAAAATATTTTCTGTACCATTTCCATGCTTCCTCAACATTTGTAACACCAATTCCTACTTGTTGTATCCCGCAGATGTGCATAATTTTTATTTCTTCTTTTCTTTTTAATTAAAAATAAGGCTGTAAAAGTAATATTATTCTTTTAAATTTGCTATTATCCTATAAAATAAAAAGGGAAGGAAACGTTTGATGTAAACAGTTAAAACCTCAAATCCACCAATAAATACTTCTTTTTTCCCATTTTTAATTGCTGAAAGATATTTTTTAGCACATTTTTCTGCACTCATACCTGCTGCCTGGTTTTTATCCATTTTGCCATGTTTTTCACCATTAGCTGTAAGTGCATTCAAAGAAATATCGGTTTTGATAAAACCAGGACAAATAATGCTTACTTTTATATTGTTCTTCATCTGTTCATAACGAAGCGATTCATAATATCCGTGTAATGCATGTTTTGATGATGAATATGCTGAGCGCATGGCAGTTCCGAATTTGCCGGCTAAACTACTGGTAACTGCAATATTGCCTCCTTCTTTTTGAAGTAAGGGCAGTAAGTTGTTGGTCAACTTAATGGTTCCAAAAAAATTGACTTCCATAATTTCTCTCAATACTGTTTCATCGGTTTGTTCGGCAAATGATCGCTGGCTGATTCCTCCGTTATTAATCAGAATGTCGAGTTTAGTAATGTTGGCTTTGATGTATTGAGTTGCATTTTCAATGCTCTCACGGTTTGATAGGTCAAGTTCTACTGTTAAACATTTGCTTCCTCGTTTCTTTATTTCAGTTTCTAACTCTGCAAGTTTACGTTTATTACGTCCGGCAATGATTATATGTGCATTTTTAAGTGCAAGTTCAAAAGCTAAGGCTTCTCCTATTCCTGATGTTGCACCGGTAATTAAAATTACTTTTGAATTGAAAAATGACATTTTTTTATTTGTTAAAGTAAATCTCAAGTAAATTGTTTTGAATACTCATCTGTTTAATTAAAGTTCCTGCAAATTCAGGAGCTTTAATGCCTGAATTGAAAATAATAGGGGTTTTAAAAACTCGTGCTTCGTCCCATAATCCGGCATCAACAAAGCTTTGAATTGTTTGCCTGCCACCTTCAATAATTACCGATTGAATATTTTCCTGAAATAAATGATTGCAAATTTGGTGTGGTACTGATTCGTGGAAATTTAGCTTCTGATATTCAATATTCATTATTATTTCAGTCAATTCTGAATTGTAAACTATTGTTTTCAATGTTTGATCTAATAAATAATGATTTGCTGGTATTTCTAATAAACTGTCAATTACCAGCCTTAATGGATTTTTCCCTGAACTAAATCGGTTGTTTAGCTGTGGATTGTCGTAAAATGCTGTGTTTTTACCGACAAGTATAGCCATTTCTTCACTTCTCCATTTGTGTACCAATAAACGTGAATATTCATTGCTTATCCATTTTGAACTGTAATCGCTGCGTGCAATAAATCCATCTTCTGTTTGGGCAAATTTTAGAATGATATAAGGTCGTTTTCTTTCATGAAAGGTATAAAACCTTCTGTTTAGCTCCCTTTCTTTTTCTTCCAGAAAACCGGTTTCAACAATAATCCCTGAGTTTCTTAATATTTCAATACCTTTTCCTGAAACCAAAGGATTTGGATCTGTTGAGGCAATTATCACTTTTTTTATTCCGGATTCAATAATTAATGAAGTGCATGGAGGTGTTTTGCCAAAGTGCGAACAAGGTTCAAGGCTCACAAATAATGCAGATTCCTTTAACAATTCTTTTTCTTTTACACTTTTCAACGCATTGACCTCAGCATGGTGACCTCCAAAGTATTGATGAAAACCTTCACCTATAATTTTATCATCATGATAAACCAAAGATCCTACCATTGGATTTGGCATTACGTCAGGAAATCCTGAACCAGCCAAATCAATGCATCTCTCCATCAAAAGTGTTTTATTCACTGCCTCTTTGCTTAATTAAGTTAATTTTGTAGTGAAAAAATGATTGGCGAAGTTAAGCATATTATCAATAAGCTGAGTAAAAAATACCCTTCAAAAGAAGCAGAGGCAATTAGCTATATACTTTTTGAAGATTTACTTGGATACAATAAGATTGATATTTTCACCAAAACAGATTATCATTTGAATGCAGCTGAAAGTAATATTTTAAATGAAGCTGCTGATCTGGCTCTTAATGATGTACCGGTACAATATATCACCGGGAAATGTATTTTTTTAGGTTTATCAATTAAGGTAAATCCATCTGTTTTAATACCACGCCAGGAAACTGAGTTTTTAACTGATATCATTGTGAATGAAAACAAAAGTGAAGGTTTACAAATACTTGATTTATGCACAGGCAGTGGTTGTATAGCCCTTGGTTTAAAAAAACATTTAATTAATGCCCAGGTTACGGCAGTTGATATTAGCGAAAATGCTTTGAAAACTGCAAACGAAAATGCACTTCTGAATAAATTGAGTATTGATTTCATGCAAACTGATATCACGAAAATTGAGAATAATGTGTGGAAGCACGGTTTTTTTGACATTATGGTGAGTAATCCTCCCTATGTTTGTTTGTCAGAGAAGACTTTGTTAGCCCCAAATGTTGTTAATTACGAGCCTGAAAATGCACTTTTTGTCCCTGATCAAACACCGCTGATTTATTACTCAGTTATACTGAACAATTGTTTGATTTTTTTAAAAAGCAAGGCTAAAATTTATTTTGAAATTAATGAAAATTACGGGCAGGAAATCACCAATCTTATTTCAGATTATCAATTGGAAAACATTCGAATTATTCAGGATATTAATGGAAAAAACAGAATTGCAACAGCAATTAAAAAGTAGATTATTTCTTTTTCGTTTGCCCTGCCACAGCCGATATAGCAGCTGCAATTTCATCGGGATCGCCTAAGTAATAATGTTGAATCGGTTTAAGGTGTTCGTCTAATTCATACACCAATGGAATCCCGGTAGGAATATTAAGCTCCATAATCTGATCATCGCTCAGGTTGTCAAGTGTTTTAACAATTGCCCTGAGGCTGTTTCCATGAGCAGCTATGAGTAATCGTTTATTATCAATAAGGTCTTTTTTAATATTATTCTCCCAAAAAGGCATCAATCGGGCAATGGTATCTTTCAAACTTTCGGTTAAAGGTATTTCATTTTCATTTAACAGCTGATAACGTGGGTCATTTCCAACATATCTTTCATCCGATTTATTCTGAGCTGGGGGTTGTATGGCAAAACCTCTTCTCCACTTATGAACTTGATCTTCACCATGCAGGTTCACTGTCTCCATTTTATTCAAACCCTGAAGAGCACCATAATGTCGCTCGTTAAGTCGCCATGTGTTTTCAACAGGTAACCACATTAAATCCATTTCGTCAAGAACTATCCAAAGTGTGCGAATTGCACGTTTTAATACACTTGTATATGCTTTATCAAAAAAATACTCGTTTTCTTTTAAAGTTTTTCCGGCTTTAGTTGCTTCCAGAATACCTTTTTCACTTAAATCTATATCTTTCCAGCCCGTAAAACGGTTTTCCATATTCCACAGGCTTTCGCCATGACGTACTAATACCAGTTTTATCATTTCTCAATTATTTTAGGTTAATTGTGCTAATTGCTTAATACTCATCTTCATTAAAGAAGAACTCATCGTGTGTAGGATAATCAGGCCAAATTTCTTCGATACCTTCATAAGGATCTCCGTCATCTTCCAGTTCCTGTATATTTTCTATTAATTCGAGAGGCGCACCTGTTCTCATTGCATAGTCAATAAGTTCATCTTTGGTTGCAGGCCATGGAGCATCAATTAAAAATCCGGCTAATTCTAGTGTCCAATACATATAAAAACATTTTTGTTTTTACCGCAAATGTAAGAAATAATATTAATAATAAATTATTGTTTTTTTAGAAAGATTTATGCCAATAAAAATGCAAAAAAAATGTAATTTTAATACTTTTCCCCCTGAGGTGCTTTTGCATTTGTGGGATTAGTGCCTTTCAAACTCAAAATATAGCTTGCAACTTTTATAATTTGTTCCTTATTTAGCTGGTCTTTAAATGGGGTCATTCCTTTGGAAATATTCCCATTGTAAATGATATTGTAAATGTTTTCAAAAGTATTTCCATGTATCCAGTATTCATCTGTCAGGTTTGGACCGATTTGATTACCTTCACCTGAATTTCCATGACAGGTAACACAGGTGTATTTCGAAAAAACTTCTTTTCCCTGAGCAATACTGGTTTCATCGGTAAGTGCAGCAATTTCTAAAGTTTTGGTTTTATCACCTTCTTTTTGTTTGTCAGCTTTTAAACTTGCTTTTTCCAATTCAGCTATGTATTCCTGATCCTGAAGTGGAAGTGTTTTGGTTACATGATAAACCACGAGATAAAAAGCTGCAAAAACAATACTTATATAAAAAATCCACATCAGCCATGGTGGTGGAGGATTTTTTAATTCTTTGATTCCATCAAATTCGAGATGTTTAACTTTATCTTTTTCATCATCAAAAATTTGAATTTCGTTTAATTCTTTATTTTCCATCTTCTTTCAAATTTTGTTTGTTTTCATCATTAAAAGGTATATTCTTCATTCTTGTCCTGAAATCTTTACTAAGCCTAAGCACCCAAATAACTGCTCCGATAAAAACCAAAATGAACAATATCAAAGAAACTATTGGAAAAAAATTACTATGATTTATTCCTTCAATAAAGCGGCTTAATGGGCTTGCAAGCATTACTGTCATAAACTATTTTTTTATTTACGTTCAAATAATTCACCTTGTGCAGCTTTGGCATTTGGTGGATTACTGTCTAAAATGCTAATAATATAGCTGACAACAATGTTTAAATCATCTTCTTTGAGCAAATATTTCCATGCCTGCATTCCTTTTGATGGAAATCCGTTGGCTGTAATTGTATAAATGTCGTCATTTGAACCACCATGTAACCAATATTTATCGGTCAGGTTGGGGCCTATTTGATTACCTTCACCAAGCTGTCCATGACAAGCAGCGCAATTTTTCACATAAATATCTTTACCGGAAGCAAGTTTTGCTTCATCAGTAAGAGGTTCAACGGGCATTTTTAATTTTTGGTTTTGCTGATCATCTTTCTTTTCAGCCATAATATCTGCTCCTAAGCGATGTAAATAAGCAATCATAGCTACTACCTGCTTTAATTCATCTGTTGCTATTCCGTTGTTTTTTAAATCTTTAACAATTTCAGCAGCTTGTTTCATCAAGTCCTGATTAGCTATTTTATCGTATCCATTCGGATAAGGAACACCAATTTTTTGCATTGCACGAATTTTTTTAGGTGTTGACGAAGTGTCAATATTACGGGTATTGAACCATGGATATTTGGGCATTATTGTCTGTTTTTCGATGGATTTAGGGTCAAGAAAATGATTATAGTGCCATGTAGCTGTTTTATACATTTTGCCTGTAGCTACACCGGCTCGTGCCAGATCAGGTCCATTTCTTTTTGTTCCCCATAAATGTGGGTGGTCGTAAACGAATTCTCCTACTTTAGAGTATTCTCCATATCGTTCAGTTTCCGATCTGAAAGGCCTAACCATTTGTGTGTGGCAGGTTGCACAGCCATTGCTGATATAAAGATCTCTTCCCTGTAATTCAAGAGGTGTGTATGGTTTTACACTGCTAATGGTAGGAACATTCGATTTGATAAAAATTACAGGTAATATTTGTATCAAACCTCCTATTGCTACAGCTATAAAAGCAATAATTGCGAAACGAACAGGTTTGCTTTCAAGCCAGGAATGTCCTTTTTCTGAGCTTTTCTTTTCTTTTATTAATGAAGGTGCACTGTCTTCTTCCTGATGTGCAAATTTGCCGCTTTTTGCTGTTTTGACTAGGTTATAGATTAATAGTATCATCCCCGACAAATACAAAGCACCGCCTAATGCTCGTGTAACATACATCGGAATTAAACGGGTAACAGTTTCGAGGAAATTTGGATAAGCCAGTAATCCGTCTTCGGTAAATTGCTTCCACATTAAAGTTTGTGTAAAAGCTGACCAGTAGAGTGGTATTGCATAAAATAAAATACCAAGTGTGCTTATCCAGAAGTGAATATTGGCTAATTTTTCTGAAAACAGTTTAGTTTTAAATATTTTAGGGAACAACCAGTAGAGCATACCAAAGGTTAAAAATCCATTCCATGCCAAAGCGCCTACGTGAGCATGTCCTACTGTCCAATCAGTAAAATGGCTGATAGCATTTACATTTTTTAACGACAAAGCCGGACCTTCAAGTGTTGACATACCATAAGCAGTTATCCCGACAACATAAAATTTAAGTATTGCACTTTCCCGAACTCTGTCCCAAGCTCCGCGTAAAGTAAGTAATCCGTTTACCATTCCACCCCAAGAAGGAGCAATAAGCATTATGGAGAATACAACACCCAGCGATTGAACCCAATCAGGAACTGCCTGATAAAGTAAATGATGAGGGCCTGCCCAGATATATAAAAATATTAGCGTCCAGAAATGCAATACCGATAAACGGTATGAATAAACCGGCCGATTGGCTGCTTTTGGTACAAAATAATACATTAATCCAAGAAAAGGAGTGGTCAGGAAAAATGCAACCGCGTTGTGACCATACCACCATTGGACAATTGCATCTTGCACACCTGCATATACCGAATAACTTTTAAATAAGCTGACAGGTATTTCCAAAGAGTTAAAAATGTGCAGTATAGCTATTGTCAGAACTGTAGCAATATAAAACCAAATGGAAACGTATAAATGTTTTACTCTTCTTTTTGCAATTGTGCCAAAGAGGTTGATGCTATATACTACCCAAACCACTGCTATTAAAATATCAATTGGCCATTCCAGTTCAGCATATTCTTTAGTTGTGGTATAACCCATCGCCAGAGTGATTGCAGCCAGAGCAATAATTAATTGCCATCCCCAGAAATTAATAATTCCTAACTGGTAGCTGAAAACTCTTGTTTTTAGCAATCGTTGCATTGAATAATACAAGCCAGCAAAAATGGCATTACCTACAAATGCAAAAATTACTGCATTGGTATGAATCGGGCGTAACCTGCCATAGCTTAAAAAATCAACGCCAAAATTAAGTGCAGGAAATGCCAGCTGAAGTGCAATTAATACACCTACCAGCATACCAACAACTCCCCAGAAAATGGTGGCTATTGAAAACAGCCTGACAATCTTATTGTCGTAATAAAATGTTTGTTGTTCCATAACTAATCTTTTTTATCTTCGTTCTGATTATTGTTTTCGTCATCAAATAAAATTCTTACAGAAGGAGAATACTCATCTTCATATTGTCCGTTTTTAACACTCCATATAAATGCTACCAAAAATCCTAAGGCCAATATCAGGCTTACAGCTATTAAAACATAAATTACAGACATTATTAATAATATATTCAGCAATTCAAATATAAAATCAGTTTCTGTTTTGACTGTAGTGAACTTAATATAATCCTTCTTTATAATTATTCTAAACAAGTTTAATGGTTTATAAATATCACCCGTTTTGTAAATAGTTTAATGTCAATTAGATAGGTTTATTTAGGATACCTTTAACTGATTAAACGGATATACAACTAACTAACTATTAATATATTAAGAGCTATGATCACAAAAAGCTTAAGAACCTTTTCTTTTGTAGCATTACTGTACATATTCACCTCTACCAATTTCATTTATGCACAGTACTATGAATATAATTTCGGTACCGGAAAAAAATCATATACTACATCAGGTAATACAACTTCATGGATGCCTCAGCCCAGTGCAGGTGAAGAGCGCATTGCCATTGGAAATCAGCAAAGCGGGAATTTTGCTTTGATGAATCCGGGAAAATCTGCATTAGGATCAAACACTGAATTACGTTTTCGGGCTGCTTCAGCTTCTAATAAAACAAACTATTTTTTAATATATAGTTTTTCTGGTTCAGGAAACACTGATTTTTATTTTAAGTTTGAAGTAATTTTTGGTGATATAAACGGAGAAGATAATGTAACTTCAGGTACTTTTAATTTTAATATAGGTAATGGTTCAGGATTTACCAATCATAATGATGCTCAACCTCAGGCTTCACAGGTTTTTGCAGGACTAAGATGGGTTTATGGCAGTAGCGGAGCAATAACAACTTCTTATCGTACAGGAAATACAAGTTATACAACAATTTCAGGGTCTCCTTTTCAGCAAGAAACAGCTTATTTGGTTGAAATACTTGCTAATAATAATACAACAAACAAAACAGTAAAGTATAATGGCGCAAATGTAACTATTTAATGCCGGCAAATATCATCTCTATGTAAATGGAACATTAATTTCAAGCAATTTGCCATCCTCAGGCATCAGCACAAATACTAATGTGGATGATTTTGGTTTCTGGGGATACTCAAGTTCAAGCAGCGATACTTCACTGAGAGCACACATTTTCTTAGATAATATTGTTTATACGATTGGATTACCAAATTCTATCAATCCTGATTCAACAACCTGGACGGGTAATGTTTCAACTGCCTGGATGAATTCAGGTAACTGGACAAACGGAATTCCGAATTCTTATACAGATGTTACTATTCCTTCGGGAAGATCAAGATATCCATTAATAACAGGAGATTATTCATGTAAAGACCTGTATATTGAAAATGGAGGAACTGTTACCATAAGTTCTTCAGGTTCTTTAACTGCTAATGGAAATACTACTAATTACGGAATTTTTACACTATCATCTGATGCAAACGGAACAGGATGTTTTATTGATAATGGTCATGTAAATGGAGGTACCAATTATATTTTTAACAGATATTTCCCTAATAAGGGTTATCACTATATTTCTTCCCCTGTTGACAATGGTAGTGCATCAGGGCTCTCTGGTGTCAAGGCATTATATTATTACAACGAAATGGATACCTCATGGAAGCGGGATATAGGTTGGGTATCTCAAAGTACATCAGGTATTCTTCAAAATGCAAAAGGTTATGCCTGTAATGTTACTTCTGCTACCACCAAATCTTTTACAGGTGTTCCTAATACAGGAGATGTAACTATTTCAGTAAGCAACAGCCCTAACATGAATGGACGAGCTATGGGTTATACCGATTGCGATGGATGGAATCTGATTGGGAATCCATATCCTTCTTGTGTAAATGCGAATTATTTCCTTTCTTATGCAGGAAACTCAGGTATAAGTGGTACACTTTATTTTTGGGATGATGATCAAACAGGAGGGCAAGGATATAATAGAAATACTGATTATGCATCCTATAATGTTTTAGGTGCAACTTCTGCTACTGGTGGTGGCTCCGGTGTTTTACCTGAAGGAATGATTGCTCCCGGACAGGCATTTTTTGTAAGGCTTCCAAGTTCAGGTGCTACAACTTTATATTTTCAAAACTGGATGAGAACAAACAATCCTAATTCTCATTTTTACATTCCTGTTATTAAAACTGAAAGATCATCAACTCGCTTTTCATTAAGAAACAATCATAATCATTTCAACGATTTAATAATTGGTTTCGCAGATGATGCTACCGATGGTTTTGATAAATTATATGACGGAGAAAAAATGAAAGCTCATCCATATACCTCTTTTTATTCAATATTAAATCAAAACGAAATGGCTATTCAAGGTCTTTCATATCCAACATCAACTAAAATTGTTCCTTTGGGGATGGATGTCAAAATCGAAGGACAATATGAAATTAAACTGGAAGAAAAAGCTAAAATGCCAAACAATCTAAAAATTGTTTTAGAAGACCGCTATCTGAATGTTTTTACCGATTTAACCAACGGAAAGAATAAATATACATTTAAAATCAGTTTAAAGGGCATTTATGATCATCGTTTTTTTATTCATTACATACCTTATCAGGGACCAATCCTTGTTGATATTAATGAAAATGATGTTCAGGATTTTGAAGTTTATTCTTCTGATAATATTGTTTACATTTCTAACCCGGAAGGAAAAATTATAGAGTATTCTATTTACGATATTGCAGGTAAACAAGTATTCAAAGGTAAATCAGAAAATGCAATTACTCAACAAACTATTGATATAACTGGTGTTTATATAGTAGTTATTAATGTAAATGGATTGAATAAGTCGTATAAAGTGTTTATTAATGGCAATTAAAATTAGTTTACATTAATAATTTAATGCAAAGGGGTAGCTCTTTATCCCCCATAATTTTTAAGAAATAAATTCCCGGCCTAAAATCAGTTTTAACAATTTTAAGTGTATTATTTTCTGATAATAGCTGATTAAAAATTTGTTGTCCTAAACCATTGTAAAGAGATAAATTTACCGGCTGCTTGCTTAATGAGTTTACACTCACTGTAAATTGATTTTCATAATTATAAACCTTAACTGACAACTCATTACTCTGATCATTGTTAACGCTGATAAATTCTCTTGCTAAAACAGAATCAGTTTTAACAGAAACGCAACCTTGATTATTTGTAACCGTATAAGTGACAAAGTATTTGCCTTCCTTTGAATAGGAGTAAACAGGATTATCAGTTTCTGAACTGTCTCCATCTCCAAAATGCCATTTATGATTTGATATTTCAAACACTTTATCTATACTCAGGTTGGTAAAACTAACTGTAGAATCGAGATAAGGATTTTTATCTGATATTTTAAAATTTGCTTCAAGGCTGTTGCAAATAACAAATTTCTGTGTGTCTTTGGCTGAGATGCATTGGTTGTTGTGCCCCAATGAAAGTATCGAAAGGGTGAAAAATGAGCGGTTTAAATCGGCCGGAGCTGTGGTATAATTGATTTTTTTATCGAAATAAGAAGGAGAAATACTGCCACTTGATTGACCTGGAACCATATTCCATTGAACCCCATTGGCATATCTGACAGTCGAACCTATTGAAACATAGGGCGATAATTCGCCAGGATATAAACTTTTCAATTTCTGAATCTGGATTTCAGGTTTATGAAAAATATTAAGATTCAGACTGCGTTCTACTTCACATCCTGTTGAATGCTTATAACGGTAAATTACTTTTACCTGACTGAATGAATCATTTTGTTTAGAAGGTGAAAAATAGCAGGAATCAATGATCCATCCGGGACAAATAATCTGACCTCCTGCAGGACTAGCATTTAGCTTAATCTTAACTTTTTCGCTGCAATAGGTCGTTTTATTATCCTCAGTATTAAAACTCATGGTAACTGAGGGATGAATGTAAATACTTTGGGTATCAGTTAATTCACACCCGAATTGATTATAATAAGTGTAAAATAGCTTGAATGAACCTGAATACATGTTTGAAGGTGTCAGGATATTATTATTTTCTCCCGCTGAATAGCTGCAACGCCAGTCTCCACCTGAAGGTACTCCGTATGGATTCAAATCAAGTGGGCTGCTGTTTCGGCATAAAACAGGAAGTTTTATCGTGCTTACACTTGTCGGTGACGGATTAATAGTTACCATGGTCGAGTCAACTGAATGGCAAAGGCTGTTGGGCTCGGTATATTCATATTTTAACCAATAATCACCTTGTCCCACTTTTTTAGGATGAACATAATAACTGTTTTTATTCAAAAGTTTTTTATTGACGGAACTCCATTTTCCTCCTGCAGGAGTAACAAAAGGTCTGATGTCAAATGAATCTTCGTTTTCACATAGTGGCGGAATACCATAAAAGAATATAAAATTACCAGGATTCACTACCATGGTGTCGGTTGAAATGCATTGTGAGGTATCAGACACAAAAATACTGTATGAAGTAGAATTAGTTATTGCACTTGTTTGAATGGTGTTGTTGGTATCGTTTGTATTCCATAAATATTTAACCCGACCTTTTGAATTTCCGACAAAAGGAGAAATTAAAATGCTGTCTCCAAAACAAATATTAGTATCTGAAGGTAAATCAACATAAATAAAACTGTCGGTTTGAATATATTTAATCTGATTTTCGGAACAGGCACTGTCGGCTACAATAGTATGATTTACAAAATATTTTCCCGGTTTATGATATTTAAAAAGGAATGAATCTTCAGTAGAATAAAGGTCTCCGTTTCCGGTCCATACACTTTTATAGTTATACAGTTTAGCAGGCATTTTGGCTTTAAATTCATATTCTCCGCATGATTTTTTAATAATTTCCAAATCGGCCTTTAATGTATCAGGATAAACATTTAATAATACTCGTCTGATAATTTGAGCTGAAACTGGGCAGTTATTATCCCGGGCAATAACAAATACCTCATAAGAAGTTTTACTGATATCAGATCGGGTTGGTATCCATTTAAACTCTGCAGAACTATGTTTTACTTGTTGATTAGTGGTTTGCCATGATATATTATTTAGTTGATGAACAATGTAAAAATTAACACTGTCGTCACTGTCAAGGTCTTTAGAAGTGTAATTCAATTTGATTTCGGAACCTGCGCAAACCGACATCATAGACGGACCAGTTAAAGTTGGAAAATTATTGATAGGGCAATTGATCACAATTACACCCATTTCACGTCTTGTTTCTCCTATTAAATTGCCTTTACGATATATTTTAACATTCACACAAAACATGGTTTCACATGCTTTCATTGGTCGAAAGCTAATAATTCCTGTTTTTGAATCAAGTTTAAAACCTAACGGATAAGATTGATTGTTGTTCGGAAAACCCCAAAATTCAAGTGGTTTGTCAAAACTGTATTGCCCGCTGTATGATAGTGTATGTGCAGAATCGCTCATGGGGGAAACCAAAGAAAATACTATGGAATCATTAGCTGCATTTATCATTTCAGCGTCTATTACGATATCAGATGTTGTACAGCACAATACTGTTTTAGTTCCGCTAAAAAAAGGTGAGCGGTTGCTGTCGCTTACACATCTGTTGATGATGGCATAAGTATAAAATCCTTTTCCTCCCAAGCCCGTATTAATTGAATAAGATCTGCTTTCAACATTGGGAGATACAATTATTTCACAATCTGTTAAGTTCTTGAAAATAAATAGTTTGGTATATGTCATTTTTCTAAGTCCGTAGCCAAAACTACTGCATCCCGGATCACATTTACTGCATTGTTTCGGGCAACATCCGGTTACATCAATAGTACTTTTTGCTGTCAATACCTCCTGATGAATTAAAGCTCCTCCCGTTTTATATCTGAAAGTAAGTTTTGCTGAATTTGTTGAGCTTGACCGGCAATCTGTAATTACTTCGTAAGAAACAATAATACTATCTTTTCCAGCTACAATCCAACTGATATCGGAACCATAAACATCTGCGGCATACAATTTATGATTTTCCTGAAACATTATTTCAGCAAGCATTATCAGTAAAATGCAAGCTAATTGCCTGATCTTAAGTTTTTTCATCAGAATAATTAGAATTCGAAGATACAATTTTTTGAAAAAATATAATTTGAACAATAAAGGCATGATGATTGTTTAGATTGAGACCTTATTTAGAACAATTATAAATAAAATTTACTAACCACTAAAATTATTAAAAATGAATAAAGTATTTAACTTAATGATTGTCTTACTTTTATCAATTACAAGCTTCAGTGCATTTTCTTTGAATGCCAATGATGATGCTAATGAATCAAAGGTAAAAGAAACTGTTATCAATCAAATTGAATATCCTGATTTTGCAAAAGAACAAAATATTCAGGGAGATGTTTTTGTCTGCTTTTCTGTATCAAGAGATGGAAAAGTAGTTGTTTTATCATCCAATTCGGCTGAAGAAAAACTTCAGAATTATGTTGTTCAAAAAATGAAAACTATTGATTTATCATCAGTAGATGTGCAGGTTGGATATACATACAATGTAAAATTCAGCTTTCAGCTGTTATAATTTCTGATTTAACAAAGAGCGAAACCCGGTATTTATTGCCGGGTTTTTTATTTTATAAGTTGCTGTGCAGTAAAAAGTCTTTCATAAATACCTTTTCCTGCAATTAATTCTGAATGGGTTCCTGTTTCTGCTATTTCACCTTTGTCTAATACAACTATCATATCCGCATTCTGAATGGTACTTAAGCGGTGCGCAATTACAATACTGGTGCGGTTTTTCATCAGATTAGATATTGCTTCCTGAACTATTAATTCAGAAACTGTGTCAAGTGACGATGTTGCCTCATCCAGCACTAAAATAGGAGGATTTTTTAAAATGGCACGTGCTATACTGATTCGCTGCCGCTGACCTCCCGACATCAATCCGCCACGGTCGCCAACATTGGTTTGATATCCGTTTTCAAATTCCATGATAAAATCGTGAGCATTGGCTGCTTTGGCTGCTGCTATTACATCTTCTTCACTTATTTTGTCAATTCCAAATGCAATGTTGTTAAAAAATGTATCGTTAAATAAAATGGGCTCCTGAGTTACTATGGCCATCATTCCTCTCAGCTCCGACAATGTCATGTTGCGGATATCTGTGCCATCAATGCTGATGCTACCTGATTTTACATCATAAAACCTGAATAACAATTCAACTAATGTTGTTTTTCCGCTACCAGATTCGCCTACTATAGCGATGGTTTTTCCTTTTGGGATTTCAAGTTTGATATTTTTCAAAACATCTGTGCTGTTGTATGCAAAACTCACCTTTTGGTAGCTGATCTGAAAATTAAAACCGTTAATTGAAACAGGATTATCAGGGTTTTTTATCAACAAAGGGGAGTCGTACAGCTTAAATAGTCTTTCACCTGAAGCAACTCCTTTCATAATATTACTGTAGGCTGATGTAAGATGTTTTGAAGGAGAAATAATTTGTTGAAAATAAAACACAAACGTAATGATTGTTGCTGCTTCGATACTCCCATTAAAAACCAATCTGCCACCAAACCATAAAAACACACCTATTGTAATAACCCCGAAAGATTCTGAAATTACCGGAATGAGGTTGATGCGGTGAAACTGACGCCTGGCATAACCGGAATATTTACTATTGTATTTTTCAAAAACATTGTTGACGTAGTTTTCGGCCCTGAAAGCTTTAATTACCCTGACTCCGCTGGTAAATTCATCAATAACGCTCATCAGCCACGACAACATTCCCTGTGCCCTTGTTGAGTTTCTTTTTAACGATTTTCCAATTGAAGTTATAAGTACAGCTGCAAGTGGTAACAACAAAAACACCAATATTGTTAATTGAAATGAGGCGATAAACATTACAGTTAAAAACGCAATTATTGTTACTGGTTCTCTGATAATTGTCTGAAACGAAACAACAATAGAATTTTCAATTTCCTGAACATCAGCAGTCAGACGTGTCATAATATCTCCTTTACGTTCACCTTCAAAATAGGCAATTTGCAGCCAACTTACTTTTCTGAATACCGATTGACGTAAATCTCTGATAACTTTTGTACGTATGTTTGCCATAAAAAACATGGCAAAATACCTGAAAACATTACCTATTAAGTTAATAGAAATAATCAGAATGATGGAAAACCAGAGAGCTGGCATTTTATTGTCGGGATGGGCATGTAGCCTTTCAACTATTTCTTCTGTGAAATAACTCAGATAATTAATGCTGTTTACTTTTGAATTAAGCATTGAACTTACCGGTTCATCTTTAAAAACAAGGTTAATTACCGGTTCGAGTAACGCAATTGATGATACCAGAAAAACTATCGAAAAAATGGTAAATAAAATATGAAGTATTACTTCACGGGTGTATGGCCTGATAAACTTTAATATCCTCCAATATGTTTTCAATGCAAAATTTAAATTATCCTGCAAAACTACTATTTTATATCAAATTTAATAGCAAAGGCAATTAATAGAATAGGGCTGCTTAATAATTAATAATATCGTAAAGAGTATCATTAGCTTATTATCTTTGCCGGAGAAAAAAATAGTGATTTAATGAAAAAGAAAGCCTTAATCACCGGTGTAACAGGACAAGACGGTGCATATTTATCAGAACTTCTTCTACAAAAGGGTTACGAAGTTCATGGAATAAAAAGACGTTCTTCCTTATTTAATACAAATCGTATTGACCATATATACAAAGATTTACATGAAGCAGATGTTAATTTTAAACTTCATTATGGCGACCTCACCGATTCAAGCAATATTATTGGAATAATTCAGAATGTTCAGCCCGATGAAATTTATAACCTTGCTGCACAAAGCCATGTTCAGGTGAGTTTTGAAACCCCTGAATATACGGCTAATGTTGATGCTTTGGGTACATTAAGAGTTCTTGAAGCAGTCAGACTTCTTGGTATGATTAATAAAACAAAAATTTATCAGGCTTCAACTTCCGAACTTTACGGTAAGGTGCAGGAAATTCCTCAAAGCGAAAAAACACCATTTTATCCACGCTCTCCTTATGCAGCTGCAAAAATATATGGTTACTGGATAATGGTTAATTATCGCGAAGCATATAATATGTTTGCCTGCAATGGTATTCTTTTTAATCATGAATCACCTATGAGAGGCGAAACTTTTGTAACCCGTAAAATTACTTTGGCTGCTGCACGTATTGTTAATGGTTTACAAGAAAAACTTTATCTGGGAAACCTTGCTGCCAAACGCGACTGGGGTCATGCTAAAGACTATGTCGAAGCCATGTGGATGATACTTCAACAATCTCAACCCGATGATTATGTTATTGCTACCGGTAAAACTACTGAAGTCAGGGAATTTGTCAGGCTTACTTTTGCTAAGTTGGGTGTAATACTGAATTTTACAGGTGAAGGAGTTCACGAAAAGGGAATTGTTGAAGGTTTTGACAAGGAAATAATGAATAAATTGGAAATCTCCGATAAATATCTGAAAAAAGGTGATGTTGTTCTTGAAGTTGACCCTCGTTATTTTCGCCCTACCGAAGTTGACCTGTTGCTTGGTGACCCGACTAAAGCTATGAATAAACTAGGATGGAAACCAAAACATGACCTTGATATGCTGGTTGATGATATGATACATCACGACCTGAAAAAAATGAAAAAAGAGAGATTTCTTGTTGATACAGGTTATAAAACAAAAAGCCAGACAAAATAATGAATATAGATGCAAAGATTTACATTGCCGGTCATCTCGGGATGGTTGGCTCAGCTATTCACCGCAATTTAATTTCAAAAGGTTATTCTAATTTTGTTTTCCGCTCAATTGATGAACTTGACCTCCTGAATCAGGAAGATGTGGCCGCTTTTTTTTACTCAGAAAAACCTGAATATGTAATACTTGCAGCTGCGAAAGTGGGTGGAATCCTTGCCAACAATACCTACAGGGCTCAGTTTATTTATGAGAATCTGATGATACAAAACAACATCATTCATCAGAGTTACCTGAATGGGGTTAAAAAACTGTTGTTTTTAGGTTCCAGTTGTATTTATCCTAAAATGGCTCCCCAACCTATTAAAGAAGAGTTTTTGCTAACCGGTCTTTTAGAAGACACTAATGAACCTTATGCCATTGCCAAAATAGCAGGTATTAAAATGTGTGAAGCTTACCGCGACCAGTACGGCTGCAACTTTATTTCGGTGATGCCTACCAATCTTTACGGACCAAATGATAATTTTGATCTGAAAAACAGCCATGTGTTGCCTGCATTAATACGTAAATTTCATGAAGCTAAAATCAATAATGCTTCTTTTGTAGAAATTTGGGGAACTGGAACTCCTATGCGTGAATTTTTATATGTTGACGACATGGCAGATGCCTGTGTTTTTTTGATGGAAAACTACAACGATAAACAATTTCTCAATGTTGGTTGTGGTTCCGACCTCTCAATTAAAGACCTGGCATTGCTGGTGAAAAAAGTAGTGGGATACAATGGAGATTTACATTTCGATACTTCAAAACCGGATGGAACACCACGAAAATTGCTGGATGTATCAAAACTTTTTGCAACAGGATGGAAACCAAAAGTATCCCTTGAAGAAGGAATTACCAGGGTTTACAATCAGGTATTTCTGAAAAAATAAGTGGTTTTGTTGTCATTATGTGTTCAAAGTGTTTAGCTCTGGATACAGAGATTATTTAATTCCAATGGCAAAACTTTCATAATAACTCCTGATTCAGCAGTAACTAATATCAGAATGAGTATTACTGAATAAGTTATAGTCTGGCTTGATGTATATCAATTCATTTTACTGGCAATTTTTATAATCCAACGTTAATTTTGTAATTTTAATTGATTAACTTGAATGAAGAAATTAACCTTATTTTATATTATTATTTCAGAATTTGTTTTTGTCTTTTTTAATTTGAATGCATTTGCTCAATTGCATTTTCCAAAAGGTAAAAGCCTTAATCTGATAGCCGATACCTCCTATGTTTATTACCAGACTGAAATAAGATTTTATACCGGAAAATATTCAATGAATGATTACAAATGGGTGAAAGTATCTGACTCTCTGGAGCTTGCATGGTTTTTTTCAGGATGTTTTAATGGTGATTGTTATAATGACCTGCCCGATAGTAATATGTTTGTTAGTGAATATGGTATAAATGATACAACCGGTTTTATTCGTTGCCACATCGACTGCGATAATGTTGATGGTGTATCTGCATTTTCTTATCTGGTTTATAATACTAAAAACTGGCAAGATCAGGCAATACTTAATTTCAGGGTGTTTTATAAAAATACTTCTTCTGTTCCTGATTACAATAAATCAAACAATCCTCAGGATTATATAATAGTTTCAGGCAATAATAGCATGATAATTAAGTTTTTTAATCATCAGGAAAAGCAAAACTTAACATTATTTGATTTTTCCGGAAAAATGCTTTTTACTGCTACATCTGATTCCGAAACAATGACCATCGAAAATCTTAGAAAAGGACTTTATTTTATCAAAGTAAACGATAGTCTTTTTAAGAAAGTTTATGTTGACTAAATTTATTGAGAATTGTATTTTATAATTGAAAAATAGTACTGCTTCCGTATTTATTTACCATAAATATAATTTATAATCTTGTCAGATTTCACCAATAAAAACTATGTTCTTTAATAGACTATTGCAACCAGAGCTGTATTGATTAAATAAAATAAATAAGTGAACTGTGGTAATGAATGCAATTATAAACCTGATAAGCAAATGTCAATAATTAGATTGATTTTACTTATTCAGTTCTTTTTATATTTGCGGCTGATAGAATATCTGTTTAACTAACTTTAATTAAAGATTTATGAAAAATTTAATACTACTGATAATTGCTGTTACAGGAATTATTTTGATTTCATCCTGTTCGGGTAAGAAAGAAAAAACAGAGCAGGCTGTTGAAACTTCGGTTGCTGAAGAAACCCTTCAAGCTGATTTTACAGCAGGCAAAGATATTTATAAAGCTAAATGTGTGGTATGCCATCAGGAAAACGGACAAGGAATTGCCGGTCAATTTCCTCCGCTTGCTAATGCCGATTATTTACTTGCTGATAAAAAACGTGCTGTAGAGCAGGTTTTAAACGGATCGAATAAACAAATTGAAGTGAATGGAGTAAAATATAGTATGCCAATGCCTCCGCAGGTTGAAACTCATCAGGAAGCAGTTGATGTGGTCAACTACATTTTAAATGAATGGGGAAACAATGGTGGTACCATCACTTTAGATGAAGTAAAAGATATAGAAATAGTTCGTCAAAAATAAATTGATAAAAATGAAAACAAATTCCCTGATTTTTTTCCTTTGTATAACAGCTTTTTCTTTGAGTGCTTTTGCCCAAAAAGATAAGGAGGCTGACAAGATTGGTATTTATGAAAATCTGAATGGTTTTGTACCTGATGATATTACATTGCTTGACAAAGATTCGAACATTGTAAATTTTAAACAGTTAATTGATAAGCCTACCGTACTTGCTTTGGTTTATTACACCTGCCCCGGTATATGCAGTCCTTTGTTAGATGGACTGGCAGAATTGATTGACAATTCCGATTTGATTATCGGTAAGGATTATCAGGTGCTAACAGTAAGTTTTAATTACAGTGAATTGCCCTATCTGGCAAAATCAAAGCGGGTAAATTATATTGCTCAGATTGACAGAAAAATAGATGAAAAAGGATGGTTGTTTTTTACTGGCGATAGTGTCAATGTCTATAAACTGACAAATTCGGTTGGTTTTATGTTCAAACGTGAGGGTAAAGATTTTATTCATGCAGCCACACTTATTGTGATAAGCCCTGAAGGAAAAATTACCCGTTATCTTTATGGAACCAAGTTTTTACCTTTCGATTTAAAAATGTCAGTTATTGAATCGCGTAAAGGAAAAGCTTCCCCTACCATCTCAAAAGTGCTAAAGTATTGTTTCAGCTACGATGTAGAAGCGAAAAAATATGTGTTAAATATTACCCGTATTGCTGCTACATTTGTATTATCAGGAGTAGCTATATTTTTTATCTTTTTGGTGGTAAAAAGAAAAAGAAAAATTAATACAGAAAATTAAATTTTATGACAGAATCACTTAACAAAGCGCATCTTAATTTTTACGAAGATTCCGGAGGAAGAAAAGGTATTTTCAAATGGATTGGAAGTACTGACCACAAGAGAATAGGATTGTTGTATTTTTATTCTATTGCTATATTCTTTCTGGTGGCGGTTGCATTGGGTATATTGATGAAATTGGAAATGCTCACACCGGGTAAAAATGTGATGGATGCACAACAGTATAACAGCTTTTTTACCCTGCATGGAGTTATCATGATATTTCTTTTTATCATTCCGGGTATTCCGGCTGTTTTCGGAAATTTTAGTTTACCATTGGTATTGGGAGCCAAAGATGTTGCTTTTCCACGCCTGAATCTCTTTTCATGGTATCTTTATCTGTCAGGTGCAATTCTGGCATTATTGACATTAGTAGTAGGAGATGGCCCGGCTGATACCGGTTGGACATTTTATGCTCCTTACAGTGTAAAAACCGGAACGAATGTTTCAATGTCGGTGTTGGCGGCTTTTATTCTTGGTTTTTCATCTATTCTGACAGGACTTAATTTTTTAACCACTATTCACCGAATGAGAGCTCCCGGAATGGGATGGTTCAGAATGCCTCTTTTTGCATGGTCAATTTATGCTACCTCATGGATTCAGGTTTTAGCAACTCCGATTGTTGGAATAACACTTTTAATGATAGTTGCTGAGCGCTCTCTCGGAATTGGTTTATTTGATCCATCTCTTGGCGGAGACCCTATTCTTTATCAGCATTTATTCTGGATTTACTCTCACCCTGCTGTTTATATCATGGTTCTTCCAGGAATGGGTGTTATTTCCGAAATTTTACCAGTTTTTTCCAGAAGAAAAATATTTGGCTACAAGGCTATTGCCTATTCAAGTTTAGCAATTGCTTTTATTGGTTATTTTGTTTGGGGACATCACATGTACACCAGCGGAATGAGTGAACTGGCTCGTATTATTTTTTCATTGCTGACATTTTTAGTGGCAGTACCTAGTGGTATAAAGGTATTTAATTGGCTTGCAACGATTTATAAAGGCTCCATAGACCTTAAACCACCTATGCTTTATGCTTTAGGTTTCATTTTTCTTTTTGTTATTGGTGGATTGACAGGTTTGATTCTTGGTGCATTGGCTACCGATGTTCATGTTCATGATACTTATTTTGTGGTGGCACATTTTCATTTTGTGATGTTTGGTGGAACTGGCTTTGCCTTTTTTGCTGCTCTTCATTATTGGTTTCCAAAAATTTATGGAAGAATGTACCATATTAAAAGAGCAGTCATCGGATTTTGGATTATTATTATTGGCTTTATGCTGATGTATTTCCCAATGTTTATTCTCGGAATGATGGGCATGCCAAGAAGGTATTACGATTATCTCCCTGAATATCAGGACTTACATGTTTTTTCAACCATAGGTTCCTGGATTTTGGTTTCAGGAATATTATTTATGATCGTCAACTTAATTGTAGGTGCACGCAAAGGTGAAAAAGCAGGACGTAATCCATGGAATGGTTTAACACTCGACTGGCAAACTGATACTCCTCCAACTTTGGAAAACTTTGAAGAAGAACCTATTGTTACCGAAGGTCCTTATGAATACAAATAAAATTTAGTAATACTTAAAACAAAGAATATGACTGTTCACAGAGACGATGCAGCCTCAAAAATGGGAATGTGGATATTCCTTTTTACGGAGTTGTTATTATTTGGTGGCTTATTTCTGGTTTATTCGATTTACCGGTTCAGAAATGCGGATGCATTTGCTCATGCTGGCCACGAATTAGATGTTTTTATTGGCACAGTTAACACAATTGTGCTGATAACCAGTAGTTTGACGGTAGCTCTTTCAATAACTGCCATTCAAAAAAATAACAAAAAGCTTGCTTTAGGAATGCTATGGTTAACCCTGTTTTTTGCCCTTGTTTTTTTGGTTAACAAATATTTTGAATGGACTCATAAAATTGAACATGGTTTATTTCCAGGGATGGAACACTATATGGGTTTACCTGCAGGGGAAAAACTGTTTTTCTATCTATATTATTTTATGACCGGACTTCATGCCTTACATGTTATTGTAGGTGCAACACTGCTGCTTTTTGTAGTTGCCCGTATCCGTAAAGGTCTTATTACTTTCGACAATTTTGTTTTTCACGAAAATGGCGGGCTTTACTGGCATTTGGTTGACTTAATCTGGATTTATCTTTTTCCTTTATTTTATCTTATTCACTAATTATTAAAAAAATATAATCATGAGTAAAGAGAAACATCATATTGTATCTTATAGCTTTCATACCTGGATATGGGTAGGTTTACTGATACTTACATTTCTGACAGTTGCATCGGTAACAGTTGATTTGAAGAATTTTATTGTATTCGCAGCTCTTTTAATAGCTACTGTTAAAGCTGCTCTGGTTGCAGTTTATTTTATGCATCTCAAATTTGACAGTAAAATATTAGCCATGATGCTTGGTCTGGTCATGCTGGTTTTTATTGCTTTTATTATTCTAACCTTTGTTGATTATTCATTCAGATAAATAATAAGTTATGTTTTCAGGAGTATCCAATTTAACCAATACTGTTGATATGGCTTTTGCCATTATTCTCGGTATAAGTTTATTCTTTCTAATCGGAATTACTTTTTTTATGGTGTTTTTTGTGATAAAATTCAATAAAAAAAGACACCCAAAAGCAGTTCAGATAAAAGAAAATACCAAACTAGAAATAGCTTGGACAGTAATTCCAACTATTTTAGTGATTTTTATGTTTTTTGTTGGCTGGCTGGGATATATACCATCACGTAAAGTTCCGGCAGGTGCAATGGAAATTAAAGTTACTGGTAGGATGTGGAGCTGGACATTCGACTACCCCAACGGAAAATTCAGTAATGATGTATTGGTTGTACCTCTTAATAAAGCTGTTAAACTGAATTTATACTCACCTGATGTACTTCATAGTTTTTATGTTCCTGCCTTCAGAATCAAGGAAGATGTAGTTCCCGGTAAAGAAAACTATATGTGGTTTAAGGCGGAGAAATTAGGCGAATACGATGTTCTTTGTGCTGAATATTGCGGCTTAAACCATGCTTATATGCTTGGAAAAGTTAAGGTTATACCTGAAGCAGAATTTATTGCCTGGTACAACAAAGTTGAAACCGACAGCTCTAAAATTGAACCATTAGGTCTTCAGATTATTAAGAAAAATGCCTGTATTGCCTGTCATTCACTCGATGGGTCAAAAATTGTCGGACCTTCTTTTAAAAATGCTTTTGATAAAGAAAAAACTATTTTGGTTGACGGAAAAAAGAAAAAGATTATCGTTGATGATGAATATATTAAAAGGGCTATTTACGACCCGAATGCAGAGATTGTAGATGGATACAATAAAGGTTTAATGGTAAGTTATAAAGAGCAGATTAGTGAAGCTGAGTTAAAAGAAGTGATTTTATTCCTTAAATCTTTGCATGACAGCAAATAATAAGTCAATTTTTTCTCATTATCTCGATTTAGCAAAATTCAGGATAACTATTGCGGTTACTATAACTACAATGACTGGTTATAGTATGTATAATGGCGGGTTTTCATTGAAAATGATACTACCTGCATTAGGGCTTTTTTTTGTGGCCTGCAGTTCATCTGTTATTAACCAGATTCAGGAAATAGGAAAAGACCGCCTGATGGAACGTACCCGTATGCGTCCTTTACCTTCAGGAATTATCAGTATGCTTAATGCCTGGATTTTTGCCATATTACTGTTTGTTACTGGGAGTTTAATCCTTTATTTTTCTGCCAATACAATAAGTATGTTGCTCTCATGGCTGGCTTTTGCTTGGTATAATGGTATTTATACCTATTTGAAGCGTGTTACTGCATTTGCTGTTGTTCCCGGTTCAGTTATTGGAGCAATACCGCCCGCAGTAGGCTGGACAGCAGCTGGTGGAGGCCTTAATGATACAATTATTTTAAGTGTATGTTTTTTCTTTTTCATTTGGCAAGTTCCTCATTTCTGGCTTTTGCTCATGAAATATGGCAAACAATATCAGGAGGCCGGATTTCCTTCCCTTACAGGCATTTATTCAGATATTCAACTGAAACGCATTACTTTTATCTGGTCGGTGGCAATGGCAGTATCTGCTGTTTTGCTGACTTTTTTCCCTGTAATACAAAGCTTATTTGCAAAAATTGCCATTGTATTGTCTTCAGTAGCGATAGTTATTATTTTTGTTTCGCTTCTTTCCGGGTCAGAACGAAAAAAGGCATTAAAGCGCTACTTCTTGGCAATCAATATTTATATGCTTGCTATAGTAGCTGTTATCATAATTGATTCTTATTTCAGGACTTAATTATTGGAAATTATCTGCCAGTTGGTGCCGTCAGACTGAATCATTATATATTTATTTTTGGCAGTCAATAAATAAGTTGCATTACCATCTATACTTTCCGAACTGTTTCCATCAATTGTTATATTGTTGGCAGATGAATCGGTTTTTTTGATAACATAAATTCTGCCTTTAATGGCAGCAGCAGCCGGTAAATTGACAGTAAAGGCAGTTGTTGAAGCATCACAAAGAATGCTGTAATCTGATATAGTTGCTGTGTATGTTCCGGTTTTTGTGGTTACCGGCAACGACATTGAGCCATTGATATGTAAGGTTGAGTTAGCCACTTCAGTACCAATGCTGACAGCATAACGATTAAAAAAGGTGCCTTTATTGCCATAAAAAGAATAGTTGCTATCTGTTCCACCAAAAGCATCAGCATAATAAGCATAATTGGTTTTAGTATTCGAGCCACTCATACGTGCAGCTCTCGAATAAATTCCATAATTAATACGTGCATTATCACCACCAGTGTACATACCGTAATTGGTGTGAGTACCGGTTACGGCACAACCTGCACCAACTCCTATGTTCCAGGTACCTTTACCTGTTGATTCACCAAGAACTCCATAATTGATAAAACCACTATTGGTAGCTTTAGCATAAACACCAATATTCTGTCCGCTGCCTGAGCCGTTGCTTTCAGCAAAAACACCTGCATTGTTGGTGCCTAAACCGCTGGTAACTCCCCATAACCCGAAATTGAATTTTGTTGAGCCCGAGGCATTTCCATATACACCGCAATTGGTATTGTTGGTAGTGCCTTTACCGGATCCGAATACACCGTAATTAATGCTGGTTCCTTTGGTTCCTGCCTCAGCCTCGCCATAAACGGCATAATTGGTAAGTGCATTTTTGGCTGAACCAAAAACTCCTTTATTACCCCCTGCTGTTAAATTGCCAAAAGAGTTGCCTTGAATGGCAATATTTTCTCCGTTGGAGCCATCTGAATTAATGGACATTGTACGGGCAGTATTGAAAAAATTATCAGTTCCTTTTCCGTACATATACATCAGAGCAGGAACATTTACTTTTACACTGTCGGTGATAGTTAATAATGTACTGTCGTGATAACTGGCTGAAGTGTTAATCATTACTTTGCCTGATTTGTAAAAAATTCCTTTTGAATTGCTGGTCCATTGTGAAGAAGGCAGTAAAATAGTATTTCCTTTTGAAATACTCAGGTTGTTTCCTGCCAGGCTGAGAGCCTGTAATTCATTTGTGGTGTCTCCGTCAGCATCATTGATATTCAGGGCAATAGTGTTTCCATTGCTGATGCTCAGATTTTTACCATTCAGAGAAAGCGTTTGAAATTCATTAGTCGGGTCTGCATCAGCATCATCTACATTCAGACTAACTGTGTTTCCTTTACTGATAGATAAATTTTTCCCATTTACAGTTAAATTTTGTAATTCATTGGTCGAGTCGGCATCAGCATCATCAACATTGTCAGGTAGTGTAATGGTATTTCCATTTGTAATTGTCAGTTGATTTCCATTGATGGTAAGTTTTTGAGTTCCTCCTACACTATTGCCCGACATGTGTGCATATAATGCATAAGGAACTGCCAGAAATTGTGTGGTTCCCATATCTATTAATCCATTACCGAAATCAACTCTGACTTGCAGAAAATAGTTATTGTTCCACCATTTTATTGAATCAAAACGAGCCAATGAACCAATTCCGGTCTGTACACCTTTTCCTATCTGAATGGTAAATAAACCAAATTCATTGGTGATGGCATTGTGTCCTTCCTGATAAACAATTAGTCCGTTGGGTAATGTTTCTCTGATACTGATTTCAACAACAATATTTTTATTGGCAATTACTTTTCCCTGACCATCGCGTGCAACTGCCTGATAATTCAGGTATGGGCTCAGTTGAGCAAAAATATTAAATGACGAGATTGTCAGAATGATTAGTGTCAAAAGTTCTTTTTTCATGATTTAATTTTTTATTTCAATGACCAAATTTATATGTTTATTTCTTTTCAAATGAGTTTTAATAAATATTTAATTGTTGGTGAAAGCAGAATGAAAATATAGGATATACTTGAGATTCTTCTATAGAATGTTGATTAACGATTGAATTGTACTTATGAATTAAGGTAAAGGGGCAAGATTTTATCATTTTTCTACCAAAATTTTCATTCAAAAATAGTATAAGCAGACAGTATTTCAAAATTATTTTTTGTACATCACATTTATTGAGCACAAAATCATAGAATTAAAACCTGAAACATCTGTTTATACTGTTTCCTGAATTAAAGTTACCAAAAAAAAACCTGGTTTTTAACCAGGTTTTTTATCATTGAAAAAGTTATGTTTTATTTGATAAATTTCACCGTATGAATCTGATTATTGAGTTGTAAAACACCCGAATAAGTACCTTTTGGCAATGAAGATGCATCAAAAGTTAGTGTGTGTTCACCCGGGGCATAAGTACCTTCTTTTATTTCAGCTTCTTTTTTTCCTAAAACATCATAAACTGAAAAAACAATATCTGTATTTGCTTCAGTCGAAAAGCTAAGATATGCATAATCGTCAACCGGATTGGGATATATACTTTTTATTGATGTTTTTTGTTCATTTTCTTCAATTCCCACAGGTGTTAGCTTTACCATAATTGAGTTAAGAACTATTCTGCGGGCTATGCTTTCGTCCCAATAGCTGACATAAACTGCCACATACATCTGAGCTTTATTCCAGTTGTCGGGAATTACACGCTTTGTAAAGTTTTTAACGATGGTTGTATCTTTAGGAATAATACGAAAACCGGGATAATCCAAATCTATCCAATCGCCCCAGTTGGCTGTATTATACATACGTGCAACACGGAAAAAATAACTTGGGTTGATAGGATTGCCTTTTCCCTGATAAGGATGACCCGAGACACCATCATAATTGTTCCACTGCTGATAGTCTAATTTTGAACCAGTAATCCAGTTTTCAAGAATAACACAGCTCACTCTGATGTCGCCACCAACTGCATCAACAAAATCAAACTTTGCAGATACTTCAGCAGTTGAACTTGATTCGTTGTATTTAACATTTGTAATTTGAATATTTACAGGGGTTTTTGCATTTAATTGTGTAGCTACATAGTTTTTCCATGTTGTGCGGGGAACACCTACCTTCAATTGGTCCGGCCAAAAAACGCGATCAATAAAAGCTGAAGGGACAGCCGGTTTATAATCATTTGAAATATCAATAAAATCGAGTGTAGCCATTTCACCCCAAATCTGATGGTTAATATTTACAATTTTATCAGGATGAGTTGCCATAATATCGTCAATAATGGCATAGCCATCAACAACATCACCATTTTGAACGCTGGTTACATTTTCAATAAGCACTCTTTTTGTGCCGCTGATACCATAATTGACAAAAAAATTGAAAGAATCTATATCGTTTTGCTTGTTTTCATCTTCTTTATCTCCATTAATTTTACTTGCCCATACTTTTATTTCATGAAATTTTCCGGTATTGGATGGTGTAAAATTGGTCGGATGGTTGAAAACATAAGTAGCGTTTTTGGGAATGGTAACTGATGATATTGTGGTTGTATAAATTTGATTATCATCAATCTGATAATTCAAATCAAAGGAAGTTACAGGCTCAGTGCCCAAGTTTTTTACATACCCTTTTACAGGAATTGCCACGCCTGCTTTTCCTGAAATATCCATTATCAGATAGCTTGATAAATCGTAGCTTTGGGCAAAAGCAAATGTTGCTGCTAAGCTGAAAAGTAAAATAAATACTAAGTTTTTCATGCTAAATTAATTTAATTACGTTTATTTATTAAAATTTTCAATTGTTAAATGAGTCTGTAAAAGTAAATAATATTTCAAAACTAAAAACATAATTTTACGGATTTAAAAAATGATGTCTTCAGGGTAGTAGGCTGCATTACGACAAAGAAAAAATATTTTCAATGCTTCTGTTGCCATTTCAAGAACATTAAATGCTTTTTCAAGGGATTTTCCTGCTGCAACTACTCCATGTTTTTCCCACACTGTCAATTCCTGATTGAAATAGTTTTTTATGGTAGATTCTGCCAATTGTTCAGAACCTGACTTTTGATAGGGAACATAACAAATTCCGTTTGGTAGAACATTTTTTACCTCCGGAAACATTGACCAGATTAAATGAGTTAATGAGTTACTGCTTTTATATGATAAATGATGAGTAATAGCTATAAATTCGGGTATATGAACATGAATTAAAACAGTGTTGTCCGATTTTATTTTTTTGAAATGATTTAACAGGTACAGATGGCTCAGGTATTCCGAGCTTATTTGTAAATGGTTGAATTTTGAACTACCCGATAGTTTTATTTCATCACCATTTTTATTGATGTTTACCATTAATGTTAAATCAGAAAAATTGTCTCTGATTTCTTCAAATGATATTCCGGAAGCTGAAATGACAATACTTGAATTTGCCAGATAAGTCAATTTTTTTTTGAGCCGAATGCTTTGATTATGATAAAGATAGGTGTCTGCAAAAATATGCTTATGGTCAATGAGTGAAAAGTTTCCTGAACCGGCCGGAACCCATTTGTTCTCAATAATTTTTTGCAGTACAGTTCTGATACCTTTATATTCATCATTAAATAAACTCATCATTTCTAATTTGTATCGTGCAAATATCGCTGTTTTACATCAATCAGTTACATTTGCAAATTAAATTGTTATGTCCAAACTTACAGCAGATTATTACCTGCAGCAAAATGTTGTAGAAGTTGCAAAAGACCTGATTGGGAAACTACTGCTTACTAAAATAGATAATAAACTAACAGCAGGTATTATTACTGAAACAGAAGCTTATGCCGGCACAGGCGATAAAGCTTCTCATGCCTACAATGGCCGTTTTACACAACGCAACAAAGTTATGTACGAAAAAGGGGGACTGGCTTATATCTATCTTTGTTATGGTATGCATCATTTGTTTAATGTGGTTACCAACAAAAAGTCGGTACCCGATGCAGTATTAATCAGAGCGGTAAAAGCGGTTGAAGGATTGGATATTATCAGTTTCAGAAGAAGTATGAATTCAGAAAATAAACAATGCTGCAACGGACCGGGAAAAGTTAGTCAGGCTTTGGGAATTACTACTCAATTAAATGGAATCAGTTTGCTAAAGGATATCATCTGGATAGAAGACCAAAAATCAGACATTGATATCAGCAAAATTTCAGCTACGCCACGGATAGGAATTGATTATGCAGAGGAAGATGCTTTATTGCCTTATCGTTTTGTTATTCAGCTTTGATTAGTCCTTTTTCTCCTGAACAGCTATTTTGTCTAAATCTTTTTTCAGTTTTTGCATAAGCTGATTATAATGTGTTTTGTTGCTGTCAGAAATTGATTTATCGGGAGGAAATTTTAATGTCAGTGGATTCACTGGTGTGCCATTTTTCCAGATGCGGTAATCGAGATGAGGACCTGTACTTAGACCTGTACTGCCAACATAACCAATTATATCACCCTGCCTGACTCTTGCACCTTTTCTGATGCCTTTACCAAAACGGGATAAATGAAGATAAGCAGTAGTATAAGTTGTATTATGACGTATTTTAACAGTATTTCCGCCACCTCTCATGTATGCAGCAAAGATTACAGTTCCATCTCCGACAGCACTTACTGGTGTACCCTTTCGTGCTGCATAATCTACTCCGTGATGAGGCCGATAACGATGAAGCACCGGATGATATCGGCTATTCGAAAAACCTGAACTGATGCGGCTGAATTTTAATGGTGCCTTTAAAAACATTTTACGAAGATTTTTTCCTGCTGTATCAAAATAATTAGCCTGACCATCCTGTAAATAATAAAATGCATAATAGACGCTTTCGGAGTGCTCAAACCAGGCAGATACAATTTTTCCTATTCCTACTGCTTTTTTTTCTACCCTTACTTCTTCATATATTACTTTGAATTTATCGTTTTTCTGAATTCTGAAAAAATCTATATCCCATTCATAAATTTCAGATAAAGCATTGATTAATAAAGGTGAAGCCCCTGCATTGTTCATGTCTGCCCATAATGAGTTGTTTATAATGCCCGAAACAGATTGAATGATGGTGTCGGATTGTTTCTGTAATCGCTTTACACTGACAGGATTTTTAAGTTTTATCTGGATGTAATTGACAATATCTTCTTCATAAATCAGATATTCTGCCGAAGGAATGCTGTCGTTTCGTTTAAAAACATAATACTTATTTCCATGACGGATTTTTCGTAATGAAAACACATTTTTAGCACTGTCTTCTATTACTTTTATATTAATTGCACTGTCGCTGTATTTCGATACTATTGAGCCAAAATTTTCATTTTTAACGATTACTCCACTATCTACACTGAAAGTATCAAGATTAAAACCAAATAAAAATTCAGGAGGAACTGTATTAATTTCAACTGTTTTGCCATGATGCCTGTTTTTACATGGTTTCAGAAATAATATAAACAAAATGGTAGCGATTAGGATAGTACTACCTGAAATCAGAATTATTGCTTTGTTTTTAAACATGGGTTGCAATTTATTTTACGGCAAATAAAAAAGGATAATTTGTATCAACTTAAAATAGAATTCCACAAAAGTGAAATAATACTTTTTTAAGTTTTTGGAATTAACCCAATAAAGCAAGCTTTATTGTTTTTGGTTGAAAAAAACTCACTCTTTATGATCAATTTTCTCTGCTAAAAAACTAATACTTTTTGGATTTTTTTCTTAAAGTTCTGTTCTTTAATGCTTTGCAGTCTGGTATTCGGGTAGGAATAAATCACCTTGCTATATTGGAAGAACATAACTCAAATAAATGTAAAAAGCGCCAAACGGAGCACGGATGCCCGCCTGACGCTATACCGTTTTTAACAGCTGGTCTATGACCTAGCTTACTATCTTAATATTAAATGCTCCATTATTGGTCGCACCATAAATACTCAGCCATATTGGCAAATACATTTCAGTGCCTCTAGCTTTGGTAATGTCTCCGAGGTCAAGAATGTTTTTTTCAGCCCAGCCGAAGGAAATTAAAATTTTCTTAACTTCTTCTTTTGCTCCTGCATCATTACCGCTAACAAAAGTGTTGTGGTCGCCTCCGTTTATCATTGCAGGATTTACCATTATACCGCACCACATCGTGTTGAGTGCTTTTACCACTCTGGCTTGAGGAAATGCCTTTTGAATTTCTTCACCCAGCGAATTGGTATTGCAAATGGATAATGAAGGAGGCATTCCTTTGGAAAAGTCAAGCGGATTGGCAATGTCAACAATGATTTTTCCATTTAAATTTTTCTCGCCAGCCATTTTTAAAGCTTCAATTGAAGCAACCCCTACGGTGCAATTGAAAATAATATCGCCAAATGCTGCTGCGTCTTCAAATGTTCCTGCACTTGCCTTGCCATTGTGTTTGGCTGCAAAAGCTTTTGCTTTTTCATTGTCTGCTGTTCTGGAACCCATCATTACAATGTGTCCCACTTCAATTAGTCTTGAACCGATGATGTCTCCAACATTGCCGGTTCCTAATACTGCTATCTTCATTTTGTTGTTGTTTAAAATTATGATGCAAAGATGAGCAGAACCATTCTATGGTTAATGGTCAATAACTTGGTTGTGATGGTAGATTATTTTTTCTTTGACTGCTTCCTGAATTCAAGCGGTGTCTGGTAGGTGTGCTTTTTAAAGAATTTTCCAAAATTCGCAGGGTCTGAAAAACTAAGCTGATAAGCTATTTCGGCAATATCAAAATTGGTAAACTGAATTAAGGATTTGGCTTCTGATAACAACCTTTCGTTGATGTAGCTTAAAGCGTTTTTGCCAGATGCAGACTTAACTGATTGTGAAAGATGATTTGGTGTTACATTTAACAAGGCTGCATATTCTTCAATCATTCTTTTTTCAATGTAAAAGTTATTTACTAACTGAATGAATTTTTGAAGTAAAATTTGTTGTGGTGTTGTAAATCCTTCTTCCCATTGTTTAAAAGCATTGGTGAATTCTTTTAATTGATACAACAATGCAAGAAGTTTTGCAGAGGTAACCTTATGCTGATTGTCATTCGTGTTTTCGTATGCTGAAAACACTTCGTCAAAGTGTGGAGCAAATTCCTGAAATTTTACTTCATTGAGTTTAAAAAAGTTGGTTTGCAGAACATTAAAAAATGGGAACTCTTTTTCAAAGTCGGGTTTAAAAAATGACAGGCATTCTTTCTTGAAATAAATTAAATAACCATTTGCCGAATTGTCCCTGTAAAAACTATAAAGAAGTCCGGGCGACTGAAAAACAAGGAAAGAATTCAGTTTGGTTACATTGGTGTTGTCATAAGTTATCTTGGTCTTGCCTGCATTTGATACTAAAGCAATAAAATAAAAGTCCTTTCGAAAAGGTGGCTTGTAATTGCTGATTGAGCCTTCATTTTCTTTCAGCCGAAGGCAAAAGAAATTCGGGTTCTTCGTCTCAAAGTCCGATGGAATTGACTTTAAAAAATCATTGATGTCCTTATAATAGGGTATGGTGGATTTTATTTCGGTCATCTTTGTTTTTCTGTTCAATTTTCATTGAGGTTTACTCAATTGTTTACTTCATTGAATGTAGTCCAATTGTGTTGCCTTCGGTGTCCATAACTATAGAGCAGAATCCGTGTTTTCCAATAGGAAATTTGTCTTGCAATACTTTGCCACCTGCATTTTCTACTCTTGCAGTTTCAATCCCACAATCTTCGCAAGTAAAGTAAACCAAAGTTCCACCGGTTCCGGGGCTCATTTCACTTGTTTTACATAATGCTCCGCTGGTATTTTCACCTCCTTCTGCCCAGGGAAAACACAACATTTGTAAATCACCAGTTTCGCCTGGTGTTTCCATTGGAATCAGTTGTATTTGCAATACGTTTTCATAGAACTTTTGAGCTCTATCCATATCATCTACATAAATTTCTATCCAGGTAAATGGATTTTTTGGTTGCTTTGTCATACTTATAAAAATTTATTAATTTAAACCTTTCAATTTAGTTCGTTTTGAAATATTTTGTTGCATTTGTAATTACTTCTTTTGTTGTGTAATCCATATATTGTTCCAAAAAACTAATTACAAAACTTCGATCTATCTTAGAATATTCGCGTAACACCCAACCAACGGCAGTTTTACAAAATCTTTCAGGCCTTTTTATTAGTGTTTCCGAAAATTGTGTAATTACTAAATTATATGCTTTCAATGATTTACATTGCGCAAAAGGAACAAGCGATGCTCTTGCTTTCCATAAATAAAGTTCTTTATTCCAATTTGTTAATTCGTTTATCGTTATTTCAGGATTAGTATCTATCAATGGCGAGATAATTCTAACACAAAGCCAATCGCAAACATTCCAATCGCTAATCCATTCTTTATCGAACCAATCTGAAATTAGTTTTAAAGTCGTATTTGTTGCTGTTTTTTGCCAAAAAAGTTGAATATACAATATTGCAGCAAGTTTAATTTCTGTGTACTGGTTTTGTATCAAATCATCTAAGAATATAGTTTGTTCCGATAAATCAAGATTTGACAATTCGAATTCATTATTTATATCAATAATAACCTTTCTGATTTCAGGAATACCGACACCTAAGGATTTTATATCGTGCTTTACATAATTTTCGAGCCAAATAGATTTTTCCTTATTCTGACTGTTTATAATTCTTTCCTTTATATGTTCAGAATACTTGTTCATTCTTATCTTATGTCGTTTTTACTAAAAATTAACCCTTAGGTCAAATTATAAAATACACTCGTCCATTAACCATTTATCCTGCCAAAGTATCAATACTTAGTTGACAATAGTACTTATTAAACCATCTTGCTGAAGTTATCCCGATGCAGTAGGAGTGTGATAGGGATTCTCCCCATCATTAAAACTTGGTTGGGAATACTTGATTAGGGAAAGGTTCTATTTTTTTCAATTTAGTATTATTGTTATTGTTTTATAATTCTTTCAGTATAAACATTTTCTCCATCGTTTATTTTAACCAGATAAATTCCTTTTGGATAATCTGTAATGTTTATTTCGTAATAATTTACTTTACTAAGATCTGTTTTCTCTAATATTCGTTCACCCAATAAATTGTAAATTTCTAAATTGATTGTATGTGATGACCTGTTAGCAATTTCAATATTGAATTTTCCATTACCTGGGTTAGGATAAATATTAAATTGCCCTTCTTTTGATGCATTTTCAATAACCGAGGTTAAACCATATACATCTACACAATTAGAAATTTTTGAAAGTGGACTAATGCCACATCCTCTGAAAGTGAAATCCTGTGATAGTTTTACATAATGTGAAATTGCTAATTTTTCTTCAGTTGTAATGCTGTCTCTTTCATTCCAGTTGTTGGAAGGAAGGAAGGTAACTGTTGGGTACATCGTTTGACCAATTTCATTCACATGCCCTAATCCGAGTGAGTGACCAAGTTCATGCATTAATACGTATCTAAATTTGGCTTTCCCATCCGGAACTTTTCCTTTTCCAAAATACCAATCTGCTTTAGTTGACAAACCAATATCCATAGATTTTGAGTAGTAAAAAGTGCTTGGTCCCAGTACGCATGAGCTCCATAAAAGATACAAATAACCTACTGAACTAATTGAAGAATCAGGTGAAATCAAATTAATATTATCGCTAAGCGTGAGCAGGGCATCTGAAGGTTCATCAGCAAATATAAAATTTACACCTGTTTTACATCTGAATTCTTTAAAGACGTCCTCTATTGCCGCCTTGGCTGCCGGATTTTCCCAGAATACACGATGTATATACCAGGTAAAACCACCTTTATTGTTTTGATTAGTCAGGTATGTATAGTCAAGAGGATTAACGCTTCTATATCCTAAATTAGCTTTTACTTTCAAGGTATCTTTTGAATTATAATCAGTCCCGCTAATATTCACGTGAATCTTACCTGAAAATGCATAAGGCATTTCTACTTCAATTTTTGTATTCTTCCAACTGATGTATTTTAGGGCTCTGCCTTGAGTAGCATCCATATAAATACCTGATTCCTGAAAGAAGGAAATATAATTTGTTCCTCGCTGATTTCCGAATCCATTACCTGAAATTGTGAGTACCTGACCAATTCCTCCAACAATATTTTTTGGGCTAAAATTGCTAACCTGAGTTTGTGCATTAGTTACAGCTGTAATGCCTAATAATGCAATTGTTGTCAAGAGTATTTTATTTATATTCATTGTTTTAAAATTTCTTTATCAATTCTATTGTGACAGCGAACTGACTCAAGCCATCAGGTCTTACCTTACGGGCAATAACAGGAAAACCAGAAGTTAGTTCAAAAGTTGTTTTACTGCTAATTTTGTAATTGGTAATTATATTGGTGTTTAGTGTAAGTCCCTTACTATCTGTAATTACCAACTTGAATGAAAATTTTTTAATAAGTAGTTTTATACATTTTATTTTCTTTCCAATACCAGTAATACATATTTTTTTTCATTCATAAAACTATCAGGATCAACAGAATATAATTCTTTATATATTTTTGCATCTACTTTTTCACGCAGTTCATTTGTCATAAAGTAAAGCCATGGTTTTTTAAAGCGAAGTTTTTCAAACGCATAATGTTTAACCGGAATTAAAAATCGCTGAGCAAACATATTTAAATACTGTATGGTAGGTAATATATTTTTAGAAATATCTTTTTCATACACTACTTGCCAACCTTTTTCATTTGCCATTTTTATAAAATTATCAAATTTGTGACCCGATTTATTCGAGGACTTTTCAATTTTTCTGAAATAGTCAGCAATAATCCATCTACCGCCCTTTGCCAGGCTAAGATCTATAATAGAAAATGCATCTTCGAGCTTAATATATTGTAATGACTCGGAATTAATAATGGTTTTGTATTTTTTTGAAGGAATAAAATCTTCAAACTTTTTATGATGTACTTTTAAATCAGGATATTTTTTTCGTATGTATTCAACCTGGTTGAAATTTGGTGTTAAAGCTTCAACCTTCATGTTTTTTTTAAGCATCATTGCTGATAAACCACCCATACCACAGCCAACATCCAATACAGGGGCATCATAATCATTTATTTGGTCAATAATGTTTTTAGCATATAAGACCTGAGCATCTTCGAATTTATTAATGGATATATCATTGGTGTCAATATTTATATCTTCGAAATAGCCATAATGTAACATATCGTTTCGTAGTATTTTAGAGTATAAAAACAACTCTAAATCAAAACTGGATTTATCATATTTCTTTTGTGTTTTATGATACTTATATGCTTTTATCCATTTAACAGGATTAATAAAATTTAAAATTGTTTTTTTCATCTAATTAGTAATAAAATATCTCTAAAAAATTATTTCTACCTGATTCTTATTATCGGTTTGCAGCTACCTGAAGGTGGCAATTTCAAAGCACAAAACTATCTAACTGAAGTGAATTTGATGTGAAATACAAAACTTTAATTAAGCCCTGAAGCGACAATTTCTTGTAGGTGCTGTATTGCTCAGCGCAATTGTCAGTCAGTGATTTCTAATTTGTCAGATAAGATTGTTTTATTGTCTTGAGTCAACCGAATAAAATACAGTCCCATTGATAAATTATCCCGGTACAAAGTAACGGTCTGCCCCGAAATATTTTTTATTTCTTTTACTTTCTGCCCGTATGAATTGTAAACGGTGAGGATTGCTTTATCTAAAATAACGCTTGTCTGCAAAGTTGTTGAATAAGAAAAAGGGTTTGGAAAAAGCCTGGCAAAAGAATTAAAATTGACATTTAATGTTGATGTAGTCCCTTTAACAGTCAGCGTTGTATCAAATTTTGCAATGATGGCATCAAAACCACTTATAGGGCATATACTACCTTGATGATATTCAATACTGATGGTATAATTACCAATTGGATAGGGACCTATTTTAAAAGTATCAATGCTGTTGCAAAGCGTTGAATCACCATACCCACAATAAGTCGGAGTGATATTTATTGTTGAACCCGTCAGAGATGCATTTGAATATACAAGTCCATATGAGCAATTTCCATAGTAAGTGAAATTTGAAATTACACTTATGGTATCAATTGCTGTTGGCTTAGCCGGGCTAATAACTATTTGATTAATCACTTGTGCTATTGTTGTTGTTGCAAGCCCAAAGACTGTAATTAGCGTTAAAAATAAATATTTCATTTTTTTGTTATTTTATTTTCAAATCCATTGATGAAAACATTAACACAATCATTATTATTTTTTGGATTTACTTTTTGATACTCTGGCCAATGAGAATTTATCAATCCACGCATCACAATTTCTCCTTCATAATTTAGAAGACAATAGTGAACTCCTACAATTGTAGAATTTGGTCCAATTTTTAAAAATTCAGGATACAAAATGTATGTGTTTTCCGGTAAATTACTTTTCTTGACAAATTCTACAAATTTATTTATACTTATTGTCAGCATTTTGGCTTCATTATGTCTCCATTCATTATTTGCAGGTGGAACTAAGGTAGTAAATTCTGCAAATCCATAGTTTTTGCTATTAATGTAATTTACTATCGTTTTTGAACAAGTAGTATCATACGAACTATTTTGATTGTCTAAAATATGAACTGGACATACAAGAATTTTTTGTCTTTCTGAAATAATTTTTCGTAATAAAACTTTGTTTTCAGTTTGGCAACTATTAAAAAATGCAATTATCACTAAAATAGCAATAACCAAAAATTTTGATTTTTTCATATCTTCTTCATTTTTAAATGACTACTTTGTTTAAATTTATTGTGCATAATGACTGGTGGAAAAGTTGCCGATTACCAACGATTCCCTGTCAGGTTACATCCCGATTTATCGGAAAAGCGGGCTACAAACTTTGAACAACCAATTGAGCAGCATTTTTTATAAGGCTTGTTAGCGGCCTGTTTTTACTATTTATCACCATTTATAAGACTTGTGATTTTGCTTATTGCATCCTGTGATTCTTTTAAATCAGTGATTATAATCCAATCATGAAACATTGCAGGGTACTCAAAAAAGTTTGAGTTGATTTGTTGATCTCTCATTTGCTGATAGCATTTTCTGGCATCTGCATTTAATATGTCGTTTGTACTGGTGAAAATGGATATTCTAGGCATTTCTGTAAAATCACCGTATATGGGACTTAGCCTAAAATCTTTTAAATCTAAAGCTCCTGCATATTTTTGTCCGGCACTTTTAAGCCCTTCAATACTTAATAAATTATCCTTTTTTTCTAAAAGTTTAATATTGGGGTTTGTCATAGAAATGTCTAACCAGGGAGATAATAGAATAATCTCAATCGCTTGCTTTTTATTCACATTTCTTAGCTGTTGTGCGAATCCTAATGCCAAGCCTCCTCCAGCTGAATCTCCAATAAAAATAATAGGTTTTGTTGGATAATCAATAATTAATCTTGCATATAAGGCTTCTAAAAAATTATAAGTTTCTTTGTATGTTGCTTCAGGAGTCAGGGGATAATCAGGAACAACTATAATTGAGTTTGTCTTTATACACAAGTGCTCAATCAGAGACCAATGTGGTTTGGTCAGATTTGCCATGTATGCTCCTCCATGTAAAAACAGAACAACATTGTCGGAGGTGCAATTTTTGGGAGATATTATCCAAATTTTTCTACTGTTTTGCTCTATTTCCTCTATCTTAAAATTCTTCCTCATTGATTTAGGAGGATCTGTCGGTTCTTTTTTAAAATTGTTCGTAATCATTTTCTTTTCTAAACTCTTCCTCATTCCCAAAAAACCTATTACAGATTGAATGAGTTTAGATTTTAAACTTGGAGGTTTATCGTATTGATATTCGATATAATTCATAACTATTTCTGATGAAGTCTGTGCATAGCATTCATTGATTATTAGAAAAACACCTATTACCAGCACTAAACTTGATACGAAGCGCAAAGCTTCATTTAACTGCTGAACCGCCAATTTCTTGTAGGTGCTGTTATAGATGGTTTTACTCACTCTTAATTACTTTGAATGATTGTAACTTAAATCCATCACTAACTATTACAATGTACAATCCTACTGGCAAAGATTGTGTATTTATTCTGTTTATTCCTTCAATTAAATTTTGAGAAAAGCATAACTTGCCAGTAACATCAAATAAGTCAAGTTGAGTATTTGGACTGTAATTTTTGGAGATATCAATGATTAAGTCTTCATTTTCAATTGGATTTGGATATATCGCTATACTTGAAAACTTTAACGAGAATATACCTGAAGTTTGGCTTTTCCATTCAAAAGCTCCAATGTCATAAGCATTTTCGTTTTTTAGTGTATTGCCCCAATAATCTCGATTACCCATATTAATACTAAAAAGTGTTTGCAAGTCTAACCCTGTATTTCTGCATGGAGACATTTGAGAAAAATGAAATGCATTCAAAGAATCTGTTGGTTTTGGATAAACCGTTAATGGACTTTTATTGGTGTTAATTAAAATTGGATCTACGAATAAACCGGTGTTATTGCTGCCATTTTTTTCACAATAGGAACCAGCACTTCTAAAGTCTGTTAATGAAGTATATTTGCTGCCATAGGTAATAGAAAAAGGTTCTCCGTTTGTATAATATAAATTGCCAATAAACTTAGGTGTTTGAGCTACAAAAGTGTTTGGAACAGTTACCAAAGGTAGGCCACCAGTAGTGTAAAAGACATTGTTATAGCATTCCACACCTGACATATTTGTTCCATAATCGGTCATTTGAAAAGCACCAAAAGTTGAGTATTTGTTTTTGGAAGATGGACTTACATAAATGGTATTATTGTATAGTTTTAATCCATTCCAAGTGGTGTTAGGTGCAGTAAATAATGTTACTGCTGAATTGTTGGTTTTGGCATCGTTTACGCTAATACAATACCTTACTGTATTATTGCCCCAAGGTCTTGCTCCTGCAAAATTCCCTAACAGGTATCCGGCTCCATCATTATCATGCGCATAGCAATACTGAATTATTGAATTTGTAACACCACCGTCTAAGTCAAATCCTAATCCATCGCAACCGGTTGATGTTCCTGATGAATTGTGGTGGCTTTCGCAATATTGGATGGTTATTGCATTGGCTGCCCATACCCAAATTCCTCCCGGACCACCGCATGCGGAATTTGCAGTTCCTGTATTGTATGCAACACAACGTTCTATTATACTAGAATCTATTTGCGATAAAACTATTCCACTTCCTTTATGTGTTGAAGAGGCATAACCTGTTATGTTATAAACCTCTGTATTTTTTATGGTGAATTTTTTATGGTGGTAAAAATTAGTAGTTTGATCATCATAACCTAATGATACTATGCCGTTTTCCCTACAATCATGAACTTTGCATTGATCTATAATGACATCTTTATAACCTGCTTTTACATTTGCATCCCAGTTGGAATAGAAACGAATTCCGCAATAGCCAAAACCACTTACTTCACAGTTTTTTATTTGAATATTGCTTAAATATCCGGTTTGATTGGTTGTAAAAAACAACATGCCATCAATATCTTTTTGGGTTCCATTTCCAGGTCCTATAAATTTGAGATTACTGATATGGAAACCTTGTGTATTGGTGGCTTTAAATCCACATTTTGTTGTTAGATTGGTGTTTATGGTGGCTTGACCAGACCCATAAGTAGTAAGGATCATTGGTTTTGTAACTGAATTGCCATCATTGTTATCAAATTCTAGGTTACCAGCAAAAGTCTTTCCTCCTTCAAAAACAATGGTATCTCCAGCATTGAAATTCTTGGTATTGATTTTATCCAAGCTTGTCCACGCAGAAGCAATACTCAATCCATCCGTATTGTTGCCCGTTGTATTTACATAATACTTCTTAGCCGTTTTATTGATTGTGCTGCCATCGTTAAATAATTCAGCCAAACCTTGTGCGTACCATCGGGCTAAGTAATCATTGGGATGCAGTGAATTGGAATGACAATGTGTAGCACCTTTTCTTTTATAAATGGTATCGCTTAAACTGGTCATATCAAAAACGGCAATGCCTGTGGATTCCAAACTTTTCAATTGAGATAAGAATCCATACATCAACACATCGCCATTAGATGGAGAACCTTGTGAATTTACATCTGGTAACATATTGCCAATTAAAATAAATTCTGTATTGGGGTTGGCAGTTTTTATTTTATTGATACACGATTGCATACTTGCTTTAAAGGCTGCATTAGAAGTTGTTCCCCAAATGTCATTCATTCCCATGTCTAATATCACCAAATCAGGAACATTTGGCACAACCATACTCTCGCAATATTGATCTATCCATGCAACCATTTTGCCTCCGCAAGAACCGTTAATCATGGTAATATCGGAACCAAACCTTGCTTCCAATGCATTTTCCAATAAATCAACATAACTATGCATATAAGGTGCAGTTGGAGTAAAATTTTTATCATCACCGGCAAAGCCACTTACATTAAGACCAGCCGTAATACTCATGCCATAAGCCTGAATTTTAACTGGTTGTCCTGCTTTTAATTTTGCCATGGTCTTGGGAAATTTATCGCCTTTATATCCTAGCAATGATGAGCCATTCCAATTGCTTCTGTCTGGAATGTACGTCACACAAGTCCAGGAGGTAGCTTTGGTATTCATCAAACCATTGGGCTGTCCATTTCCCTTTTTTCCAGGTACTATTGAAACCGAAGCAGACACTTTTGCTGTTAGCTGTTTAATCACATTCCCCGAAACAGAAAAATCAGTATTTTGAATAAATGATTGAGAAAAATCATAATTGGTAACCGAAATAATTTTAGAGGGTTTAAACATGAGGTTAGCTGTAGTATTTACCCCTTTTAAAAGTACCAATTCATTGTAAATGGTATCGGATTTCCAGAATGGTTGCAGGTATTGTCCCATATTATGGGTAGGTACGTTGTTGCTATAGTTTGGAAATTCATAATATCCGCCATTGCTTGGTGTTACAACAGCCCATGCGGTTTTTGCAGGAGTTGCTGACCATCCGGCTTCAGCGGCATCTACTGAAAGTAGTAAGTTGTCATTGATATCATAAAATTTGCAGCTTCCACCTGCATAATAAATGATATTTGGTTTAGCCGCCACTGCCCCAGCTGGTGGTTGGGCTTTTACGTTTGCCATAATTAGTAACGTTGTCAGGATTTGTAATATACATTTGTTCATTGTTATAATGTTTGTTTAAAATCAGCTATAACGTTTTGGCGCTTGGCGCAGTGGCGGATTTCGGAGCACAAAACTGTCAATACACCACAAATGTTAATGCGAGGTAGAATGTTCAATTAACCACTGCGCCCGCCATTGAGCCAAACGCCTGTTATGGGCTGGTTTATTCCTTTATTATTTTAAATGTCTGCTTCACGTTGCTTCCAATGCTGAACATGTAAATTCCATCTGATAAATTGCCTAACTCAATTGTTGTATTTTCTTGGTTGATTATACCAGTCAAAACAACTCTTCCTGTGTTATCATAAATGGTGTAAACGTTACCGAAAAGTTTAATGCCTATATTTAGATTAATTATACCTTTCACAGGGTTTGGATAAATCTTAATATTAGTTTCGCCAAGCTCTTTGGACTCTTCAATTTTAGTTGTTGTATTTTCCCATACCCTGCTTTCTCCATTTGGAAAATTAAACGCTTTGAGTTCGGTCATTATAAAAGCCGAGATATTAGAAAACCTGTCGAGTATCCGCTGATCAATCTGTGGATGGGAAGCAAATGGTTTTACAGGGGGTTTTTTGTGTTGAGCTGAATAAACTATCATTGCTGCCAAGAAATAAGAACTTGGTTTTCCATGTGGACCTAGGTCCTCGAAAATTGAATCGACAGGCATATCTGATAATATGCCTCCTTGCCGCCAAAGTTTTGCACAAATCATAGATGATGGAATTAGTTTTGTGTTCACTATACCTGCTTTTTTAATCAAGCTATCCTGAAGGTCCTTCCAAAATCCGTTGGAATTGCCTGTAGCATAATTAAGATAATTAACCCATTGTGCTGAACTGGGTGCTTTACCCGTGCTTGGGCTCCAATCCTGACCACCCATGATATAGTTTTTTTCTATCTTTGGCCAACATTCAAACAAATTCAAAAAAATTCCGGGGTCGTTTTTATTCAACCAATTAAAAATAACAGCTATGCTATCTGTTGCCTTATGAATGGTATTCGGATTTCTTAAACCTATGCTTGCACCCCAATCGTATATGATTTCCCAATTCATATAAGTTAATACCACATGGTCATGTTTGCCGGCAACATAGGGGCCGTCTGGTGTCATTGCTGAACCATGATTAGAAAAACTAAAAGACCATGAATGTGGAGGAGGTATTTTGGCACTTGGTGGATCCCAGTGAATGGCAACATGTTTTCCACTTGTAAGGCATTTATCCCCAGCGGCTTTTTCCAATTCTGCTAACCAAAATGGAATGTTTGCCTGACTATTGGTTTCCTTTTTATGCCATATCAAGCTGTGAGCATAATAATATGTACTGGTTGTAGTTTGGCCCAATAACATAGTGTATGTTAAGAGAATCAATGCTGATGATAGGATACCTCGTTTCATATTGTAATATATTTGATTTTAAATTTTGATGAATCTATATTATCGTTAATTTGTATTTGTCCCATAATGTTTCATTCTCAAACTTGCCCATAACGGTTTGCGTGTAGGCGATGTTGCCTTGTGTTGCGCCTGCGGCAAGGCAATATTGCTTACACGCTGTTAAGGGCTGGCTTATTCTCTTATCACCTTGAAATTCTTTTTTTTACTGTCGCCTATACTCAATAGATAAATACCTTTCGATAAGTTGTTTACTTCAATAGCTGTATTTAATGCGTTTATTTTTCCTAACATAACTTGCCTTCCTAAATTATCAATTAAAATATAGTTCTGACCCATAAAGCTTGCATCGGTATTCAGATAAATGACCTCATTAGTTGGGTTGGGGTATATGTATGCTTCTGTTTCAGTTATTTCGCCAATAGAAGTTGTAGACTGAACTAAATTAGTTGTCGT
>Ga0209835_1000051_pt1 | contig 78044 bp, 92 predicted proteins | sample LakKivwa52mmetaG_FD_184138 | JGI IMG/M metagenome (GOLD analysis project Ga0209835, IMG submission 184138) | Anoxic lake water microbial communities from Lake Kivu, Rwanda to study Microbial Dark Matter (Phase II) - Lake Kivu water 52m metaG... | ecosystem: Environmental > Aquatic > Freshwater >...
GTATTATATCAAAAATGTTAATTCACAGATAATAATAAAATTACCGAGGCAGTAAAAATATTTGCCAAAACATTTGTTTATTAAAAAAACATTACACATTTTCAAAAAAATAGCATTAAAGTATTGCTAATTCAAATAATATTACTATCTTTGATATGCTTACTGAATACACTATGCTAATAAAAGAAATTATAACGGCCCCAAAAGCAGATGCGATTATTCCTTCGGGTGTATTCGGTAAGCCTTCTGTTTGCGGGGCTTATATATTTTGTCATGGAAACAATCTATAAATTTAAGGGAAACATTGAGGGCAAGGAGGCTATCTGTAATGTATCAGAATGTACGTTTCAGTCTAACAAACCTAATGTTATGATTTTACCCGCTGATATGTGTACTGAGGAAAGCGGAATTATTAAGATAACAAAAAGGGATTTTAATTGGTTGGCAAAAAATCATAAAATAGTATATAAGTAATGGGACGGGAAAGATGCGCAATGATTGAGCAGCGTTCCGGGAAGCTGTATTGTGGATATTATGATACTGGATGTCGGCAGTGTTCTGAAATTAAAAATTGTCCTGATGGGTTAGATGATGATTCTGATTATTTTCTTGAATCAGATATTGATGAGGTAGATCCAGTCCGTACTTTGGATTGTGTTAGCGGCGTGTTTCAATGCACGCTAACGGTTCTCGCATATACGAAGTGCGGGAATTTGAAACACAAAACATGAATTATGCAGAAAAGTTTATTTGAAAATGCAGAGTTTGATTTACCACAGAACCCCGCATTGCGTATATGCGATGTTGTGTGCAGTTGCGGCTTTTCAGACGAAAGCCCCAAAGCTCTTTTTTTTATTGAGCAAGTAGATTATCAAACAGCAATGAAAATTGTAATTAATAACCACTATTTACATAGAAAGGCACCTTGCAGTAAAGCGTATGGACTTTTTTGTAACTCCTGCAAAACTATTGTAGGTGTAGTGGTGTATGGAACTCCATCATCTTCAACTTTAAGAATGCTTTGCGGTGATGATGAGATAAATAATGTGATTGAATTAACAAGGCTTTGGATAAAAGACGGAACACCAAAGAATACAGAAAGTTTTTTAATTGGAAACACTGTTCGTAAAGTAGATAAGGAAATTATTGTAAGTTTTGCTGATACATCAGAAAATCACTTAGGGATTGTTTATCAGGCTACAAATTGGATTTATACTGGATTAAATGCATCAGGAACTCAGAGATTTTTAGATGGTAAACCAATAACATTTCAGGCATATAAAGACAGACAAGATATTTCAAAACTGAAAGAAATTTATGGGGATAGACTAACAGTAGGGAAAAGAACACGGAAACACAGATACATTTTCTTTAATGCAAGGGGCAATAGAAAAAAAGAGCTTTTTGAAAAATTGAAATACAAGGTTGAGCCTTACCCGAAAACTTCAATAGATGCAGGGTCGTAGCAATTGCACACAACGGATCGGTAATAAAATTGCGTTGAGGTTACGAAATGAATTTTATTATCCGTGTTAGGCGTAGAACTTATTAGGATTTAATCACGAAATAAAAATTAATGGCGATGGCAGCAATAGATAAAATTTACGGAACCGAGGAGCAATATGCAGAATTAAAATTATGGCTTCAAAATAACAAGCCTTCTGCAATAAAATATCTTTACATGGAAGGCGGATGGATGAATAATGAAGAAAGACCGATTAGTAATTTTCCGACAAGAATAGATAAGTGGTTGCTTAAAAACTGTTCTATCAAATGGGTGCAAGAAAGGCTAAGAGAACAATACGGATTAAAACGCAATGAGATCACAGGCTAATTTTTATTTCGGTTTTGCGCCTAACGGACACAAATAAATACAGAAGCGGTATGAAAAAAGAAATACGTAAAATATTAAAGAAACTTCAAGATGGTAAGTTGGCTGTGTTTCAAGCGGAGCAGCAGCTTTTGGATTTATTTGCTGTTATAAACTGGGTGGCGTTCGACTTCTACAAACTTGAAACACGACCACCCAAATACGGGAGGTATCTGATATGCAGAAAAGATGGTAAAATTCATTGGGAAACTTGGAACGGGAATGGGTGGGCTTATAATCACAACGAAATTCGATACTGGGCGGAAATTAAGCCACCTTGTTTATAACGAATGGGGCTATGTTTTAGTTTTTGCCTTGCAGAAACTCCATTATTTGAATAAAACTTTATAAGGCAAAAATTAAATATAGCCCGTGTTATCGGCTTTTAATCTTTATTTATGAATTTAGAAGAAAAATCAATCGAATTTATCCGAAAAGTAGCAGAAAGTTACAAAGGACAACAATTATATGCAGGGAATAGCGGTGGAAAAGATAGTGCGGTACTTGATTACCTATTGCAAAAAAGTGGCATAGAATACAAAAGCTACTATACCAATACAACTATTGACCCAATCGGAACTATACGCCACATAAGAGAAAATTACCCGCACACCGAAATATTGCAACCAAAACTTACCTTTTACCAATTGGTTGAAAAGAAAGGATTGCCGACTCGATTAAATCGTTATTGCTGTGAAAGATTAAAAGAGTATGGAAGTGTTGGTAAAATAGTTTTTGAAGGAGTAAGAAGTGCCGAAAGTAGCAAAAGAAGTGGTAGAGACTACATACAATGCGACAACCGCAAATGGCAAAAAGGAAGCCAACACATATATCCATTGTACGAATGGACTGATGAAGATATTTTAAACTTTATTGCAGAAAAAAATATACAACTTGCGCCTGCATATAGTTTAGGATTAAAAAGACTTGGCTGTGTTGGTTGCCCATTGGTAAGCAGAAAAGGACACCGACAACACGAATTTGAACTATACCCAAAATATTACGAAGCTATTAAAAAAGCAATTCAAAAAGGTATGAATAATAACCCACAATGGAAACTTACTCAATTATCAAATTGTGATAGTCAAAAAGCAATGGATTGGTGGTTAAGTGGCAAAACAATGAATGAGTGGTTTGGCTCTCTTTAATTGCCGATAACTACCGGATAAGTTAACATCTTGTTAATTTATCCGCACAAAACAAGTGTATAGATAGAAAAAGACTTAACATATACAACATGAAAGACCAGACAAGACTACCAGAAGATTCCGATACAATAGTGGAGCTTATTGCTATTGTATGTGCATTCTTCATGGTTATGGGCGTGATTGCATTTATTGTGTCTATTGTATTACTTATTAAATATATTTTATGAAAAAGACAGAAGTAGCAATCAGATTAACATGGAGCAAGGTAATGGCATTTATTATCCTTGCTTGTAGTATGTTCCTTGACATAGCTATTGAAGGAAGGGCAAGCACCTTCTTTATGGCTGCGCCTCTTGCTGCCGGGCTTATTGCCGTACCATGCTTATGGTGTAGGTAAATATCACAGCCTTGGTAAGGAATACCCTATGCCTGACATCGTCCCGCCCACCAAAGAGCGGATGATAACTATAAAGAAGTTCTTAGAAGAGACTGTCCCAAACTTGACAGTCCATGTAGGATAAAAAAAGGCGGGATCAACCCGCCTTTTCTATAATCTCCTCTTTACGCTGTTTTAACCTCTGGATCGTGTAATCAATGATTGCACAGGCCGTGTGATTAGGTAGCGTCATGTGAATAGATACTATATCCTTCAAATCTTTACTAGGATAAAACCTTGTATACCCGCAGGTAATAGGTCTGGGAAGCTCATCTGAATCCGGATCGAAGTCCATATCAGGAGGGAAGAATAGAGGTTCCATAATAGGCCTCATATTGACATCCTCAGGAAGATTTTCCATAGATATGTCCACATCTACAGGCGATTTTAACAACCTCTTACCTAGCTCTTCCAGCATAGCTATTTGAGAATCAATATACTTGATCTCCTCAAACTGCTTGGAGGCCTTCTGTAGTTTAATCAGATTTGGATGCATATGCTATTTTTACAAATATAGTGATTATTAGGACTCCTGCTCATTCATAGCGCAGGGTACACAAGTCTTCAAACCATCATTGTCAGCATAGTTACATCCCTTAGACACAAGTGTCCCACATAGGGGACACTTGAATCTATAATAGGATATCCGGATGATGAACTTCATATCCTGAAGTTAGATATATGATCATATTCGGCTTTCAATACGGCCAGAGCCTGCTCAGCCTCGTACTCACTTATAGCCCAAGTCTGACGTTTCTCCCACACTTCAGAAGACTCTTCCTCTATTTTTGCCAACATCTTGTCTCTGATCACAGGAGAAGGGTAGTATCTGGTGATATTACCAGAAGGATCAATGTGCTTGATGACCATGAAACGATCAGTACCTATCTTCCTCTGATGGAGGTAATAATGGACTCTATCATGAGCCTCAGAACTGGATACACCTATATACACCATCTCATTATCCTTGTAGACCCTGTATTTCCGGCCTTTAGGGGTCTGATCCTTACGGTTCAGAAGTTTAATAAAGTCCATAGGTTCCTCCCTTGCATCGATCTTGGTCTCAATACGCATCAGATACTGATTGTACACTACTACCTCATCAGGTTTCAGGCAGCCTCCTCTATAGATGTCGATAAAATCGAGTTCTACCAACACCAGCCTGTGCTTCTCTTTGAAGTGGGTGAAGTAACGATTAGTTTTGGGGAGATGCCCCCATTCCTCCTTACCTGACTGGGTAATAACCTTTACTTTCTCCAATTCTTTCCTCATGGCTACATCAATAACCATCTCAGTGTCGAGCGAATACATAGTCCTATCCATGGCTACTCCTCCGATCTTTTTGATTCGTTAGGTAGCACCTCTTTGATGTACCCTGAAGCATCCAGTTCACAGAGAGTCTGAAACGGGAAAAGTTTCTTGGCCTCTCTGCGAAGAAGGTTCCAATGCTGGACATTAGTAGCCGCAGACATGTGCTTTTTTAGTTCCACAAGACTGTGGTTCACTTTCATAATAGCTTTACTCATGATAAAATAGTTTAAGTTAATACTGTAATCTTATCCCTACAAAGATAGGTAAATAAAAGATACGTACCAAATCTCTAGGTAATAATTGAACCGTATGCCGGAGACGATCCGGCACTAGCTCCAAGTACGGTTATTCTTCTCTGCGATCTTCAAGGAAGAATTTTGCATCCCTAAGATCATCCTTTCCGGCCTGCTCCTTAGCCATACAAGCCTGATACTTTTCCTTATCAATTAAGGCACGAATTGCATCATCCAGTATGTTATGAAGGACTTCAGGACGAAGGGCATCAACCTCCCACGATACCGGACCAAACTTTCTGATGTAGTCTTTAGCTCTGGGGTCTGTAACTTTGGCGGGGTTAGGGGGAGGGTTATACTCTCTTATCTGATTCTGTGTCAGAGCTAAAGCATGCAACTCAAACACATAATCCCCACGAAACTCTTCGATACGTTCTCTGATATCCCTGATCATATCCTGACCTGAGGGATCGAAGTCTCCTATATACAGGATAGTAGGCCATGCATTAGCAGAGGAGAATCTCACATGAGCATCATACATAGCAGTTACGCTAGAGTACCCCCTGTTCACTATGATAGGAATACCATAACTTCTGGTTACCCTGTTTAATACTCCTGAGAGTGCGTCCTTCTCCACCCACACTTCAATGTACACCGGTTGATCTTCCATCCTATCCACCCTGTATTGCCTGATACAGGAGTTAATCATGTCCTCAGGAGACTTCCATGAAGAAGGTACATCAGGTTTCCTTAGGCGGTCTTCAATCGCATCCCAGTCTACCACTCCGGCCATTCTTCCCTCTTTGAGTAGAGTGGATAATTTGCCGTACTCTTTGACATTGTTAGGGATGACATCATGAGAGACCAACTGATAATACAACTGACGAAGAGTCAATCGATACCCCTGATCCTGATACGAAACAATGATGTCGTTGATCATGTCAAGTCTTCTCAGATTGTCTTTCGATAATCTAATGTTTCTAAATGCTATTTTCATAACTATTGTATTGGTTTCTAGGCATATGCCTATTGAACCCGAAGAGGGAAACGATCCCTCTCCTGCTCCATAGTCGGGTTTTAATACAATATGTTTTCAATGTCCCTACGAACCACAGGATAACCCGCAATATCATCCGAGAATATCCTTGACTGATGAAAATTTCCATCAGGCATAACCTGATCCGGAGCGACCTCCCTTACCCTGTCCTCCTCATCATTATCCCAATCAACAAGGATGATCTGAGTGTCTGAATCGGTGATAATATGGGTGATTGAACCACATACCACCTCAATAAGAATTTTTCTCATAACTACTTAATTTATTGGTTATTAATCAATTCTCTCGGGATCGATATCAAACCACCTCCGAGCCGGTAGCCTGTTTTTAAACTTCTGCATAGCCTTGCGTTTGGCTTCGCCTGATGTCCGTGCCTTAACAAAGTAATCCACCGTCACATTCATGCCGATCTCTACCCTGTAAGACTTGATAGCTGATTTCTTCCTTTTACCTACCATAACTATTTGTATTTGTACCTACCTTCATAATCCTCATAAGAGAGGATAATACCTGCTACAAGCATCGTTAAGATACTTATAACTGTGAGAAGAGTCCACCACCATGTGGGGAGAGCGATCCATACACACACAAGTGTCGAAAGACAGGATATGTGCATTACAACATCCCAATAAGGGAAAGGCTTACCACCTTTGTATCGAGTTTTCATACGTGTACTGAGTGAATATAGTAATTTACCCACTCCTGACGTACTTTCAGGTACTCTCCGATTGTTCTGGCTACAGCCTCCATGAACATGGAAATGTAGCACATATCATCTTCAAGGAACCCTTCAACCTCGAAACCAGAGGTCTCCAGAGTCTTACGGAGAGCGTAGTCAATAGCCAGAAAACTGTTCTGACATATAGCACTCCCGCTAGCGTGTACAGTCTGGTCATCGATCTGTAAAGTGAAAGAGACCACCCCGTTACTTCGATACATCCGGAGGGTTACAGGATTAAATAACTTCCTGTTTCGTCCGGCAATGATGGCGCATTCAGCTACGAAGGATCGATCCTGACGATGCCTAATGCTGTCCATCCCTTTCTTAGGTTCAAAAGACGTGATTTTCATAACTACTTAGTTTTTAGTGATTTGTACTTACCTTCATAACCAAATTTGACAGCATGCTTTGCTAGCTGTGGCGGGATGTGCTGGCATTCCTGTAGCTCATCCCCCGTGTACAGTACCCCACCGAGGACTGTGAATAGCTTTCCCCGATAATAGAACTGTTTGTCAGGATACTCAGGCTCAGGATCATTAACTATCTGTGTACCAAGTTTTTGCTCGATCCACTGAAGAATGATCTTTAGCCTTGTGTAGTTGGGGAACCTTCTTCTGTGTAGCGGGAACAGGTTGTGATCATAAATGATCACATAAATGTACCGCCTCTTTCCACACTGACGACTGTAACGAGTCACCAGATGCTTACGTTTCCCCACCGAAACTGTAAACGTGTTTTTTAACCTCATTTCTACTGTATTAATTTGAACCGGATCAGGGAATCGAACCCTGATCTTGCTCCAAGCCGGTTATTTCACTAAAACGCATCCTGTCCTATAGGCGTCCAGAAACTCCACGTAGGTGTCGTCATAGTAGATCAGAGCAGAAAAAGCGGTTTCATCAGTGGAAAATCGTATGTCCTTTACCCTGATCTGCAGATCGTTACTATCCAACCACTGGTTGATGCTTTCCTCCAGTTCTATTGATCTGGTTGACACAAAAATCTTAACTTTCTTCATAACTACTTGGTTTTTAGCATTTAACTATTTTACCTCCAAAACTTCTGGCCTTCTTGATAGCCTCCCCCTTGGTGTACATGAGGGCTTTCCCTCCCATAGCCAGATAACCCTCTTCAGTCATCCTACCCTCAGAAATATTCTGCTTTGAGGTATTTCTGTCTGTAGGAAGTTGTACCCTATACAGTTGCTTTATCTCTGTAGTCTGCATCCTGAAGGTACCATACATTGCAAGATGCCACACATGAATTCCTTCCGATGAGTTTACAGGGAGTTTGTCATCTGCAATGTCATACTCTAAAGTAACAATTACTTTTTTCATAACTACTCTTGTTTTATGGTTATTAATCCTTTTCTTACCAGTACTTTACAGTACTGAATCCCAAACTGAACCAAGAAAGAGGCTCTGGTAGGATGTACTTCCATGTCACCGTCTTCCTTTACGATCATGGAATCATTAGATAATCTGGTCAGTCTCTGAGTCTCTCGCAGAGCCTCTTTAAGCAGTGGAATATCCTCCTTAGAGAAGGATAAAATTTCCGGTTCTTCTTTCTTACTCATACATAACTATTTGGTTTTTAATTGACTAAAGAATTAACATCGATCATCATTACCGGTTTATCACCGATATATGCCCATAGCTGTACACCACTAACGCCTTGATATTTAGCCTCATAGTGGAAATAACTTCGAAGTGCATGGCCTATGTGATAATAGACCTTCCTGCGATCCCATGCAGCCCCCATATGGGTGACCCTGAGACGATAGGTTACTGGAGTGTAAATCTCGTAAGACATAACTAATTGATTTTAATTGATTTGTGCCTATCAGGGGAATCGAACCCCTGATGCAACCATTTAGGCTACGATCTTTCACCTATCCAGATACTGATCTCATTGTGGTAAGAGACCTCAACAATAAACTCGGCTGAGTAGAGACCAAGAATCCCCTCAGCCTCAGCCTCCATGCGGAAAGCAGCATGGTAATCATTAGCCCTCTTACACCCCTCAAGGAGTTTATAGGCTACAATATCACCAGACGTGAGGATATTACCCTCAGCGTCAAGTATTTCGATGACTTTCCAGTCACCTAATTCCTGATCCCATATCCGGCCAGTATTTCTGATCTTGATATGATCAGCCACGTGAAATGAGATACCCCACTTCTCGCTCGCTCTTGCAAGTACTTGATCTTTAGTCACTGTACTAACAGATTAATCTCTCGCACTATTGCGATTGTACCGGAGGCTGGAGACGATCCAGCCCTAGCACCATGTCCGGTCATTGTAAATACTCTTCCTGCTCTTTAATGCGCTCAATCTCTGTTATTATGGCCTTGAAAGCCGTAGCAGGGATATTAATAGCCTTACCGCCCTGAGGATAGATTGTTACATCCATCACCGAGCCTTTGTTCAGGAAGCCGCCTGTATGGTTCTTTACAGGGGGTTTTACCTCTCTGAAGTACCATCTGATGACAACATCCTGTGCATCACCACTGTCGGTTGTAAACTCTACTGCATTCTTCATAACTACTTGAATTTAAGGTTTATACTTATTCATCATAGTATTCATAACCATGTTTTTCTAACAATTTTAGGCTTCTTGTTAACTAGTTGCCATTCTTCAAACCATTCTCCCCATTGACCTCTACGTGAACGGGTTACATACACTACACCATTTTTGCTCTCATTTAAGAGATTGCGCATAACTCTTTTTACATCTCTGTAAGTAGGATAGAAACAAGAGTTTTGTCCTACTTGTACCCAAGGTCTAAGCATTTTTGCCATAACTATCTGATTTTAATTGGTTTGAACCGGAAGAGGGAGTCGAACCCTCTTCATGCTCCTAGCCGGTAAGTTGTTGATTAATAAGCACTTTCTGACATCATTTGATTCTGTTCATAGGTAACAGATTCCCAGCTACCTTCCTCAGGATTAGTAAGATAGAAGAAATACTTCCTGAGTTGTTCTGCGATCTCATTTAACCGGTCATTATTTTCCCAGTCTGAGATTGTACAATCATTGCACACCCTGCCCAGCATGCCACCGCCAAGGTAGTTCTGATAGGCTGTCATCTTTTCACCCTGAAAACCAAGGGTATCCAAAGTGATCTCAATTCCACCGCCTCTGGACGATACTTTTTGCCTGAGGGTGATTTCTTCAAAATTAATGTTCTCGTTCATAACTATCTGATTTAGTGTTGGTTTGAACCCTGTCTGGGAAACGATCCCAGACTAGCTCCAAGCAGGGTTAAGTTGTAAGGTCTTCAAAATCAGTCTGTTGGGGGTCATAATACCCGCCATTGTGGTTACACGCATTATGTATGGTAACTTCCTCACCTACATTTAGATGCGCTGTCCTGACTGTTCTTTTGTGTGCCACGGCTAATGCTCTGGCCAATGTACGGACGGTTGTCAGATGGCTCAGGTTGTTTTGATCGATTATCAGCGAATAAACAACGGGAACTTCATTCCAACCGTTCACCGGTGAGCCACTCAAATTTACCTGAAATGTAACGACTTTCTTATTCATAACTACTTGAATTTAAGGTTAATAATTTGCGCTGAGGAAGGGACTCGAACCCTTCCTTGCACCATGCTCAGCCTAGAATCCTGATAGCCTCCATAACATCCTGTGTATCAGGCAGGGTGCCGTTGTTCAATCTGTCGATAACCACAATCAGGTTATCGGCATCTAGTTTGAATTGCACTACCATGCCTTTGTTCCATACCTGTCCGTGACGGCCTTGGCAATGGCCTCTCCATGTGTAAGTTCCGGCCTTCCGATCGATACTGAGTTTACCGATATGATTATGACCGATACCCCAGCCCCTGTGCCAGTCACTGCATCCCACTGTTGTTAACTTCTTTGCGCTCATAACTACTTGGTTTTAAATTGGTTATACAATCTATTACATTCATCACGATAATTCTGTTCCCTGATACGTTTAACAGCCTCATAGTGAGCTATTTCCGATGCTGTAGGTTTAACCTTAGCTTTGATCAGGATATTTAGCAATTTCTTCATAACTATCTGATTTTAATGGTTTTACCTTCTTTTACGTCCCATATGGCCTGCTGGTTATATTTTCGGCCTGCTTCAATCGCCTCATTTAAGTCTAAAATATTGGCAGACAGATCAATATAAACCTCACCATCATTTACCCATGCCCCTAAATATACCCCTGTTTGGAGAATACCCGCATTTGATTTGCACACTGTCAGGATATCTCCCTGAGTCAGTTCGTTAACCGGTTTGTTCATACAACCGTGAAAACCTACCATGTAACCAGCCTGTGGCCTCCTTCCGGCTATATTCAGGCTGCATCCATTATCCCTTTGGATTGTGTTAAACACATTTATAGCCAAGGAGTTAACGGCCAGTTGATTCATAAATGAATAACGTCTCATAACTAATTGATTTTTAATGATTTGCACCCTGCACCGGACTCGAACCGGTGCCAGCACCATGCAGGGTTAACTATTTGAATATCAGTGTGGTACCAACCACATACGCCTCGCTGTAGGCATTTTCAACCAGTATTGACCGGCCGTTACTCAAAAGTACTTCATGATCACCATTGTGACCTGTAACTGTCACTGTTTCAGTGTGTTTGCAGGCTACTATAGCAACCAGCAAACAGATAAGGATCAATTGCTTCATAACTAACTGATTTCTAGGATTAACTGAAAATTAGTCTTCTTAATTCTACGCCATATCACCCATGTTGCTGACTGCATTATCAGCGGGTTTACGTTAACTTTTGCTGCAGCATGCCGGTAACAGTCACTGAAGAATTTATACTGCTTTGCAGTCATTGCATACTCCCTGTCTCCTATATTGCGGCCTAAAGCTATCGCCAGTGCATGCCGGTCAATTGTCAGGCTAATGGCCTTGTCAGGGTACCTGATATTGAGGTAAAAGCTAGATATTTTTGCACCCTTTAGAATCTTAAGTATTTCTTTTTCAGTACCTTGCGAGGCCAGTATCTGCCTGCCTTTGCTTTTAAATGACTCCATATGACCGCAATTACCTGTATACCAGAAGTCTGCAGCCAGTTTCTTATTCTGCTCCCATGTTTTTAAGGGACTGAAGCATGCAATTAACCCGCAAAACTTATTTACTTCTAACTCATTGGCAGTAAAGGTTTTAGCAAAGGTTAACGCCTCATTGTACCAGTCATACCTGTCGGCATCGCTGGTTAAGTTCCAGATTTTCAGGATGTTATTAACAGCCTTTGTTCTGGTTAACTGTTTGGTTTTGAATACCTGTTTCATTTTTGCTGGTTTTAAAGTTTGTAGCATGGGCAGGAATCGAACCTGCCCCAGTACCATACATGCTGATAATCAATTACTTCCTGTGGCCTTTCAGGTTTGCATAAACAGGCTTATTTTCACCAGTTTTAACCGATTTTTTAACCTGTTTCTTGGCATATCCATGAAAACCTTTGTCAATCAGGTTGTTCACCTGTACCGGATTGTTAACTTTCCTTGTCATAACTATCTGAGTTTTAGTGAATAATTGTGGCCAGTCCTCAATCGAATGAGCACAGCTAAACTGCACTGGCCTGTAGTTATGCGGCTAACACGTTGAAACCAAACGGTTTGCAAGTCTCAAAGCTACTTTTTTTATCTCCGGAACCTTGTAACCTCAGCTAGTTTGCCTTGGAGTTGACTGTCAGACAATTAAGCCTTTTTAGAACCGCTTCACAGCGGGATAACAGCCAGTTTTAAACCAGATCGCACCTATTTAATCGCGTGTCCGCCTGTCAGCATGTCAAAGAACTGACACAAATATACGGCACCGAAAATGGCAATGTCAAACCTGATTATCAGCGAGTTACAAAGGTTTTGAGCTCAATTTGAGCCGAATTCTGCGCGGTTAATCGAGTGACAGTCAGCGAGTTAGACGCAATTTCACGCCTAAACAACTAGGTTTGCAAAAATGTAAATGTTAAAAAATGTTAAAAATAATGTGGGTGCTGCGAAACTGGCTGCAAATCAATGAGTTGTCAGGTCAAAAATTTTTCAAAATATTTCGATGCAGGTTAACAAACTAGGTGCGAAATAGGCCGAAATTAGCCTGCAGATATGTTAACGAAAACCCTAGTTATATAACTAAAAAGTTCGTTGATAGCAACTACCTGAGTGACTGTATGTTATGTGCGAATTTGTGCGCTATTTATATGTATTTCAATATAATATTTTCCTATCTGCATGCATCAGTGCTGATGAGCTAATATATTAAATATCAATCAGTTAACAATATTGACCGATAACACACATTATGTTAAATAGAATTGTATCGAATTGAATATCAATGAATTAAGTGGCGGGAGCGGGTGAAGCAAGCCGAGCGAAATCAAATCGAGTTTCCTTTCCCAGACCCCCACCCCCTCACACACCCCAATAGTCCACCGCGTATGGAAACTTCGTTTCCCGGGCGGTACCCCTTATTTCCTCTCCTATACACCCCCATGAGGAAAATATACCTCATACCCCACCCCCTTTCATATGAAGAGACTAGTATCATAGAGAAATATTCTATAAACCTTATACAGGTCTATAAAGTACCTGTACACCCCACAGATAGAAATATCAAATTTACCTCATCACGCTTCGCGTGATACCGGCCATTTAAAAGATCACACCTCCCGGGAGAGTACCATACCAGAAATGTGAGAAAGTGTCTTAAATCGCCTTATTTTAAGTCGTCTTAACGAATGTCTTAGTTATATAACTAAAGTCTTAGTTATAGTAACCTGCTGATAACCAGATATATACAAAGGAAAAGGGGGCCGGGAAGCCCCCAAAATACCCCGGCCATACCAATTAACCTGAAAAGAGACGAAAAAGATTCCGAAAACCGGGGATGATTAACCTAAACCTCCCCAAAGATAACTAAAAAGACCCAACCTGCAACAAATCCCGGGAAAATTTTGCATATTTGCAACAAATCCCCACATAATTTTGCACATGAAGAAGATCCAGTACATCATAATCCACAAAAATACAACCCCCAAAACAGCCGAAATCACCAAATCAATACAGGAAACCACCCGGCATACCCCCAAAACCAGCCCGTGGACCCTGTATAGAACCCTGCAACGTGATAAGTTCTTCCAAAATGAATATGTAGAGATATATAGAGTGGAGAGATAGAAAAACATCTTTTACATACTGTCATAAAAGGGAAACCCCCGGGTTTGTTTTCCGGAGGTCTCTGGCAATGAAAGAAAGGAGGGCTGGGAAAAATCAAAGTTTTAAAACATACTTCATCAATAGATGACCCGCGTAAGCAACTGTCGCGATACCGGCTACCCAAAGCTCACCCACTACATTGATCTGCTCAGCAGCTGTAGCGAATAGTAAAAGCAGAAGAACCAGAACTGCAAAATCTACTATGACCTGACGTTTTTTCATCGTATGAGTTGTTAAACGTTACAAAGGTAATAATAAAAATGATTCCACCAAACAAATCAGAGAAAATTATTCATCAAAAGGATACAAAATATAACAATAAACCCAGAAGGGGATCGTAGTAGTCTGTACGGTATGATAAACCGTGCCCGGGTTAGGAATAGGAGTAGCATACCACGAACCATTAGAGCCAATCGTTATTTGATCAATCCATGATGAAGCAGCTGCGCAGTAAGGACAGGGGTAAGAATCCACCAAAAACATATCCACGATCTGATCAGAAAGATCATAATACTTGAAATAACCGCAGGAAGAACAACTAGTCATATGTACTTCCACCTGTTCTCCCTCGCAGAATTCAGTCCCCGAAGTCCCCGGAGGTAGAGTTCTACATGCCCAACAATCACTTCCCACAGGAGGATCATCAGGAGCCGATACATAATTCGATGAAGAAGCACCCATCAGGGCTATCATCACCAACATTCCGAAAAAATAAAATCATTCTGTTTTTCATAACTAATTGAATTTGAAGTTAATAATAAAATAGAGAAATAGTATTATGTTGTTATCTCTTTCCTTTTTTAGGTTTTATGCAGGTCAACCAAGATGTTCCTGTAAAAATCATGAACGATTTTTTATCTGCATGATGTTCAACGATTCCTGTCATGCCGAAATATGGACTTGTTCTGTCATCGTGGGTATAGATGCTTCCTTCAGGTGGTAACTCTATTTTTCTTTTAAAACACATATCTCTTTCCTTTAAGGGTTATTAAAGCCTCCATTGGGATACCACTTGTTCGTGTCTGATGTATCTTCTTTCTCCTCTTCCTGCAAGGCAGGGTTAAGTTTCATCTGTTCACGCATCCACATTGCGCCCATAGTGAAATACTCGGGAGCAACATTCCCAAGAAATCGCTTGTCGCACTCTTTTTTTATCTCCTCATCTGTCGGGAGGGATGGGGAGGCAATCTCCCTGTATTTCTTCAATGCCTGACAGAATGCCCAGTGTTCACGTTGTAAGTCCTTGTCATTAAGACAGGTTTCTATCATTCTTTCAAGATAATTTACGTAATCTCCTGTCATCTCCCCGCCTTTGTCTGGGAACAATGACGTTCCTGCAAATTTTGAAAATCTGTCTTCTGGCTCCTCCCATTTGTCTCTGGAGGAGAAGGAAGGGTAGTTGTTACCACAGCACCTACAATGTAATTCTTTTTTGCCTGTGTCTCCACACTGAGGGCATTCGAGTTTCATCTCCCCCCCTTGCGGCTTCTGGGAGGCGATTTGAGCATCATCTCCTAAGTAATGCAAGCACGCTGCTCTTACCATCTCTTTATCGGGATGCCGAAGCATATACGGATGCAAGTCTTTAATTGAGTTAAAAGAATGGATATTATCGCCAAACTGCTCTTTGATCTTCTGGGAGGCGTGTTCTTCCATTGCTGCGAGTGCCTCTGATGCTCTTACAATAGCTTTTGGGTTGCCGATATCTGAACCGTAATTCTTGGAGTGTTTACCCAAGATTTCTTTCGCGGTCATCGGCTTCTCAACCTCGGATGAGGGGGAGAGGGATGACATTAATTCTTTTGCTCTCCTTTTAACCCATGTCGGTTCTCCGTTGATATCATCCATTCTTGAGCAATCACTTAAAAATGCCATTAACTTGTTTTTCATGTCTCTGTTTTTAGAAGTTCAAAATGACAATCATGTGTCACACAATGAGGAAATCCGTACTCCTCGTGGTTGTCACACATGTACTTATATCTGTGAAACTCACACTGCTCACATCCCGGTTCAGTCACAGGATCAATCACTACTTTATACGTCTCTTTTCCCAGCCTAACATTTTCCATACTTAAACAATTAATAACGCAAATTTACTATTCATATCTGACAATACCAAATAAAAATGCCGGAAATTTCTCTCTGGCATAACAATTTCAGAAAAATATAATTACTCCAGCTTAGGTGGATTATAAGGTGAGGCATTCTTGAACCCGTCTCTAATCTCTGGTATCCAGTGCTGATACATTGAAGAGCCTGTCAAGGTAGTAGTAAAATCATCAACGCAATATATCAGAGCGTCTGTGTGAGGGGATATATCATCCGCGGCCGCCTGTGTGAAGGCAAGCACAATTAAACCCTCAGATACCGGGTATACAACCTCAGCATCATAACTCTGAACGCCAGTGAGTATTACCTCGAACTGGATGGCCGTTGCGTCAGCCTGAACGAATGACGGTGCCTGAATGCAGGTAGTAAAAGACTCCTGATCAGGCGGTGAAACCCCCCTAGCCAATGGCGTAGCCAAAGTCACAAGGAGCATGATCGAAAACAGAACTGTGATTTTTTTCATGTCTCTGTGTGTTTAAATGGTTAAAAATCTCGACTGCAATATAGTAAATAATTAATTTCCAAACAAATTTTTGGGCCGGGGAGTGGGAAGGATCTCAACCCTTCCCACGCCAGCCACTGGTGAACTCCGAACAGCTACGGACGGAATGTTTTCCCCCCGGAACTCCCAAGGGCTCTACAGGGGGACATCTTTCAGGTCGGTGAAAGATGGAGGTATTTTAAAGAACTTATATCAAATTAGACACTACAAATATAGTGATTATTTGATTCACCAAATAAAAATAAATTATTTTTCAAGTTTACCCATTACTCCGCGATCAATCCTCTCCTTCACCCGGGCATTAAGCCATAGCAAGGCCTCTTCCATCTTGGTAATAGCAAGTGCACCTTCTCTTGATGGAAACGCATTATTGAGCTTCTTGTGCCTGTCAATAAGGGCAATAAGCAACTGCTCACTCTGAAGACCCGGTGTCATCGATCCGTCACTTTCCTTCTTCACAAATTGAATCCTCTGGAAAGAATTGTGATAACCGGTCTCGCCATTGTTGAACCCGGTACAGTTCTGAAAGTGATACTCATGAGCACCGCCATACTCATCACCGCCCCTTGCTGCAATAGTGATCTTATTGCTGGGAAACACAGGGGACTGAAGTTTTGCGTCAAGAGGAAACGGCTCTCCCTCTGTCAGCAACAGCTCATGATAAGCCTCTTCGAATACCTCTTTCGGGCTCCACGACTCATACCCATCAGGGTAAATAACACGATAACCTTCGCGGCCATCTTTAACAGCAGGCTCTGCCTGAATTGTTTTTGTTCCAATGTACTTTTTCATAATCACTTAATTTTTAAATAGTTAAAACGGACAATCGTTATCTTGCTTTGAAGAATTGACACTATAGTTCATAATCTGGATATTATCGTAAGAATAGCCCCTAGAGGAGTCTATCCTGTCTATAGACATCCCGGTCTTATGACGAGCTTTAAGCTCCATGTAACCGGTCTCCTGACAAAACTGGGTAAACTCCTCTATAGTCAAGGTAAACTCTTTCCTACGCCTCCTAGCATTATTCCTGAGAGCATTGAATGTATATGTGATAGGAATTCGTTCCTTGTCAATCCTAGAACGACACTTATAACAGTATTTACCTTTACTAGGAGCTCGATCATTACGACACCATTTGGTAATACATTTCTGCTTATTCTTTTTGGTCATGTCAGAAATTATCCTTACATTTGCCACGGTTAGGTTCATCAAATCCATCTGTTCGCGCTGGTAACGAGGAGGGGGCTTCAAAGCCCCCTCTGAGTTTTTACTTACTTCTTCTTACTCTTTTTCGGAGTTTTCTCTACCGGAGGTACTTCATCTACCAGAGGAGCCTGACTAGCGGACGCATCAGCTATAGGGTCTTCAGCAGGGGCCATTCCTACCTGAGGAGCCTCAGAGCCCTCTGTTGCAGGAGCTCCCTGAGCAGCACCCTCAATTACTGTACCATTGGGAGGTACAGGTTCCCCACCATTAAGAGCTTCAGCAACCCTGACAGCTTCATCCAGATCGGTTTCAGGAGACTCACCAAGTTCTGATGCTGCAGGCTCTTTCGAAGCTATTAACCCCCATACTGCATTATCTGTATCCAGAGTAACTCCCACACAACCCGTGAACCACACCGCAAACCTTTTACGACCCTCTTCAGAGAGCTGGATAGCTGAGGTTATGAAAGGAGAAGTCTTGTGCTTCCAGCTGAACTGCTGATCATATTTCCATCCCTGTTCAAGATGTGTGGGAAGATAGATCGCATCGTATAGATGACCCAAGCTATTACTAATCGTATCTGAAAATATTAGCTTGTCAGTTAATTCCAAAAGAGCTTTTTGCTCATCGAATGAGAGGTCCTCCCATACAGGGAGTTTGAAGTTGTTACCCATGATGTCGTCATACTTACATAGAGTCTCATGAGCCATGATGGTAGCTATCTGTACCATTGAAATCAGATCCTTTTTCATTTTTACAGTTTTTATGATGAGTGAATAGATTACTCTACAGGGGTTTCTGTAGGCATCTCAGGAGTTGTCTCTACAGGTACTTTGATATCCTTTATTCCGGGAAGCTCCTCTCTCTTAAGCCTGTCATCTTCCTTCTCCAGCCATTTCATGGCTAGTAGTACATGAGTCATGGCAGAGTGATTAAGAGCATCGAACACATCTTTCTCCGAATAAACAGGATCACCTGCAGCAGAATTGAAGTAGTCATGTACAAATGACTCTAACTCGTAGTAAAGCTGAAGGATCTGATCTTTGTATCCATTCTGATGAAAATACTTGGCCTTGATAACCTTAAACTTGGGAACAGTTTTATCCGGCATAGCTGAAGACAGGTCATCTATATACTCCATAATCAGTAGAGCCTTCTCAAGCTCTCCTATGGATGAAGAGATATACAGACTATGTTTGGTAACATCCAAATAGTCTAATTCTCTTTGGAGTGTTAAGAAAGTCTCATGAAAGGTTTGTGCATTTCTGTACAGATTTCCTTTCTCCGGATTACTGAGAGTAGCCATGAAAGCTTTATCATGATACTGTTTATTGTAGTCACCCAGTTTACTGGAGACAATCTTCAGATTGGAGGTATGTACCTCAATAGCTTCCGAGTTAATGTTCACTGATTTCAAGAATGGAAGAATCATTCCTACAGTGCTCTTTCTGATTAAGAAGTTTTTTACGTTCATATATTCATTATATTTTTATGCAAATGTAAATTGAATATTTTGATATTCCAAATGTTTTTTCTTTTCTCTTTCACTAATTCTATAGGATGAGTTATATTATAGTTTACATATATAAGTTATAAAATACTTTAGTATTTTATTCCTTATAGGCGCGCGCGTAAGCGCGTACACGCGCGCGATTATATATTGTATATTGGGTAGTAGCGTCCCTTGGGCCATTGGTCGTCAGGGTTGGAATTTTCCCGAAACATAAGCGGAACGCTTACATAACATAAGCGAAACGCTTATGTTACATTTATACTGATAATCAATTACTTACTATTTTCATTATGTCGATGTAAGCTAAACGCTTACATAATGTAAGCGAAACGCTTATGTACATAAGCTAAACGCTTACATTGACATAAGCGAAACGCTTATGTTCCATATGTATTGATAATCAATCAATTATATGTAACAAAATAAAAATGTAAGCGAATCGCTTACATTTACATAAGCGAATCGCTTATGTAATGAAATTTGTATTATATTTGTCCCGTAAAACTTATGTTATGAAGAAGAGTGTTACTTTTTATCTGGAGCAGGAGATCTTAGACGAACTCCTTATTATCGCCATCCAAAGAGGTACTACTCCCTCACAGGTTATCAGGGAGGCTGTAAGAACTATGGTGAAGTCTCAGACCAAACCTGATCCGATTGTATCCCTCAAATCTGATCCTATCTCCATACCGGGATCGGTGTTGACCGAGGGGGATATGTACAAACATCGCCAATTCTTCAAGGAGAAGGGTATCAACATAGCTGATGTCCTCAGGGCTCACAGAAGTAAATCTCGTGGTAGGCCTTACGACACTTCTATGGAACCTTACTTCATTTATCTGACATGAGTAAAAATAGTCAGGGGCGTAAGACCGGTCTAGATGCCGAGAAAGGCATGCTTGATGATTTGAACGTTATAGTCGATTTTGTTGTGGGTAATCAAAAATCAGAAGCTGTTGACATCAACAGTGAGACTCTAGCAGAGGCCTTAGCTTTTCTGGAGATTTACCCAAAGAACTGGGAGGCTCAGGCCGCTGCTATGAGGCAATTAAGGGTGTTAGATAAGATGGTAAAGGATCTGATTGAGAAGGTTAGAATACTGCAGAAACGACAAGAATTGCGTATAAAGAAATAATGATTACCTTTGCGTTATGGATAAGGATTGTGTTATAGTACAAATCAATAAGGACCTTCTTACAATAGGTCCGGGTCCTGTGGCTTTTCCTCCTGAGGTCTTTGTTGAGGATACAACTGTAAGCGAATTTGGTGATCTGCCTAAGGGTGTGTATAAGTATAATGTCACCTCAGTGGGTGTTAATGGAGAGAGCTCTTCTTGTCAAGATATTATTGTTTACGCGCGATACGAGGATAATGCTATTGTCCTCCGATGGAAACCTATCCCATTTATTAATGAGTACAGAGTTTACAGATCAAGTCAGGAAGGTCCTGATGGTTATTTTACTGTCTTCTCTATGGATGGTTATTTCTGTGATGATGGAAGAGGGGTGCTGAATCAGGCCTCTATGTTGCCTCCTGCGCGAACCAAGGAGGTAAATTATCCCAGAAGTATCCACCGAGCAGCAGTTAAAGGGATTACCTCAGAGTATTTAGGGGGTATGGATATGGGACCTAATATGGCCTATGTCTATATCGAATTACATTCTGGGGAGATTATCTCTATTAACATAGGTAAGGTAGTGAATCAACCATGGATATCTACTTACCAAGGTCTGTTGAGAGCTGTCAGAACTTTAGAAAAGTGGGTTGATGGCAACTACGAAGGCGCGTGAGAAGTATTTAAACTATCTCTACAAACAATATCAGAAAGGCCTGATAGGGCAGGATAAGCTTGAAGAGCTTAGACGGGAGGGTTATATCAAAGATGATGAACCTAAGGATGATCCAATCTCTCCAGAATTAAAACGAAGGGTACGTGAATTATCTTGGGACCAGTCCATGGACCCATTCTTGTCTTATGATACTACACATTTCAAGTATAAACAGGAGATACGTAAAGATGATTGGTTGCCTGTAAGTGTTACCAGTCATGAGCAAGATTTTATAGACTGGATCAATTCTATGACTTATGGCTTCTTTCCTCACAGGATAGACTATAAGAAGTTCATTATGTATAAGGTTCAGGCTTATAGATGGTTACTGGATGATGACAACATAACAAGTTATCATACTGACGAGAGCCGCAGGGACTTTGTAAAGAGAGAGTATGACCGGTGTGCAGAGAATAGTCTTTATTTTGTGGATCGTTATGGGGAACTGAAAGAAGGTGATATCTCTTCAGGGTATGTGAAATATACGGCCAGAGAGCATCATGCTGTTATCTGTTATCTGTTTGATTGTGGTTACAATGTGATAGGTGGTAAAGGGAGGCAGATAGGATTTACTTCTATTATGGGGTTGTTGGCTGTTAAAAAGTTGATATTCCAATCCAATTACTATATAAAGTTTGTGACAGAGGATAAAGAGACTGGTATAGAGATATTTACAGATAAGATTAAGTACCCATTCGGAGCTCTCCCCAGATGGATGCGCCCCAAGGTTAAGAGTGATAGTGGTACCCGGTTCTGGCTTTCTGACAAGATTCGTAAGGGGGAGAAAGGTTACCCCAATTCAAGGATTGATGTTATAGCCCCTAAGAATACTGCAATAAACGGAGGATCTCCTCAGCTGGTTCTTATAGACGAGATTGGTAACATAGGTATTCTTGGAGCTATGCTAAATGAAGGCCGTCCTACCATGTTTTGGAATAACCCTAAGACAGGTAAATTTGAGTTGAAGCGTCAGGTATGGATGTGGGGAACTGGAGGTAAGATGGAGAAAGGTGGGGGAGAGTATGAGAAAGAGTGGTACAGGATCTTAGGTTTGTGGGAAGCTAAGTCTAACCATAGTGGTTTTGTTCCTCTGTTCTTTAGTTGGCATTGTCGATTTGATGTTACAGAGTATGAGAAGGAGAAATCATGGTATTATGGAGCACGAGCTCAGAAAGAAGATATAGATCTAGAGACATCCAAGACACAATTTCACCAGCACTACCCATCTACATTTAATGATATGTTCCTTAAGACTGCCAGTACTTTGGTATCTCGGGAAATCATTGAAAGCGGTATAGACAGGTGTAGGAAGGTACCTGCCGATCTTCGTCCTGTATATGGCTACTTTGAGCCTGTATTTGATGAGAGTGATCCAATGCCTCCGGAGAGCGATGTACCTTACAGGATAATAGGTGCTAGGTTTGTGCCTGTATCTGATGAGGATATTAAGAAAGCCTCTGTTATCATATTTCAGCGTCCGGAACCCGGATGGCGACACAGATATTGGAAAGGTAGTGACCCAATAGCTACAGAGACAGGGCATTCTAAGTTTGCTTCAGTAATCTGGGATGATCTATACAAGACTATATCGGCTCTAGTCTTTTACCGCGTACAGCATGATCATAAGTATACTTTTCTACAGGTACTATTGTTGGGGCTGTATTATGGTATGTCTTCTGACGGATCTGTGGATATAAAGGAGTTGGTAGAGGCAAACATCGGTACCAACTATATAGACTACACGGAGACCAAAGGATATTTTCATACTCTCGTTTTCAACTCTCAACTTCCTACTAAGGTTGCGGGAGGTACCCGGCTTATAGGTATTGACAACAAGGGTACGAGGGCTGATGCTATTATCGATTACATGACGGAGGTGATAAGAGCTTACCATGATAGGTTTTATATATCTCTGATATTCGAACAGTTACATACTTTTGTACAGAAGAAGACAACTTCTGGTAAGGAGGTATGGGGGGTGGTCAATAAGACCATGCACTATGATGACGTGTTGTACGCCTTGGTTTATGCATACATATGCCGGTTATCTCACATGCATCTTTCTCCAACAAGGGAGGTGGCTTCTACCACGAGGTTTAAGGTTAGATATAAATTAGTTAGGAACGCTGCCAATGAGGTAGTAAGAGTTCCTGTCAAAGTACCTATATATGAGACTGTTACAGGTGCATCGCCATTAAATATTGATATATATGAAAATACGTCTGTTTGATCCTACCGTGGTTGCTCCTGAGGAGTATCGTCATAAGTATCCGGAGATAGATAGAATTCCGGAATTCAATGATTTGTCTGCTAGGGCTCTAGTTTTTATATGGTGGTATGCTAACCCTACTTCTCCTCTTGTGTTATCGATCATAGATGATTATGAGCGGGTTGAGGCTGCTATGAAGATATCAAAATTTAATCCCGGTAAGGGGGAAAAGGAAAAAATATTATCTTTGCAATTTGAGAACAATATGGCAATAGCCATAGATAAGATGTCTCAATTTGACCCCGGTATCCGCTACAAGGGATATAAAATGATAAAAACATTATTTGAGCAGTACGAGGGGATCATTGCAAAGGGTACTGACGCTTTCAAGGTTGTTGAGGGTAAAGGAGATAATCAGGTATCTTATATTGACTATAAGAAATTTGTAGATACAAGCTCTAAGGTAGTTGAGGTTATGCCAGATCTTATTCAGAAGTTAGAGGAAGGTTTTGGGGTAATTGAAGCTAAGGATGAGGATGAGGATGATGGTTCTGGCGGTGTTCTTAGGGATTGGCACCGTAGTCGTAGTGATGAATAATAAAATACTTTGATATGATACAGTTACTTACAAGCCCGGCAGAGAGACCTAATAGGATCGAGACTCCGGAAGTGTTAAAGGGTGAAGAATATCACCTGAGGTATGCTAGGTGGGCCGTATGGACTGGTTCCTCCACGAAACATTCTAAATATGTTAATGATTATGACACTAACTTGAAGTTTTATAAAGACGATCAGTGGTGTATGGATGAGGATCTGGATGCTTTCTTCAAGGATGAGGCGGGTAATGATCGTAACCGATTAAAGGTTACCCGTAATTACGTTCAACCTATGGTGGAGCAGTATAGAGGTAACGCAGAGCGTATGACTTTTGATATGAAGGCTATCAATATATCCCCATTAGCCAAAAGCCGAAGAGATAAGGCCTTAGCCAGAGCTTTGTCTTATAATCATATAGCTAGGACTTTACCGGGTTACGAGTCTCATCTTCAGGAGAGCAATGTCCCAATAGGTAATGACACTCAGGTTACTGATGTTTTTAATAATCTATATGTCGATAATTACACCATAGCACTTAACAGAATCCTTAAGCATGGTAAGGACGTTAATAGGTTTGATGAAGCTAAATCATTATACGCTAGGGACTTAGCCTTAGCTGGTGTAGCTATAGCTAAACCTTATCCTCATGGTGGTGAGTGGATGTTTAAGAGGGTCTCTCCAGATCGATTCGGGTGGGATCGTAATGCTCAGGACCCCACTTTGAGGGATGCTGAATATTTCTTTGAACAGGACATTATTCCTACTCCTTCTATATTCGAACTTTATCAACATATACCTCACAATGTAAGGAAGGCTATTGAACAGCAGGCTACTTCTGTTGTAGGATCTACGGCTTCTATAGGTAATAAGTTTTTCTCTTTAGGTAGGACCCCGGTTTATACATCTGTATGGAAAGATATCATATACGAGAAGTATGGGTATGTGATGGATGAGTACGGCCAGAGGATATTGGTAAGAATCGATTATATTGAACCTAATCAGACTGAGCCCAAGTATAAAGAGAAGGATCTTATACCTCTAGAGAAGCTTACTGAATATCAGAAGAAAGTATTGAAAGGAGGTAATACGGCTTATCTTTATGTAGATCATTGGAGGTATTGTACATTCATCCCGGGAGAAGTTATACCGGTTAAAGACGCTAGGGGGCGTATCATGGATGTGGCTTTGGACTATGGCGTTATTCCTTATCAGGAGCCTGATCTTTATAAGCCTACTAATATGGTGCCACCGTATAAAGTGGGGATATGGTCGTATATTGACGGAGAGGTTTTGTCTCCTGTGTCTGTGGTCATTAACCCTCAAAGGATGATAAACCGGTTTCTCTCTGTTATGGAGAATCATATAAACAATTCGGGGGGTTCTGGTGTGGTTTATGATAAGGACCTGACAGGAACCTCGCAGGAGGACGATATAAAAGCTGCTGTAAGTAGGGGCGAGGCTATAGGAGTGCATGCTAAGGGTAGGGGGGTAAACAATGTATTTGGTAGGTACGACAGTACTGTGAAGGAATCTATAGTGGCTTTTTCATCTTTGATTGAGAATTTTAAGTTAGGGATAGAACAGGTCACTGGGGTGAATGAGGGGGTTAAAGGGGAAACCAATAATCCTGATCAGTTGGTTGGGGTTATGCAGCTTATGATTCAACGCGGATTAATCATACAGGAACCATTCTATAAAGCTTTATCTGATCTTTATCAGGGATGTTATCAGAGCATAGCCTCTTCGGGTAGGAGGTATTATATCGATAATGAGGTAGAACTTATGGATATAGTGGGAGAGGATATGTCTTCAGTTATAAAGTTGTCTAAGGATATGCGTAATGAATCTATGCGCGTTACGGTTGTTCGTAATATGGATAGAGACAATGAGCGTGTGATGGTTGACAGTAATGTGATGACATGGCTTCAGTTTGGTCTTGTGGATCAGGAGCTTGCTAGTAAACTTGTTGGTCGGGCTACCATGGAAGAAGCTTTATTCCATATGAGAGACTTCCAGAAGCAACTGGCAGTACTTAAGCGTAAACAGCAGCAGGCTGCTGGGCAGGTCGCTCAACAGCAGGCTAACGCTACTGAGCAGGCTGGAAGGGTTGCCTACGGAGAAAAATTACGAGAGGAAATGAGGGAAGACTTTAATAGAGCCGCTGATAGGGGGGTACAATTAGCCTCTACTACTTCAGCGCAATAAACTTTTTTGTAAAAAGCAACAATATTTTGCTTGTATAATGCAGAATAATAAGTATTTTTGTCATTGATAATAAGTAGGTTATATAAAAAATTACCTAAAAAATTAAGTAACCAATTAAAGTAATTAGCTATGCAAAATCAAGCACCAAGGACTGCAAGTCCATCAGACATGATTAATGCTACGCAGGGGATAGTACCTGCGAGTAAGGCTCCGGCTGCTCCGGCTGCTCCGGCTGCTCCGGCTGCTCCGGCCAATCCACCTAATCCTCCGGCTAATCCTCCGGCTAATCCTCCGACCCCTCCGGCTAATCCAGCTAATCCAACTCCCGTGGTGGTTACAACTCCTTTTGGTTCAGATACTTTTGGTGTTCCCGGTGGTCCAACGGCTCCTGTGAAGTTAGCTTCATTTGCTGATGTTCAGGCTTATGCCAAAGATGTTGCGGGAGTTGAGTTGAAGGATGTAACTGATCTTGCTCCGGTATTACAGGAGTGGGTATCATTGAAGAGAACCAGTCAGGAGATACCTGTTATACAACAGAAGCTACAAGGGTATGAGAATGTATTCAAGAATCTTCCTGATGACGTATCCCTTATAGTTACAGCGGCTATTCAGGGACAGGACTACATGCCTATAGTCAACAAACTCAGCCAGAAGGCTTCTTTAGATCTGGATAAGACTTTTGAGTCACACGATCCTATCCGTTTGGTAAATCACTATACAGGAAACAGTTATACAAGAGAGTCTTTCGAGGCTCTGGAGGGTAATGTTAAAAATGCTCTTATAGATTCTGCTAAGATCAAATACTCTGCAGATAAGGACGACTATGTCAGGACAATAAATAATGCTAAGGCTACCAGCCAAGCTAAGAGTGCTGCCTTTACATCGTCAATTGAAACGTCCATCGCTAATATGGTTACAGCTAATCCTAATATGGATAAGGCTGTCGTAGACAGGGTGAGACAGATCATGACCATGGGTTTCGCGGATGCTCTGTTTAGTTCGGACAAGTCAGGTTATCTGCCTGAGGCTGCTGAAAAGATCGCTATGATGGAGTTCGGTAAGCAGGCTATTCAGGTCCAGAGGAAGACCATAGGAGAACTCGTAGCTAAGGCTCAGAATGCTGGAGCTACAGCTGCTACAGAGCAGATATTCTTTAGAAGTGATAAACCCGGAATGCCTTCTGGGGGACCTGTAGATCCTAACATGGTTGCTACGGTCGTTAAGCAGGCTACTGGATTTTTGAATGCACGATAGTTATTAACTTTTTTAATTTTTTAGGTAATGCCCGATCCTTTTAACACACAGAATGCATACGTAGCAGTGCCGTCACCGGTACAGCCTACGAATGTACAGAGCCCCGCGCCTTGGAATCTTAATGCCGATGGCTCTGAGTATGCTGCAGCGTATGGTTATGATACTACTTCGCTGATTAAGAGGGCTATTGCAGAAGCCATCTATGATGCTGTTCCTGCAAAATATAAAGCCCTTAGACTTCTCTTCGACAGGCCTATAGACTATGAGGCCAGTGATGTATTCACCTACATGGAAAAGACCTTTGGTCGTACCGCTCTTCGTGACTCTGGTGGAGGTGTTGCGGGTGGAGCAACTCAGACTATAACCCTGACTACGGGGGGAGGTAAGAACGTAACCATGAACAAAATCATTGTTTACCCAAACAACCGTAAGGGTATCGTTACCGGTGTTACAGGTGATCAGATAACAGTGAAGAGGTTTAATGGTGAGTCTAACCTTCCTACAGTTAACGCGGGAGACTATTTCTCTATTCAGGGATCGGTTATAGCTGACGGTATGAACTTCCTTACTCACTATGACAGGATGTCTAAAATTGAGCGTTTCAATTACGTTCAGCTTATGCATCGTGATAAGAGGTGGACGAGGAAAGAAATGCAGAAGTTTGCCAACCTTGGTACCACCAATTACTTTGAACTGGATAAGAAAGAACAGATGGATCTCCTGCTCGGGGATATGTTTGCCTCTTTCTGGAACGGTCAGAGGGGTGAGGTTGATGTAACTGTTCCGGGTACAGCTAACGTGTATAAGGCCATGACTATGGGTGGGCTATTCCCTCTTATGGTTGCTGCTGGTTGCGCTAATGCTACCGGAGTTACAGAGGCTACCTTGCAGGCTGCTTTTGAGAATCTGGCTTTCCAGACTGACTACAAGTCAGAGGGTGGTGTACGGTTCATATTTGCCCAGAACTCCTTGCTTTATGCTCTGTCAAAGGCATGGAAAGAGACAGGTATCCGTTATACTCCTAATGATAAGATAGGTGATCTCAACCTTATGGAGTACCGTATTGGTGATATGAGGTTTGTTCCGGTTGCTACAGAACTCTTCAAGGAGCTCTCTATGTTCCCGGCCGATTTCAAGAACAGGATACTTGTTCTGGACCTCGACACTATCAAACCGGTCTGTATGAGGGGTTATGAGCCTATCGAAATGGGTCAGACTAGTCCTAAGGGTGTGAATGGTAGCATCAATGACTACACCGAGTGGTGGATTCAGGGTATGCTGTCCCTTAAATTCAACAACCCTCTCAGTTCATTCTACATTGATACCGTAGGTATTGCCGCTTAAGCATAACGGGGCCGGTAGGTACCGGCCCCATTTTTTTTATTTTACTAATTTTTCTAAAAACTTTTATCATGCCACCAAAAGGTAACAGACTATCAGACGAGCCTCAAAATGGGGTGCCCGGATCAGAAAATGAGAAAGAAAAATCAAATGAGATCGAGGGTAATGAAGTTGTTGCTTCTTTGCAGGAAGAGTTGAAGAATAAAGAAAAGGCTATTGAGGATCTTCAGGGCCTTATCTTTAAACTTCAGGAAGCCTCTCAGCAGCAAGCATCGGACAAACCTAAGAAGAGTGATATAGACATTGCTACTCTTCGTCAGCAGGTTGAGTCTTTAACAACACAACTAACAGCTTTATCACAACAGAGGGCTGTAACGACTCCGCAAGGTGCTCGTGTTCTCTTTCGCGAACCTGTAGCTTCTGATCTTCAGGAGGACAGTGTAACCTTTACCGCTAGGAGTGTTCTATATGTAGTAGGATCATATCGTGATCACAGGGGTTTGGAGGTTATACCTCCACACAGATTGATAACTTTCAGTTACGCGGCCAGTGATGTTAGGAAAGACGGTCGTGAGGAGGAGATACGTAACTACTCTCAGTACACTACCAAGCTGAAGACTGAAATTGACTTTTTGAGGAATCACCCTCATTACGGTATAACTTTCTCTGAGAATCTTCATAACATGATGCAGGAGGATGTATTGGATATACGGTTCAAGGCTAATGCTGCTAGTCAGTTAGCTGCTCTTCCTCCGGAGGCTATCTTTGAGAGAGCTATGGAATATAAGATTCCTAATGCTAATCAGAAGTCCGCGGATCAACTTCGTCAGCTTCTTGTGGAGATTATGTCTTCCGAGTTTAAGCAGGCTGAGAAGGATATGCAGGCTGAGGCTACCAAGAGAAGGGTGATGGCTCTTGCGTCTATAACAGCTAAAGAAGAATAATGCTATGATAACAGCCTCTGAGATATTAAATAGGGTTAAGGCCCACTTGGATGATCATGATTCTGGGAGATATAATGAGGCTGACGATCTTATACCTGCTCTGAATTCAGCGGTAGAATACTTAACCACAGTATTCTCCGCTGGTTTCGAGAGGAAGAAAATTTATCCTGAAGTTCTTACCGAGTTGGTGAGGACTCTCATATTACCTGTTGTGGGGAATGGTCAGACTCGGAAGGTAGATATTACTTCTGTTTATGCTAGTCTTTGGACTATCATAGGCGTAGATCCTAACCCGCTGGTGACCGGTTCTCCTACTCTTGATGAATCAAGGAACAGATGGGCTACCAGACTTACCTTAGAGGAGTGGAACGATAAGGCCGAAGATCCTTTTGCAGCAGGTTCTTTGGTCTCCATACCTGATATGTTTGCTAGAGCTGCTTATACTGGTCCCGGGAATTATTTCGGGGCTTATCAGCATATTATGATAAGGCCGGGAGCGATGTTTGATGTAGCTTCTCCGGTAATTGCTTTGTGGTATCTAAGTAAACCTAGTAAGGTTACTACTAATGCTTCAACTATTGAATTTTCGGTGTCTATGACCAACTGGTTGGTTATGAAGACATTAAATTATATATCTCTCCAACATGGTCCTGAGAGTAAATTTGGGCCGGTTACGGAGAAAGAACTTATGTCTTTGATATCTCTGATAAACGCGTAGTATGAACAATAATGCTACTCTCAGGTTTGTGGTGTATGATCTCTTAGGAGATTTTAAACAGCTTTATGACGATGCTGATATCAGTCCCTTTAAGATGACCTATTGGGTGCTGGTGCATGCGGATAGGTTGCGTAAACAGCATATAGAGAAGCACGATGCTAGTGCCTATCTTCAGAGGTTCGATGTACCTGTTAGAGTTAATCCTACTACCGGTCGTAATTATTTTGAACTGCCCGTGGGTATATATGATATGCCTAACGATGCTGCTATTAAATATATCACCTACGCTCCTGAAATAGACTTACATGTTCCTGTATTGGGTAGTGTGGTATTTACCCGAACTACCCCCACTAAGGCTAGGCGACTGTATTTCAGAGAAGATGAAAGACCATCTCCTAGTAATCCTTATTTCTATAGGGAGAATAAGTATGTCATTCTGTTAGGTATAGAACAACTCAACATAACTACCTTAGAGACCGGTCTGATAGGTAACTTGAATCCAGCCGATGTTGATATGGACATAGACCAGCCATTTGACTTTCCTCAGGATCTTATACCTGTTCTTAAGAGGCAGGTACTTGATATGGGTAGATTTGTATTAATGCTGCCTAAGGATCTTACAAATGATGGTACTGCGTCAGGTATTAAGGATGTACCATCTAACAAATTAATTAGTGTTAACGATATAAGCTCAGAACAAGATGCACGTTAATCCACATAATTTATTAAGTATCAGTGAGATACTTGCTGATGTACTGGTAGCTATGAATGATGAGGATCAGGTCATACTGACTCCCGGGTTCTATCGTGCGCAGGTTAAATATGCGATGGATGAGTTAGGTTTCGATGTGGCGTTCTTACCTCAGGTTGTGGATGAGACTATGCCCATAGACCTGAAGGTAGATATACCTAAAGGTTGTTATAATCTGACTGATATTCAAATATATACCGGGACACCTGATGATGTGGGGTATGTGGAGAATGTTTACTGGAAGAAAGGTAGAATGACTCGTGGTGCCGGTACAGGATATACTTCCTCCGTACATCATCACAACATTAGTGATCCTTTCTTCAGGGTGTCTGTGAGAGAATTTAGTAAGTACTATTTTACTATACAGAATGGTATTATACACTTATCAGATTCTTGTGCTGGTTACCCCTATATAAGGATGAAATTTAATGGGTTGGCCTCTCAGCATCTTGATGAGGTTAAAATGGTTCCCCCCGAGGTCCGTAAGGCTGTTGTGTTGTGGGTTATAGAGAAGTGTGCAAGCTTTCTAAAATCTCGCGATAATAGGTATATGGGGGTACAGAGGGATGCAGCTATGCAGTTGGATGAGTATGGTTTTAACGGTGCGTGGCACGAGGCTAAGAGCAGGTTAAGAACGATGGATAAGAAGATATTCAGGGATATGATTTTGTATAATTCAAGTTTATTAAGTACATAATATGGAACCGATTTACAGTAAAACTGGATCAAGGCGTATAACGGTCGTAGATCGTTTCGCTGAAATAGATGCTGAATGTATCGAAGTGCAGACAGCTGCAACCTTTACTTCTCTTTCTGAGGATGGATTTAATACAGGAGGTACTGGTACGCCTGTAGCACAGGTAGATACTATAGTGCTGTCAGGAACTAGTGGCACAGCTAATATTACTTATAGAGGTATTACCCGGCTGGCTACTTGGAATACTTCTCTTACTCAGACAGCTACAGATTTTGTGACCGCTCATGCAGCTGCTTATAGGGCAGTAGGGGTTACTGTTACTTCGTCAGGAGGTAGTATACTATTTACTGCAGCTTTCCCGGGATTTCCTTTAATAGGTGCTCCTGAGATAGTGAACGTCACAACCAACTTGGCTGGGACGGTTTCTACCACTACAGCTAACGTTACCACTCCCTTAGGCATCCACGGTTTAAGTGGCTCGATACCTGTAGGTACTAGGATATTTGCAAAGACTCGTTTTAAGGGTGTGCAAATAAGTGCGGGTGTTCTGTTAGTATATTGATTTTTTGTATATTTGTAACAATTTAATATTTAAGGAAATGAAATTCTTCGATCTCATTAATGTGCCTAAAAAAGCCGTCCATAAGATGACTTTAGGGGCTAATCAGGTTACCCTGACTGGAACTGGTGGTACAGCCAATATCACTGTAAACGGTGTTACCCGGCTGGCTACTTGGAATACTTCTCTTACTCAGACAGCCACAGATTTTGTGGCAGCTCATTTTGCTACTTTTCTTAATGCTGGATTGAGGGTCTCATCTGCGGCTGCTGTTCTTACTTTTACCCCGGTAGCTGGGTGGAAAACATCTAATGATGTTACAGCGACTATAGCTAACGTTACGACTAACCTTAACGGTACCCTTGCGGCTACTCTTGTGGTTGACTTCAACAAGGCTAGGATATGGCAGGTTACAGTTGGTTGTCCTTATACGATAGCTAAACCGGTGAATATGAGGGATGGAGATGTTATATCTCTCGAATTAAAGGTTACTGGTTCTTTTGCTCGTACATGGGATACCTCGTGGCAGTTTGCGGGTGGTACAGAGATGGTTCAGACAGCTAGTGGTCTGGACATCTGTAATGGTCGTTACAATGCTACAGCTGATAAGGTTTATATCTTTAATACAGCTGCTGACGTTAAAGCGAAGATCACGTAATCATGAGACGTAAAGAGAGGCCAATATACGAGGTAGAAATCGAGAAAGTTCTCAAGGATACCGGGGCACCCAATAAACCATTCTACGCTAAAGTAGCTGAGTATAAGAGGTACAGATTATTCGGTATCTTACTCAAGAAAGTGTCGGTTAAAGGTGATTTTCCGGACCCTGAGGATAGGGATAAGTGATAAACCCCGTTACTCTATAACATATCGATGAAATCCTATTTTGGCTAGACCGGATAGGATTTCATCACTTTATCTTCGAACTAATGCGTAGTACTGAAGGACAGAAATATACAGCCTCCTTATTCTTTGGTGGTTTGGCTAGGGATATAGATCCCGAAATGTTAGATCCTAAAACAGGAGCCTTTCTTGAGGCTCATGGTATGAGGATCTCTAATATGGTTAAGAATATATTGACCAAGTTACCCGGAGATAAGGAGTTTATCACTGCTACGGCTGTAGAGGCTAACATACTCACAGGATTGGTGTGGTTAAATGGTTATGTGGTAGAGTTTTGGCATGACACCTTAACAGGTTACGGTACTATAAGGGCTAATGGGGTTGTTGTAGCCTCTTCCTTAGATATCCCCGGGGACGACTCCCACTGGTTGGATATAGATACTAATAGTGATACCGGGGAGTTATTCATCACGGATAACAAGCAGTGTCCTGTGGTATATGAGTTGCCGGATTTATTAGCTAATGTTGCTACCCAAAAATACTTCACTAACTACGACAGGACGTTATACGAGATTAATAAACCGGTTCAGTTGAATCAACCTATGTTCGTGTCTCTGGAGGATCTTGGAGCTGCTGGAGGTTTAAGAACAGGCAGCTATGCTTACTCCATGTGTTACTCTACTCTTAGTGGTGAGGATACCGCGTGGAGTCCTGTGTCGCCTTATATACCTGTACCTGTGGAGAATGTTACTCAGAGGAGTCTCCCTATTAGCGGTTATTACTCAGGTCTTGAAACCTATGGCTCTGAGCCATCTTTATCTCCTACTAGGTATGGAATTAGGTTGCGTTTGCGTGTGGTCAACAAGGCTGGGTTTGATTACATTAAGCTTAGGAGGGTTGAAAACGTTACTGGACAACCTCCAAGTTATACTCCTGCAGCTCAGTTTTTGATTCTTACAGTAGATGCTGGAGGTACACCTATTGACATTAAACAGAACCCTTTCACTATAATAGATTTTGTGGATAGCAGTGCTCAGCAGTGGGCTGCTTTAGATACTTCTATAATAAATACTTTGAGTACCGTTAAGAGGGCTAGGACAATTAGATATTACGATAGAAGGATTATTCTAGGGGGTGTGGAGTATATGCCTAAGACCTTGTCATCCGAGGATATATTTATACAACATTCTGGTGTGGCTAAGGTACTATTTCCGGTTGTTGAGAGGTTAAATGCTGATGGTTTTGCAGATATCCAGAATCAGGTATTTAAGAAATCACACAGGCTAGGTGAGAGGTATGGTTTTGGTCTAAAGCTTAGGGACGAACAGGGGAATGATCTATACACAATACCTTTAAAGAAGGGGGCAGAGGATTACACAAACTATTTATTTCCTCAACGAAGAGACGCTATTCCAGCAAGTGAATTATCCTTTTCTTCGAATCCTTTGATTGATTCTACAGTAGAAAGTAACTCCGCGGGGACTAAGACACAATATTCTTATCCTATCCTTATTCATAATAGTAACTGTGTGATGACTCCTTTGAGTCAGAATTCGGTATCTTTCAGTATACCGAATTTCAAATCTATTATGAACATACCTTCTAACGCCTCTATAAGTAGCACATTTGTAGGTAAATGTAACACATTATCAGGTATTTATGAGGCTATAGATAATGATTACCCGTTCAGTATTGAAGGTAGTTTATTGGATAACGGTTCTTCCGTGGTATATACCTCCGGGACAGATACTTTGACTTTTACTATTATATACTCCAGCGGGGATATCTTTGACGAGAGTCCTATCCAGATTTTGTCAGGGACAGCTACTTTTCTACAGTTAATGTGCCAATATACTGTACAGTCGTCATATGACTATGTATATGACCCAGTTACTGCTATTAGGACTGCGAAGACAGGGACTCCGTCTAGTGATGTCAACATTATCGAAGACAGTAATAACTATCCTTATAATCCTCTAACTCCCACCGGTGTCGGTGGTGGTTCTGGGGGTAGAGGCAACAATTATGAGGGGCATAGGATTGAGGTGATGGATACCATTGAGTCTACTAATAATGTGGTAGGTAAGTATGGGGTACATAAATCTACTGTGGGGGTAAGTATAGGGGGTTTAGATCTATCTAAACTACCTGACTATGTTAAGTCTTTCAGCGTGGTAAGGACTCCTCCTGCTGGGCGTGTGGTGTGTCAGGGTATAGGTATGTACGCTTTGGTCCCTCAGAATTATGGGGATACTTCTCCCGGGCTTGTTAAACATTTAAACAGGTTGTGGTTTTATTCTCCTGAGCTTGATCAGGTAATAGGGGATAAGGCTCATCTATTCGATGATATTGCTAATAATCCGAGTAACTATCAAATTCAATTAGTGTCCCCTTGCGGCTTTTTCACTGATGTCTATTCTTCGGAATATATACTACCACCAATACCATCACCTCCTATAGATAGATACACCCACATGGATATGGTTTCTATGCCTATATCTGGGGCTGACACTAATGTGGCTGATATGAGTCCTATGGATAGCTCTGATCAGATAGGGGTAGCTGGTAGGATCACTTTCGGTAAATGGAGGAATCAATCAAATCAAGGTAGCGGGATTACTTCTAGTACAGATAAATACATATACGATATAACAAGTGCATCTACTGCTATACATGGTAAGTTCAGGTTACCTTACTTAGAACTAGCTCTTGGGGCTAATATCTATTATACCGCTAACGTTGGTACGGTGGCAGGTACTAATTCTGGGGCGAGAGACTTTCATGAGCCTTGGTATATTGTGAACATCATACAGACAGGTAAGAATATTATTTCCGGGAATATAGACACTTACAATGAGATAGGTCATAATATACATATAAGCAGTGTGTTGGGAGTAAGTAACGGACTGTTTTCACAATCCTTTGAACTGCTCGAGGAACGTCCTGAAGATGTGACAGGTCTAGGTACCTCTGCTTCACAATATAGGTACATCTATGTGGACGGGGAGCCTTGGCTTAGCGGTAATAATATACCTGTAGGGAACATCAACACATATAGAGCTGATCTTTTGAATAATGGATCGTTCACTCCTTCAGGTGGTTTGACCTGTTATGGTTTATATCAAGTTACGGGTCGAACTATAACTTTTCCTTACCTAATGCCCGGATCAGGTACGCCTATTGTACCGGTAATCGGTACAGAGATTGTTGTCAGATATAATCCTAATTCTCCTATTAAGGTTTTCTTAGGGGATACTGTGGTGGGGGAGGCTTCTTTCCTTGCTGTTGATGGTGAAGGTGGAGGTAAGGGAGTGTCTAATTATACTACACACTTTAGGATGGCCGCTCCTATGCCTCAATTAAACTTTACCTTGCATGCCAATTATCGTCAGCCTTATGATCCGGCTAATACTCTGGGAGGTACTTTAAAGGCTATAGAGACAGTTACTTCCTTCCAGTTGGGGTGGATAAGACAATGGTTGGTTATGTTCACCTGCGAAAGTACAGTGAACTTACCTATGGTGTATAAGGATATGTTCCCCAGACGTAATTATGTTATGCGTCCTAAGTTCTTTGCCGCTAAATTAGACTCTGAATCGATCAATGATTACCTTGAAAGACATCTCACTTACCTTGATTATAATGTAGACTATCCTGATGAGATATATAATTGGGCCTACGGAGGGTTTCATACCCCTTCTGGATCTAATTTTGATTACCAGAAGAATCTTCCTTATAAAGGGTTCACAAAGCCTAAGATAGGTTCTATAGATCTGTTGAGTATGATGAAGAGGCTCCATTGGTCTACTGAGACGAGAGTGGGTTTCAGATTTAGCAGGGTATTTATTCCTTTGAATGTCTATGACCTCCGTAATGATAAAGCCTCTCAGATAAGTATTTTATATGACGAATTCTCGGAGAAGGGGTCGAATCTTTATGTGATTACTGATAGGGGTGTTGGTATGCTTCTAGTGGGTAAGAAGATGCTATCTGATGCTGGTGGTAACGCTTTAACTATCAGAGCTTCTGATGCTACCTTTATCGGTGGAGAGGTATGGTTAAGTAATGGTATTAGTTGCCCGGACGATTATTGGAGAGGTAAGTCAGAGGGGATTATCAAAGCCCCTAATAATATTAAGATGCCTGTACTGATCTTCCCCACAACTAGGGAGATTATCATGTTGACTAACAATACCTTCATGGATATCTCAACAAATAATCGACAGGTTATCTCGGACGCTCTGAAGGGTATAGGTAGCAACAACATGTTTAGTGTTATTGACGAAGAGTTAAATGCTATGCATATACACCTAAATGGTTATATGTATAGTTTTAATATGGATATCAATAATTGGGATTTCTCTTTACATAATCCTTTATATGTGAAATCTGTATACACCCCTTATCTGAATGGTGTCAACGATAAGTCTGTGGTTGCTTCTGTGGTTGTAGATGATTTAGTGGAGGAGAGATCTGTAGTGATTTCCAGCTCATTACCTGCGAGGGTCACGTTATCTGACTCTATACCTTATGTTTCTTTCTCGGTAACTCCGGGATTAGCCTCCTCTTATGAGTTTGTTGATATATTTATAGGGGCTAGTTATAAACCGGCTAAAATTGTTCTATCCTTGGAGAGTGATTTTTCAGTGGTATCAGAAGTATTACAGGCAAAAATTAATCAGTATGCTCCCGGGTTATGGGAGGCTAAGTTACCTAGGTTAAGTAATAGTAAGAGATTGGTTGGCAAGACTTTATATGTCTCGGTTGTTTTACCGGACGATCATGCTTTTGTCTATGATCTTAAATGGGTAAAAATAGGTTATAAAGATATCATTGGGGGTTAGGAAATTAGCATTATAATATGTAAATTTGTGCGTCAAAAACTAATTAATAAAAACTAAAAAGTTATGCCACGAAAATGTAAAGTGTCAAAAATCATGGGTAAGGTCGGTAAGAAAGCAGTAGTTAAGTATGTAGCAAAGGATACAGGAATTTCTCAGGAGACTGTCTCTTTTGTTTATGACAGCATTATGGATTGCATACTGAAGAGTGTGTTGGACATTAAGGCTGTTACTCTTCCGGGGATCGGCATCATATATCATAATCCTGTTAAAAGCAGGTTGTCGAATATGACCAATAGTATCGTACCTCCCCATAAGCATTTGTCCTTTAAGCCTCAGGAGGTTCTGGCTAGGACTATTCGGGTTAAGACCCGGGAATATCCGATAACATCGAAAACGAAGTAATATGAGTAATGTAGGATTATCAACAGCACAAGGAGCTCTAGGTGGTGCCGGTACAGGTGCAGCCATTGGTACAGCTCTATTACCCGGTGTGGGTACAGTATTAGGCACTATAGGTGGAGGTATAATAGGGGCCTTATCTGGGAGTGACAAAGCTTCAGAGCTGGAGAAGGTCCTCAAGAATATTAATAGTATCCCCTTAGTAGATCCTAAGATGGTGGAGCTACGCGATTCTTTGTCCGCTGAAAAGAAAGCGATAGAGTCGGGTTTCTCCACAGATTTTCAGGTTGCTAGGGACATGATTGCCGAGTCCGAGGCGGGTGGTATGTCGGTAGCAGCAGAGATAGCTGCTACCAACCCGGCCTTAGGGCTTATGGCTATGAATCAGGTATCTAGTCAGGCAGATGCCTCTGTCAACAAGGCTTTAGGTACCATAGGTACTAGATCTACCGCTTTCACACAGATGTTGGCAGATTTGATGGGGAAGATGAGTCAAAGAGAGTTGGATATAACGATGTTTAAAAACTCACAGAACTTGGCTATCGCTTTCAAGAATATGAAGGACTTTAATGAGAATTCTATGGCAGGTATGATGCAGCTTTTAGATCCGGAAGTTATTTCTGGTTTTAAAAGTGTTATAGGTTCTGGGGGTGTTGACGGTGGTAAGGTAGCTGGATTATTACCTTTCGGTTGGGGCACTAATCCAGCTGATTTTAGGGGTTCTTCTATGGGAGATTATTTTAGTAATATGGGGATAGGTATACCTCAATAAATTTTGATAAAGTCATGGCAGATAATCCCAGTGTTGTAAGTGATGCCTCAGGAGGTAACTACAGCGGTATATTAGACCAAACTAATTTAGCTAGTGCAGCTAATATGTCTTATCTGGAGAATCTGTGGGAACTTGCTCAGAAGGCTGCTCCAAACACTCCTGCCAGTAACCCTTATAGACCATCTGCTGGTGAGGGGGTTAAAGTGGGGGGTATATCGAACCAAACTTTAGGTAGTGTGGATTTGTTTGCTTCCGGTTTGGCTAAGATTCCTTTTGAGGTTCTGGATCAGATGGAGAAGGCCAAACAGGATGCTGAAGCTAAATATTATAAAGAGGTAAAGACCTATCTGGATAAGCCTATTGCTGATATTACAGCCAAGTTGAATAATCCGTTTGCTCAGAAAGATTTTGTTGAGAAGATACAGGGGACCATGGATGCTTATCTGGATTCCTATGCGAATAGATTTGGGGGTGATTACATGAAGGCCTATGCAGCTGCTGTTAGTGACCCTAACTTGAAGAGGACCATGGCTCTTTACCAGAATTATGCGGATGCTTATAACATGGTATTTACGGATGTGGTAGACCTATTAAAAAAGTCTGCTAATCCTACTGAGTACTATGTACCTGACGAGATGAAACAAAGAGCTAATAGGTTCTTACAGAACCACGGGGATATGAAGAATCTTTCCATCGATAAACTGGCTCAGAACATTGATCAATTCAAAGAGGATTTATCAATATATAAGATTGTTCAGACCGCGATGAAGGACTTTAAAGATTCTGTGTATGAGAGTTATCCATATAAAGACACTAACATCTCTACAGATGAGGAGGATGTTTATATTCAAAAGACAGTAACAGGTAAAGAAGGTGGGGCTCAATCATTTATCAATTCTATAGTAGAGGCTCATCCGTGGATTAAGAGTGATCCGATTCAAATGTCTTTATTAACCTCCTTGGTTACCAACTCTATGAAGCATGATGTTAAATATGCTATTAGTAAGGTCAAAAAGGATAGTGCTGAGCGTACATTGGATCTGAAGAAGTATGGGATTATGAACGATAAGGGAGAGATTCAGTTCAATACCAAACCAGCCGCGTTGGTTAATACTTTAGCTTATGATGCTGTGAATTATCCGAAACAGGATAAACCTATACCAACTACTGTAGGGGCCTATGCTTACTTCATTAACAACGGGAAGTTGTGTTACGGTAAGTTACCTGAATCGTACCAGATGATCCCTGTATCTGAATATGATATAAGGCAGGATGATAAGATTGTGAGGGGTAGGTATGTAGAGGGTAAGATAGCTTTTCAGAGTTCTCAACCATTCAAACCAGAACAGATTAGAACGGCTTCTTCACAAGGGGTGTTAACTGATGCTAGGAAGATTGGAGAGGGTAGAGGTACTACTGAAGTGGTGCCTACTAAGATATTTGATGAATTAAGCGGGTCTGAGATATCAGTGTTTGGTGAAACTACTGTTCTTATGCCTTTTGAACAGATGAAGGGACAGATAGCTGGTGCCATACCTCATATGAGTTATGTGCATGAGAAACTGGATGAAAAGAGGGGTGGTGTACATATGAAAGCAGGAACACCTGAAGTGCCTATAGGTGTGACAGAGGACACTGACCTATCAGATATAAATAACAGTCCGTTGGTTTATTATAGGCTATGGAATGGTAACGTAATGACTGGGCAGGCTATTCATAATATGTATACGAAGAAATGAAATTAAAGGATATTTTCACCGAAGATCCCAAGAACCCGGGAGTAAAAGATTATTGGAAGGTTCCTCAGGAATCTGTCACTATTCCTATGGCTCCAGCTACCACAACTCCGGCTGCTACTCCATCACCTAAGTTGAAGGATTTCCTCTCCGAGGATTTGAATGCTCCTAAGGTTCAACCTACTGATAGATTTGTATCTAATCATATAACAAGTCCTGTTGTGGATGAGATGTTTAGATTGGTGGATGCTGGGGTAGAACCTATGCAAGCTATCAAACAGCTACAGGATGCTCCGGATACTCGTGTGGCTTATATCGAACAGGTTGCTTCTGAGATGGTGGGGAGGGATATGATAAAGTTACTAACCTTACCTGATGATTATCGTAGTTTTCGGGGACCATCATGGAAGAAGGTTAAGGACAATATAACTGAATCGGGGGGTATATACAGGGATGATGAGAAAGATTTATATAAGGAAGCTGTACGTAAGCACGCTAGGAATAGCCTTTCGGTAGGGTGGATAAATAGGGCTTTTGATACATCTTATCATAGGGTGGGGGAAGCTTTCGATCCTGAGGATAGTACATTTGATAAGATGACAGATAGTGCTTATGAATATGTGACTCCGATGCTTTCGCCTGAGATGCAGAAGAGGTTCCAGATTCAGGATCAGATAGATGCAGAAAATGCAAAGTCTGTTGAGGACGGTAAGGATTATAATAAGATAAAGGCCTTGACTCAGCAGTTAAACTCTACAGGTAAGACGTATACCGATATGGACGGGAACGTCATAGAGACTGCCGATATGTCCAAGGTCTCCGCGGAGGATAAGGACTTCCTCAAGATGATTCAGGATAAAGAGTCTGAACTAGAGCCTATAAGGACTGATAGGGAGAGGTTACGGGATGTGTTTATGGAGCATTATGCTTATACCCGAGCTCTAGAGGAGATATATCAGGTGGAGGTTGCCCCAAAATTAGGGGCTGCTACAACCTTTATGCATGCTGGTATGAGTCCGGCCGAGCTTCCTAGAGATCAGATAATGACCAAAGAGAATTGGGATTTGATGGATAAGTACAGGGAGGCTAGAGCTCATCTACAGGCTATTGGATCTATGTATATGGCTAATCGGTCTCCTTTGGATGTTAAGAGAGATTTTGGCTTCTTCTTAGGTGATGCTGTGGAAAGTGCTGGTAGAGGATTGTTTGGGGACCGTATTATGAATTCCATATACGATTCTCTGGAGAAGGATGGTGATACTAGGTCGACAACAGAGTTAAGGGCCCTCTCTGCGGTGATAAGTTCTAACGAACTTCCTACTTCTGAGGAGATGTCTAAGCATCTTGAACCTACGTTCTTTGAGATGGCTAATCAGACAGTCTTTGGGGTTTTAGGTATTCTTCCAAAGTTATATATAGCTAATGTGGCCGGAGCAGGCCTTGCAGGTCAAATAGGTCTTATGAGGTATATTGACCCGGTTAAAGGTTTGTGGACTACGGGTACCAGATTTCAGCAGGCTAATGCTGCAATCGCGCGTATAATGTTTGAGGAGGCAAAAATGAGGATGGTAGGTCTTCATGCTGGTTCGGGGGCTGGTTTTGGTCTTGCACACGAAGCTCAGATGCGTATTAATATGCCCGGAGTTCCGGCTTATCTCAACACTTTCATGAATTTTATGAAGAAACCTTTTCTCATGACCTCGTCTATGTATGTAGCTAAAATGACAGAGGCTACCTTTGAGTATATTATGTCTGATGAGGAGATGAGTACTATTCTTGATAGGTACTATGGAGGAGGTTTCAAGGAGTTAGGGGCAACATTCGCGGCCAATATGGTATTGGGTATAGGTAGTTATGGTACTCCTAAGAACAGATATCCGGAACTTCTTAAGATGGCTGAACAGTTGGAGAAGGACGGTAACAAGGCAGAGTCTATGCAGATAAGGTCTACTATCCAACTTATGCAGAAGATGGATAAGGCAGAGGAAGCTGTAAAATCAGAAGCTAAGTGGAGGGGGTGGAACGAGAAAGAGACTCAGGCTAAGCTTGTTGAAACTCAGCGTAAGGTGACTAGTGAACATAGTGCTTCTACCACGGCCATGATGGAAAGACATAATATTTTGGAGAGGACTATTCCTGAAGCTGATTTAGCTAAAGCATTGAGTAAGACTAAGATGGTTGATACTGAAGGTAAACCTCAGGTATGGATATATGATACTGATGCAGTATTTAATCTATTCGATACGCGGGTGGCTCAGAAGAACAGTAAGACAAAGAAGAGTGCTCCCGGACGTGCGCAGGGTATGGTATGGTTTACTTTGGAGCCTGAGTTTAGGATGGGGGCTAATAGACATTACAGGTATCTTAACTTTGAGAAACCTAAGGATGTGGGTAATGTTAGATCTTTCAAATTTTCTGCGGACAATATTGAGGCCCTTAAGAGACAGGGTTATGACGGTATAACCGGTTATGAATGGTACACTAACTCTAAGGGTGAGAGGGTTAAAGCTAAAGTAGCTGCATCTTTTGGTACTCAGGGGATAGTAAAGACGAGAGAAGGGTCTGCATCCGCGGGGGCTCCTGAGGTTCTGCGTGAGTGGGCCACGAAGATCAGGGAACATAAAGGATTTAACGATCCTAAACCGGGTGAAATTTATCTGAGATTGCCGTATCAGGAGAAGGTAATTAACGGGGCTATGGAGGCTGCTGCCAAGACTCTAGAGGCTACTGCTAGTATTGTGGAGGCGGTTAATAAGGCTATTGAGCATGTTAAGTCGACAGACTGGTATAAGTCTATGGCACCGGAGGTACAGGCTAAGTATGATGCAGAGATGGCGGTTAGATTTAAGCAACTACTAGAGCAACAGAAACCAGCAGAGATTGCTAAGTCTGAGATGGCTAAGGCTGAGGCTATGGTTAAGCAAGCTGAGTCTGAGGTAATGCCTGCTTTTAAGAGTACAGGGGAGGAAGTCGCGTCTAAACATAGGGGGGAGTTTGTTACTGATATTAAGAAACCGGAGAGTATCGTAGAGAAGAGATCGAGAACAGGTGCTTGGGATGTATTAGACATCGAAGATGTTGTACGCGGAGCTCTGATTCTTAGGGACATGAAGGATTTTAAGGAGGCTTCTAAAGATCTTAAGAAAATGGGTTATACTATTCATAATAAGAGGGTAGGGAATAGTGAAACCGGATTTAAGGGTGTATGGGCTACGAAACGTGAAGGTGAGTTAGGCACTGAGATACAGATCCATACAAAAGAGACTTGGGAGGCACATCAGAAGGCTAATGCCCTTACCAAGGAGTTTAGAGGTAAACAAAAAGGGGCTGATATCAAAGCCGAAGAGTCTACTGTCAAGATTCAAGAGAAGAAAGAAGTAGAGAAAGAATTCGAGGCGGCTACTCCTGAGAGTTTTATTAATATGGATACCACCCCTTTAAAGGGTACCCAATATGCTGTTCTTACCGCGGAGAATCCGGGTAATCAACAGGCTTCGGCAAAAGAGAATGCCAAGAAGAACAAGGAGCTCATGGAGGAGTTGAAGAAAGCTGGTTATAAACCTATACCTGTGAAAGGTAACTACAATGGTAAATCAGAGAGTTCTTTCATTATACCCGGGATGACTGAAGCTGAGGCGTTAGCTATAGGTAAGAAGTACGGACAGGAGAGTGTGATCACTACGAAGGGTATGATCTTTCAGGACGGCACTATGCATAAGGCTGAGCCTACCATTAATTTTGATCCTAATAAGGAGGCTGACTATAGCATTATCAATCTGGGGGGTAAAGAGGTAAAATTCTCTTTAGAGTTTGATTGGATTAACAAGATACCTACAGAGTCATATTCTTCTAGGTATACGGCTGCTATGTCGGAATCTAGATCTCTGTACGATAAAGCTTATGAAGGGTTAGAGTTGATTAATCTGGAGGGTAGTCCGGCTAAGACAGCTCTAGAGCGTAAGATGAAGGAGTTAGAGCTTCCGGTATCTACTCAGAGGGAGATAAAGACTTCTTGGAATGAGACCAAGAAGAAGCTTCTTACAGATCTGAGGGAAGATAATGCAGCTATAAAAGGTGCTTTTAACGAGTTCATTAAGACTCTTCCATTAACCGAGGTTCATGGGTTGAACATCAAGCTTAAACCGACTATGCTTCGTAGGGTTAATGCTATAGATCCTATGAAGCCTAAATCACTGGAACGCGCTATAGAGTATTTTGATAATATAGTCAACAATGCTGCTGCCCGTCTTAATGAAATAGAGATACAGAAGTCATGGGATTATCTTGATAAGAAGACCAGTGATATGGCTATTAAGCAAGATAATCTGATTAGAGGTAAGTTTAGTTCGGAGGGGGCACCTCTGATAGATGTTTTGACAGGTATAAGGAAGAGTATGATAGAGGGTAACTATTATGACGCACAACAGAAGATTGGTGAGATACTTCTCTCAGCTGATAGAGAAGGGAGACCCTTATCTATAGGTGAGTATAATCAGATATCAGAGTTAAAGTTTCACGGTCTTCTTAACGAGACAGGAGGTCTAACCGCTACTGCAGAGTACTATAAGGCAGCTGTAGCTGATCTGAAGTCTATAAGGACTAAGGGACAACATATGATTGCTGCTAAGAGGATGGTTAAACAGGCTCAAATGAATGAACTGTTCTCAGAGGTTAAAAATATTCTGGATGGTAAACCCGGGAAGCCCGTTTCGTATGATCAGAGGGTAGCTTCTAATAGGACTCTCTCTGTAGGGGAGAAGATGAGTCGTATGACAGATATTACATATTTTGACAGTTGGTTTACTATATTAGATAAGTTATCTAAGTTTGACAAATCTAGTCAACCCTATCAATCTACTTTAAACAAGGTTTATGGAGGGGCCGTGGTTGAATCGAATATGGGTTATCACATTGATTCTAAAGCTTTCCATAATGAAACTATTACTACGGCTAAGAATATATTTAACACAAAGAGTACAACGGCACTTAATCGTAAGCTTAAGGAACACTCTATCAAACTATATGATATATCTAAGGAGTTTCAGGAGGTTACAGGAAGTAAGGAGAATCTATCTATTACTATGAATCAGGCTTATAAAGTTTGGATGGATATGCAGGACCGTACAAATATGAGAGCTTTGGAGAATAGTGGTTATTTCAAGAACGGGGAAATGACTTCATTAGGACATAAGATAGAATCTATATTAACTCCTGAAGTTAAACAATGGGCTGAGTGGCAGTTAAATGTCTTCTATCCTAAGATGTATGAATACCTTAATCCTTCTTATAGGGAGTTTTACGGTATTGATATGCCGTTCAATGAGAAATACTCACCCAGATTTGTACAGAATCCTGCTACAAAAGGTATTCCGGAGCATGAGTTATTAGCTTCCCAGACTCTGATGACCTCGATTAAGAATAATCATCTTCTTACTAGGACTAATCATGGTCATAAACTGAGCTTCATGGACGGGGATAAAGTTCTTACACAATATATTGATAAGATGTCTTACTGGAAGAACTGGACCCCTACTATACAGTTGTTAAATGAGTCTTTTATCAGGAATGGTGAGATTAGGATGGCTATTGAGCAGAATTTTGGTCCCAGATATTTAAAGAATATTGAAGGTTTTATGTATGATTACAGTAAGAAACCTAAACAGGATTATACTAAATTCTTAGCCCCTTTTGTAAATAATATGGCGGTAGCTACCTTATCTTTAAAGATACCTGTAATGTTAAAACAGTTAACGTCAGCCCCAGCGTATCTAGAAAATATGCCTGTGCTTGAGTATGGTAGGTATTTCTCCGAGATATTCTCTCACCCTGTAGAGACTGTAAAGACTATGAAGAGATTATTAGATAGCGATTATATGCAGCAGAGGTATAAGACAGGGTGGGATCAGACTGTTACGGCTGTCATGGCGAGAGATTTAAATAGTCTCTCGGGGCAGAGTAATTGGCGTAATTGGCAGAATACTATGATGTTCACTGTTAAGTATGGTGATGCTGGTGCTATATTACTTGGGGGTTTCCCTTTATATCGTTATGAGTATGAACAGGCTATGAAGAGGTTAGGACCCGGGAGTGAGCGAATGGCCGAGATGATCGCTATTAATAAGTTTGCAGACGCTACTAGGAATGCTCAACAGGCTGGGGAGGTTTATGACTTATCTAACTTTCAAAGAGATAACACCCTTACAAGGGCTTTGAGTATGTATCGGACAGCTCCTATGCAGTACCACAGGAAAGTTATTGGTGCTTATAGGAATTCTCTTCATGGTAGGATGTCTTGGCAAGATGCAACTAAAACAATAGCTTTGTACCATGTAGTCCTCCCTTCTTTATTCCAATTAGCTTCTAACGGGTTTAGGTGGGATAATGATGATCAGCTGTGGGCAGCTGTCTTAGGTAACTTTAATAACGTCTTGGTATATGGTGATATAGTCGCAGGCGTAACAAATGCTATTAGAGGGCTTCCATGGAATTATCAGATGACTCCTATGCAAGAGATAGGACTTACTGCTCAGGATGCTACTAGATATTTTAAAAAGTTGAATAGTCCTAGCGGTATAGATAATTATCAGATGACTCCTATGCAAGAGATAGGACTTACTGCTCAGGATGCTACTAGATATTTTAAAAAGTTGAATAGTCCTAGCGGTATAGATGATTTATCTAAAGATGTCTTTGAGGAGGCAAAAAACATAGATCAAGTTAATCTTACAAAGGGGTTAATTGAAGTAAGTAAGTTGTTTGGTTATCTTACTGGTACACCTGTTCCGGCTATAATGTCTACAGGAAAAGGAATAAACGATTGGTTAGACAATAATACAGAATATCCTCTTCTCCGTATAATGGGTTGGTCAGAGAGTGCTTTGAAGGGAGATCCCTCAAAATTTGATACTACGGAGGATCTTGAGGTGGTGAGGAATTTACTAGATCCATCTAAACCTTCGATGGATCAGCTACAAAAGATAGCTCCGGTTACTCCAGCTTTATCTCCTCAACAGAGTGTGAAACTGAAGGATATAATCAAATAATTGTTAACTTTGTAAAAATGAAATGATATGGCTAATTTTCAGATATCGCTAGTAGATCCTAACACAGGGCAACCTGATATTACTGTTGCTAATGACATATTGGCGATACAGGATCATTCTAATTATGATGAATCTGTTCCGGAAGCCGGTCATGCGCGAGCTGATTTTAAAGACTTCTATAAGCTGATTATAGGTTTACCTAACGGGGACGAACACAGATTCTCTTCTCTTGGTGACGGTGATGAGATAATAGATACCCCGGATGCCGGAGATCCTCAGGTAGATTACTCATATCCTTCTGGTGATGGTATCTACTGGGTGTATGTATATTCGGTGCCTACCTATAACCCTGCGGCTTCGTATGACATCGCCACTAATCCTTATATTTACTATGGGGGTAAGCTATGGCGTGTTTTGATCAATTCTACCGGGGTTACACCTGTTGAAGGGGCTAACTATACTGAGGTAACTCTCAATCAGTTATCATCAAAGTACAGGATAGCTCAGAGATTGGTTATATACAATGACGGGAAGCGCACATGGGCTCGCAGGTTATATAATGCCAATGCTGTTAACAATCGGGTAGGAGATAACTGGGAGAAGCTGTTGGCAGATCCCGAGTTCAGAGATTCTGTAAGGCTCTTCATCTCTATCACTTCTATCCCTGTTTTGATGGCTGCGGATGACTGGGCCGGAGTAGATAAAAATATCAATCAATTGAAACAGATATCCTCTAAATACGAAGTCTAATGTCAGTCGATTTAAGATTTGCTCAGGAGGTTACCAAGTATGCTGCAAGGCATACTTATGGGATACGCAGGCCGGAAACGGATCAGGAGGAGTTACTGAAGCTTTTAAATAAGCAGATGATGCTTGTAGTACTGAGTGATCCGACATGTTTGGAGGAATTATCTGTAGATGAGGTCTCTACCTTAGAAGGTGTTTTAATACTCAAGTCATGAACGATATATTAGGTAGTGGTGGTATATATTTTGATCCGGCTCCTTCACTACCTCCTTCACAGAATTTAGATCTTGGGGAGGAGTTCAGGAGAGATTTTCTCTCCCAGAATTTCTGGAGCAGATACAATGGTTATATTTATCCTACCTTACCGGGGGATAAAGTTGTTATTGGGGGGACAACACCTGAAGCTGATGAGCATCTTACCATTTATGGTAAGCTTTACGCTTCGGGTGGTTATACTTTTGGTAATGGTGTATCGGTTACTAAGGATGGTTCGAATAACTTAGTATTTACTGATCCGGTTACAGGTACTAGGACTCTGGCTCAGTTGGCGGGACTATCTGGAGGTAATGTAATGAATTCAGGAACACCTACTGTAGGTCAGTTAGCTAGGTGGGTTAATGCTACTACTATTGAGGGGTTCAGTATATCTTCTCTAACTTTGGCTCAATCTCAGATTACGAATCTTGTAGGTGATCTTGCAGGTAAAGCTAGTACCATCCATAATCTGGTGGACACTACTAACCATCCGGTTTCTGGATTGACTACAGGTCATTTTTTGAAGGCTTTATCCGCGACTACTTATGGGTTTGCTGTGCACGGGTTAACCAAAACAGATATAGGTCTATCTAACGTCACTAACGATGCTCAGATTAAAAAGATAACATCATCTACTGATAATCAAATAGTTAGGTGGGATGGAATAACAGGTGATCAGGTTCAGGGGTCTGTGGTTACTATCTCCGATGGGGGTACCGTTAATTTACCTTCAGGGCAGACGTATAACATAAACGGCTCTCCTCATAACCATGCGGGTGTATATCAGCCAGCTGATGGAACCCTTACTGCTTTGGCTGGGTTAGATGGTACAACCGGTTTTCTGTATCAGACAGGTGTTGACACATTTGTGAAATACGGTTTTGCGGGGACCGGGTCAGCTAATACAGTGGCTCGTAGTGATCACAATCATACAGGTACTTATCTCACAGCTAATCAAACTATAGTGTTGTCGGGGGATATTACCGGAACAGGTACCACTGCTATTACAACCACTTTAAGAACTTTAATTGAAGCAGATATACCTACACTATCTCAATCTAAGATAACTAATCTAACCACAGATTTAGGTAATAAGCAACCATTAGATGCTGATCTTACCTCTATTGCTGGGCTAGGTTTTACTGCTTTAGCTTATCTTAAGAAGACAGCCGCTAATACGTGGGCTTTAGATACTGAGGTTATTGTATCGGTAGGAGCTAAAGCTACCGGGGTGGATGCTGGTACTCTAGGGCAGATTTGTATTGACGATGATTATATTTATGTCTGCACCACAGGTGGTGGTGTTGGTGTAGCGGTGTGGAAGAGGGTAGCTATTACAACAGTTTGGTAGTTCATGGCTCAGTACGATATTATATTGATTCAGAATGTTGCCGGTTCCGGGATAGAGTTCACGGATAGGATCGTTAATCTTGCTAAAGGTTCTTTAATATCCGCGAATGGTTCACAGGTACCTACGGTGCTTGCTGCCGGGACTAATGGTTATGTTCTTACATTAGACAGTGCAGAGACTACAGGATTAAAGTGGGCTCCTGCAGGTGCTTCAGACACTTTTAAGACTTTGACTTTTCCTGCGGATTCCGGGTATACTTGGGGATCTTCTAATGTAGTGGCTTCCGGAACTGATACTCTTGATTTTGTGGCTGGTTATGGTATAGCCATAGATTCAGATTCTACCAATAAGGCTATTAGGATCAGAGCTACAGGATCTGGAGGGTTGTCTAATGCCTACGGTACCATGACAGATGGTACTAATAATGCCACTGCTTCCGGGGCTGACACTTTCAAATTCAGATCCACGGATAATAAGTTATCGGTTCTAGTTACTAACAATGACGGTACTCACGGGGACAACTTGTTGCTTACAATTAATCAGGGTAATATTGATCATAACTCTCTCAGTAATTACGCGGCTAATAGACATTTTCTTCAAACAGATATAGCTAACATCTCCACTGCCTTATCAACCGGTCTGGTTAAGGTTACTACAGGTACAGGGGCTCTGTCGGTGGTGACAGACAACTCAGGTAACTGGGATACCGCCTATGGTTGGGGTAACCATGCTTCTGCGGGTTATCTTACGGTATATCCCGGAACGGGTATTGCGGTATCCACTGGTTCTGCTTGGGGAACTTCATTGGCCATAAACAATAATACAGACAATTATGTTGTCACTATGACTGGTACCGGTTTTAATGGTGAGGCTAATTTAATTTTTAATGGTACCCAACTTACTGTTACTGGTAATGTTAAGCTTTCCACTATCGGCAACAGACTTGTATTTGGCGATGATGATTCATATTTCTATGAGAGCTCTGATGATCAGATAATGGTTTATCTTGCAGCTGCTGACAGATGGAGATTCACGACCGGACAATTCAGGATGAATTCAAACGGAGGTCCTTCGCTTCAGGCAGAAAACTCTTCAGCGACAAACCCGGTATTCTGTCCTATAAATTCGGATGCTAATACTGGATTAGGTGGTGCAGCTTCTCAATTATCTTTAATAATATCGAGTACTGAGATGATGAGGGTTACTTCGTCTCTTATTACTATCAATACAAGTGTTACAGGACCGGGAGGTGAATCAACCCTCAATAATTTTAAGAATATCACAGGAAGAACTTCGGATTCATTACTTCATGTAGCTGGGAATACATCCTTAACAGGTAATCTCCATTTGAATTATAACGGTGGTGCTGTTACTATGTTCTCTGGGACGGCAGGTAGTCTTCATGTTACTGGTTATCAAGAAATTATGGATACAAGGAGTGGAACTGCTATTTACGCCGGACTTCAGGCAAGGGGTTATAATGGTAATGCTGCCGGAGGCTTTATTGGATTAAGAGCCACACAACATAATGGTGAACTTGGGGTTTATGCAGGAGCAGCAATCGCAGTCCAAGCAGATGCTGGAGCTTCTGCACAACCTGATAATTATGCCTTTTATGCTCGAGCCTATGGAGCATCTGGGACAGCAAACTATTATGGGCTATACGTTAATGTCAATACGGGAGGTTCCGGGAATGCCTATGCTATTTATGTTAATGCCGGAAAGGTTAGACTCGGACTATCATCTGGTACATCAGTAAGTTCCGTTGGGGTGGATTCTTCTGGCAACCTTATAACCTTTACAGCCGGAGGTAGTGATAGTATAACCCTAACCCCATCCCCCTCAACCGACCACTCAGCTACCGGTATAAAAGTATCACTTACCGCAGGAGAGACTCTTGTAATTGGTGATGTGGTGTATATGAAGTCTGATGGTAAGGTATGGAAAGCTGATGCTGATGCTACTGGTCTTTATCCGGCTATAGCTATTGCACTTGCTGGAGCTTCTGCTGATGCTTCTGTTGAAGTTCTCATGAAAGGTATAATGAGGGATGATACATGGAACTGGACAGTAGGAGGGGTTATTTATCTTAGTACTACAGCTGGTGCGTTAACTCAGACAGCTCCAACAGGTTCAGGGCATGTTGTGCAGGTCATAGGAGTAGCTACCCATGCAGATAGGATGTTATTTGATCCTTCACTTGACTTAATAACTTTAGTGTGATATGGCATATTTAAGTAAATTAAACAGTGTAACACGAGCCGATATTGCTTCTCTTAATGAGATTAGTGATATTGATATTGATACTCTTAATGAAGTTACCTTTACCGAACCAGTTCCTCCAACGGTATCCTGTGTGGTTGCTTCTGGTGCTGGGTTTACAATTAACGATCTTGGTGGATCAATTGATATTGATGACGATCAATTAAATTTCCAATTTGATGATATTAATGGATTTGCTGATCCTGACGCCGCTGATGAAGAAATGCCGATTGTAATTGAAGATGATGATTCTAATGTTGTATATTCTGGATCAATATGGACCAGAGATGGGCAAACTGAAAATGAAATAGTAACAATAAATAGAACCGCTGTGTCAGGAGATGTATTTACTGTAATATGTGGAGGAGGAGTATAAATCTTAAATAAATATATTATGGAAATACTAAGGACAATTCTGGCAAAAGAAGATCATCCTCACAGGGTGAATTTCATTACATTTAACATAGACGAGAAAAAGGCCTATGTTATTATCGAACCGAGTTCTGAAAGTTCAAAGACTGTAGTTGTAGATGTTATGTCTTTGCTTAGCATGGCAACTACCACACAGAAAAATACTATTAAAGGCTTTTTAAAGTCGGTGATAGGTGCTGCAATTGAAATAGATTCAGTAAATTTGCCTGATATATTTAATGAGTAAGCCATGCCTGATCTAATGTCAAAAGGAGGAGTAGTATTGGACACACCCCAGAACAGGGATGTGATACCTGTTTTCTCTGTTCCTACCAATGATTTAGATCTAGGTGAGGATAGACCTACCAGATACTATGAGGATTATTGGTTTCGTGAGCATATAAATGGGGTATTGTCCCCAACTAAGCCTCAGGATAAGGTAGCTATAGGAGCTCTTAACACTGTATATGATGAGCTCTTGTATGTTAACGGAAAGATCCATAGTACAGGTATAATACTTGGTCCTGCTGTCAGTATATATGTTGACAGTAATGGTAATCTGGTACTTAACGATTCTATATCTGGTCCTCAGAAACTATCGGATTTATTAGGATCTATTTCTTATCCTTCTGCGGGTATTGTAGTTTCTACAGGATCAGCTTGGGGAACCTCTATAGTAGACAATTCAAGTAACTGGAATACTGCTTATGGTTGGGGCAATCATGCGGGGTTATATGAACCAGTCATCTCAAAATCAACTGGTTATGCTAGGTGGAATGGATCAGCATGGTCATTCTTGAACGAGACCTACTCCCTATCTTCTCACAATCACTCAGGGGTTTACCAACCTAGCAACTCTAATCTTAACTCTTTGGCTGGTTTATCCTATGTATCCACCTCATTTGTTAAGATGACGGGAGCTAATACCTTCGCATTGGATACTAACACATACTCTCTATCTACCCATAATCATAGTGGGGTGTACCAACCGGCTGCTACTAACCTGAGCTCTCTGGCAGGATTAAGTTATACGGCTCTTGCTTTTGTTAAGATGAGTGCGGCAGGTACCTTTACCTTAGATACCACAACCTACTTATCTTCTATCCCAGCTGATGTGGTTCGTACTGGTCAAGTAAATACTTACGGAGATTTTGCTCAGACATTTAAGGATAACATTATTAGGATAAATAATCCGGCCGATACTTTCTATTACACATTAACAGCCGGGGCTATTGCAGCTAACAGGGAATTAAATTTACCGGTTATAACCGGCAGTGATACTATCGCAGTTTTAGGACTGGCGCAGACTTTTACAACAGCTCAGACGTTTAGGGCTGCTAACTCTGTTAGGGTTGAGGCGGCTACAACTCAAGATGCTATAGTTTTGGCTGGTAGGGCTGGAGGTTCGAGCAGTTATGCTGTTACTCTAATCCCCTCTACTTTAGGGGGTAACAGAACTATAACACTTCCTGATAACACTACTACCATGTGTGGTACTGATATCACTCAAACTCTTACCAACAAAACCATTAATGCTACTAATAATACGATTACTGACACCTCTCAGGCTGCTGGAGATCTCTTAAAGAATAACGGTACCAAGTTCGTTAGGATGGCTAGGGGCAGTGCTCTACAAGTGTTAAGAGTAAACTCTGGAGGTACGGATCTTGAATGGGCCGCAGCATCTTCGGGCACTACACCTGTCAGTTCTCCTATACTATTCTGGGATTCTGGAAATACTTATTATAATGCTTATGCTTCTGGAGATAAAGCAGCCGGTAGATTCTATTATGGTACTACAGATCCTACCAATAGTACCAGATTGAATTATGATGGATTCATTTATGCCACAGGCTTTAGAGCTGGTGGGACTAGTAATACATATTCAGACCTTACTACGAATTTTATGCAAATAGTAGTAGGTGGAAATGCGCGTGTTTTGTTTGACCCAACTGTTGCTGATGGGGGGTCTGCTATAGCACACATTCTTAATACTTCAAATACACTTACTACCACAGCTAAGTTATTATCTGTTAGAAATAATGGTTTAGAGAGATTCAGTGTTGATCAGGCTGGTAATATAAATATTCCAACAGGCGCAGAATATAGGATAAATGGGGTTCCTATTAGTGGTGGATCAGATACTAATAATATTACTTTTGTGTTAGCCGCGGGTGTAGATGCGACTACAGGCACTAACAAGACCAATGTTATTACCATGCCTAGGGCCGGTACAATAACAAGGTGTACTATATATGCTAAAACTGGACCTACCGGAGCGGCTCTTATCTGCGATATAAATGTCAACGGAACAACAATATGGAGCACTCAGGGTAATAGGATTCAGATTGCAGCAGGTTCTCAATCAGGGGTTCAAACTTCTTTTAACACAACTTCTTTGGTTCAGGGTGATCTTATCACGATAGATATTGATCAAATAGGATCATCAGTAGCAGGAAAAGATATAACAGTAATTCTAACAATTTCATAATATGGCACAGTTAGCAGTATTAGAGAGAGTAAGCTCAAAGGGACGTACCTCTCATGCTCAGTATGATAAAGACAAGTGGGGAACAGGATCTCTTATTAAGAGAGTAACAAATCTCGGAACTCCATTCATAGGTCCAATAATTAATGCTGTAGGCAGGCCTGTTGAAACTGTTGCGGCTATTCCCGGGATATACCCCCATGCGATTCCTTGGTGCGATAAGGACGAGAGATATTCTACAGGAACCGTAGGAGTGTCTAGTACTGCTGTAACTGGTGCAGGTGGTGCCGCATGGATAACAGCCGGTATAGCTATTGGTACAAGGATAGGATTCGGATCAACCGATGCCGATCAAATAACTACATGGTACAATATTGATAGTGTAAACTCTAATACTTCTATAACACTGTCATCCTCAGCCGGTACGATATCATCAGGAACTCCTTATGTAATAGAAAATTTTAAGCAGATAGACTGGATATTTCTTGTTGACAATGCTGCTGCTGCTGCAACACGAAGGGTCCAGTTGTATGAATTTGATCGCAATACCAGTCAGATGTCATGGAAAGGTTTTGTGACTATGACAATGAATGCCGGAGGAAACCAGACAGCAAGAGGATTAAGGGTTTTGTATCAAAAATATTCAACCGGAACCGTGGCTGTTGCTACTGCTACTGTAACAGGTACAGGTACTCTTTGGCAGACAAATAAGATCTGTGCAGGGAATTCCCTTATGTCAAGCAGGATAGGATTCGGCTCTACTGATCCTTCTCAAATAAAGACATGGTACTACATCAATACCATTACGGCAGAAGGAACGATGACTATTTCCACTTCTGCTTTGACTAACGTAGCTGCCAATATAACCATAAGTGCTGGAACTGCTTATGTTATTGAGGATCTGAAAATCTTAATGGTTACTACCTGTGCTACCGTAACCAACGGTGGTATCTTTATGGTAAAAGGTGCCAGTTATGCTCATTTTCTTCCTGCCGGAACAACCTATGCTTATGCTGCTACTACTGATAACATAGTTGAAGTAATCTGGTTAAAAGATGCTGCAACACAAACAAATACGAATGCTTGTGGTATAGCTCTTGGACCTTTTACTGATATGAGCAATCAGTTTGTCTATGTGCTTGACGTTGCTACTGTCAAGATATTTAAGTATAATGTCAGAGCAGGGCTAACAATAGCTTCCGGTAACTCAGTGAGTGCTTTCGTTCTCGCGACAGGAAACCAAGCTGTTACAGGAACTATTGCTCAGAACAATAATGGAAGATTTTATACTGCCGGACATGGACCAGCATCTGGGCTACCAGCATTATATTTTGTAACCACCACGAGAATCTATGCTTGTCTTGACTCTGCAATACTCTCAGGGGCCACGAACTTCTTAACATATCAGATGACAGAAAACCCCCCGGGAGGAACAGTCACATTCCCTCTTACTGGACAAATGGCGTGTATCGAGACTTATGATGCAATAGACCGGTTAATAATAATATCAACCGGTGCTAACTGTGCTAGGTCTTATGTGACTAGTTTCCGCACCGATGGTGGACAAATGGATCATATATTTCTTGTTGATGATAAACAGATAGATCAATCTACTGTTGATGCTAATACAACTCCGCATCCCTCAATCAGAGTCGTTACTCAATCTCCTTCGTGTGAAAAAGGAGTTCTGTACCTTGCAGGAGTAGGTACTGGGTGGGGAAGCAACATCATTAACACTGCATGTATAGGAGCTGATTGGACTTACTCGAATATAACAGGGGAGTATGCAACGTCTCCTAAACTTTCAACTCCGAATTGTGTTAAATTTATTACTCCATTTGCTATCAGAGACACTATAATAGGCGGCAATGATGTGCTTGGTAAGAGAGCTGATGCAATGAGGTTTTCTTATCGCACAACAGGTATTGATGATAATTCAGGATCGTGGACGGTTTTATCTGAGCCTTATGACATGAGTGGCGTTGCTGGCGCAGAGGCAATACAATTCAAGATAGAGTTTAAGGGTATATCAGATTTCTGTGTTCCGGGAAGGCTCTATGGAATAGGTATCGTCTATGAGGATGCTTCTACAGATTCTCATTACAGATTCTCAGGTGGTTTGTCAAGTGCGGCAAATAAACGATTTGCCTTCCGCTTTGCTAATTCGTTTGGTAGTACAGTGCCAAGACTTCGAATCAGGTTATATAACGATGTAACCAATTCTTTATTGCTTGATGATGATTCGGTTACACAGGCAGCTACATGGGAAAAATCAACTAACGATGGGGGTTCATGGGGTGCATACGATACTACTGACAAAGCCAACGACACTACTTACATCAGGGTTACGTATGCAACCCTCGGAGATAATATTAAGGTTCGCGCGGTACTAACACTTTATTAACATATGATAACAATTGAAAAAGGTCATAAGGTTCATACGACAGATATGATTGTCGTTACCGGTGGAGATTTTAATGAAGAAGATAATGTACTTGTAGTTAACGGAGAGGGAGTCGAGTCTTATCTTCAGGCTTATTACATTCAGAACGGTGTTGTATATGATCAAAGGAATGAATAATGGCCCTAACAGACATACTCATACCTGAAGCTGATCCACAGTGTGGCATAATGGAAATACCTTATGATCCAGAAGGAGTTCCTTTTGATGCTCTCAATGACAAGAGTGGGATCGAAGAGTTGGTATTGGCTCCGGGGCCGGGAGGAGGAGCAACAGATTATGCCTTCATAGGATAGATTTCTCTTGGAAGATTCATTTTTTATATTTAAATTTGCATAAAATTATCAACTAAAAAATTAATGATGTATGGCAAAGTTTAATTTCAAAGATCAGGAACTCAAGGATTTAGCTGGTGTTTCCTTCAGGAAGGTAGAAAAAACCGACAATGGTGAGGTTGAGACTCCGGTAACAGTAGCGGATGCTATTCAGGCTAATTTGTTAGCTGAAAATCAGGAGGCTACCTCCTCAGAGAGGTACCAGTGCTTTCAGCTTGCAGAGAGGTTGAAGAGAGCTGAAGGGGAAGTGGAATTCAGTGCTGAGGAAATAGTATTGATCAAGAAGATCACAGGGAGAAATCCTAATCCGCTCATTATAGGGCGTATATGGGATGCCCTCGAAGGTAAGTAATATTTTTAATTAGGTGTGTGGTTATGTCTGATGTTAAAAACGAATTTTGTCTCCCCAATAGTTCTGAGGATTGTTATCATCTTTTCGGTACTATACTGAAGAATCAGAAAGAGATGTTGGACAGTCAACGTATTCAGGGCGAGGATATAAAAATGATCCGTGAATCTTTGCTCGGCAATGAGTTTCATAAGGGGCATCTTGACGAATTTAAAGATCTACAGGAAGAAGTAGACACCTTAAGAGAGGATACGGATAGGAGACTTAAGATCATCGAGACAGCTTATATTCGTGTTGGAGCCATTATAGCCGTAGCCGCATTCCTAATTATGAACCTACCTAAGATAATCACAGCCCTCAAGACTTAATTATGTCACAGGATATAAAGAATCTATTTTCAGAGAATCAGGGAAGGTTATCCTTTATGAGGGTGGCTTCCGGTCTTATGTGGATCGTATCTACGATCTATTTATTTATGAAGGTAGATATTAATCAGTTGACATGGCCGGGATTTGCTCTTATTGCTTTACTTTATGGGTTAGCCTTCTTCCCTAAGGTTATCCAAAAGAAGTATGAGCAGTTTAATTTACATACGCGTAAGGATTCACAGGAACCTGTAGGCTAACCATTTAATTTCCTTTTCTTTTATGACGACCGACTACCAACTTGGTTTGTTGTGTTATCTCGTCCAATCTCCGGAAGGATCTACCTACATTGATCATATAGAGGATGATCTATTCGATTTGGTTGAGTATCAACTTACTTTACAAGTACTCAAGAAATATCATAAGAAATACAATACATTACCCGGTAGAGTTGCCGGTTTACAGTTTTTAGAAGAACAGATATCTTTAACCAAAGGGTTAAACGCAAATATAGCCAATGATCTTCGGGAGGTTATGGAGGATATATTTGTTCCTTTGTCAAAGTCAGATAGTGTCAAACTTAAGGATACCATTATTGTTGAGGTTCAGTCTAAGAATCTCGACAAGTTATTTATGGACTTCGCAGCTGGTTCCCTAACCACTGATCAGGTCTTCAGTAAGATGAACAAGATATCGTCTTTTGTGGGACTGAATCATGATGATCATAAGAATGCTGGTTTCTTGGTAGAAGATAGAGGAAAGCATTACGATGAACAAGTGGAAGGGAATCCAACATTCCTTCATGATCTGAATAAGTTAACAGCTGCCAGAGGTTTCTACTCTCCGCAGCTGATCGTTTTTATGTCTGGTCCAAAGCACTTCAAGACCGGTTTGATTATTAATATCGCGGTGGAATATGCCCGGGATGGGTACAATGTTTACTACGCTGACGGAGAGAACGGTGCTCGGAGTATTCGGAATAGGGTGAAACAGAAGATCATGGACTGTACCTTAGAGGATCTATTTGATAGTTCTATTTATGAGGAACTAGATGATACACTCTATCGATTTGGGAAGTATATGGGGGGTGATCTGTATATTGATGAATTCCCAGCGAACCAAAAGAGTATAAAAGATATCGAGGCTAGACTGGAATTTCTCAGAGAGGAGTATGGGTGGGTGCCTGATATTATTGTCTACGACTCTATAGATCACTTCATCCCGTCAAAAATAGAAGATCAGAAGAGGGATGTTAGGATAAAGATTCAGTTGGTTTATCATGAAGCTATATCCTTGAACAAGAGATGGGAAACATTTGCAATAGTACCATCACAGGTTAACAGAGAGGCTATTCTCAGAAAGAAGACATTTGATATCACTGATCTATCAGAGGATTTCGGTAAAGCTATGAATGCTCACGCTATTTTTGCTATATGCGCTACACCTGAGGAGGAGGAGAAAGGAGTTCGAAGGATAGTTCCTATCGCCCAGAGAGAAGGGGTAGCTTATAGAGGTAAATCTTCCAATATGTGTATTATTCAGATAAAGGAGGATACTATGCAGGTTTATGAGGTGGACAAGGATAAATATCTGGAAGGGTTGGTAGATGATTAACGCAACAAAATATTACGCTTACTTCGATAAATTCCACGGACCGGTTGAACAGTCCTCTAATGGTTGGTACGTAACCAACTGTCCTTTCTGTGGTAAGAGGAAGTTTGCTATCAATCTGGATTATGGTACGGGAAAGTGCTGGAGAGGTTGTCAATCGACTACCTTATTGACTGAGATCATTATGAGGTCCCACGGAATTACGTACTATGATGCCCGGGAACTGGTAGAGTCTATGCATGATGGCCTTCAGTATATTCCGGAATCTGTATCTAAGTATGTTAAGGTAGATATGCAATTACCTGCCGGATATACTCCTATACTGTCTGGTACCGGGGTTATGGGTAATCGTGCTAGAGCTTATTTAGAGGGTCGGGGCTTTGATCTGAACTATATGGATATGATAGGAGTTGGGTACTGTCAGGATGAAGGACCAACTCTAGAGACTAATTTCTTCGGGTACATAATAATACCTTTCAAGAAGCAGGGCATGTTAGTGTATTATATTGGCCGGGATTACATAGGGAACTATATCCGGTATAAAAACCCTCCTAAGGAGATGTTTGGTATTGGTAAGGCAGAATTAATATTTAACGAAGAAGCTCTTCAGTTATGTGAGAAGGTATATGTCACAGAGGGATGGGCCGATGCTTCTACTATAAAAAGAGCTGGGACATCAATACAAGGAGCTATCTCCAGTCCTTATCAGAATAATTTACTTATTAAGAGTCCTGTTAAGCAACTTGTTATCATTCCGGACGCTGGATATTACCTAAATGGTCTTGTTATGGCCAAGGCCTTAATTCCTTATAAAGAGGTCAAGGTATTGAATATGGATAGTGTAAAAGAGTTCGGTAAGGATGTAAATGAAGTGGGGGTAGAGAGGGTGTATGCTTTGGAAGCTGAGACACCATTAGCATCCAGACCTTGGATTTATAAAGAGATGAGAGCGCATGCGTGATCCTAGTATCCATATCAGAAAGTCAGACCTTACCCGGTTACTGGAACCTTATGGCATAGGAGAGCGGGATGTTTATGATATTATGAGGAAGGCCAAAGAACATTCTATAAGGGATAGGGTATTTATCTCTACTAAGGCAAAGCAGGCTCGTAAGATGAAAAGAACTGTTGAGGCTGAATCTGATACCTTTGAGGTCTTTCACAAGATATATTCAGCTATAATGCTGGAACAGAGTATTATGTCTACCAGTATTAAGAAGGATTCTCCTATGTATTTGAGTTATAAGGAAGTAGCTGATCAGGCTAGGACTTTCTGTGATTCTATGGGTTTGTCTTATGAAACTGGTTTTCGTTTTTATATCGAAAGTGCTATCAAGGTTATAGGTAAGAGAAGATATTCTTTATACAGATTAAAGGCTGCTCATGCTAGACTCCTTGATTACTACAAAGCTTATAAAGTGTGGAAAGAGGATAGTAAGCCGATAGAGACCATTAGGATGTATCAGGCATGGCAGAAGACAGTTCTTAAGAACTTTGCAACTACCCTAGATGTAATGGATGATGTGACCAAGATGGTTCATTTTATCTATTGTAGGGAAGATGCCGATGCCCTTGGAGCTAATTATGATGACTGGATGGGGGCACAGTTTGATAAGTGGTCCTATCTGAATATTATCCCGGAATTCAGTGTACTCTATGGGGATAATGCTAAGCTTGTCTATAAAATGTACATGGCGAAACAACATAAAACTGATAGTAAAGATGAAAGAAACTACTTCAACAAAGTTCGATCGATCGAAACAGTACCGCTTAAAGCCTTACAGCAGCAAGAGGAAGCTCGCGCGAGACGCGTACAAAAGGGCTTACGAGAAGCAGGATCGGGAGATAATGGAGTCTGAGGGGCAGATAGTATGTCGTAGCTGTGAAATACTATTGATATCTCCTTCAGGCAGAGGACTAAGACCTTGGGGTCATAGTCACAATCTTCCGGTTAAACATTTTCCTCTTCTAGAGGCTGATCCTAAGAACTTTGGCCCACGGTGTCAGAACTGGGGAGGGAGAAAGGGATGTCATGAGAAATTGGATGAACCAGACTTCAGGGAGATAGTTAAGTTCAAGGATTTTGACGATTTGATGCGTTATCGCTATGAGAAGAATGAACTAGCTTATAATAAGTGGGTTACACAATTAAACGATTTAGGTATTAATCCGGGATGGCCTTATGCGGATAACTATTGATAATATCAAATGTAAGATAGATATCGGTGGGACCGATTATCTTATCGATCCTGATCTGATGAAGAGGTTTAGGGAATATATGTCTGTTGATGTTCCGGGGGCTCATTTCATCAATCAGAGGCTTCCTTTTCACTATGACGGGAAGAAATATTTCATTACCCCTAAAGGAACAATGGCTACAGGGTTCCTACCAGTATTTCTACGTTATATTGATCAGGAGTATCCGGATTTATCTGTAGAGCTTGTAGATGCTAGGGGCTATATCCCAGAGCTGCGGGAAGAGCCTATCACTAAGGTTAGTGATGATTGGGATATGATCGAGCAGTATTCTTATCAGAAAGATTTGATAATGAAGTATAGCCATCATATATCCTTTAGGGGACAGGTATTGAAGTTTCCTCGCGGGGTAATTGATGCTGCCACCAATGCTGGTAAAACAACTATTCTGGCAGGTCTGTATAAGAATCTGAAGAGAGAAGAGAGAATGCTAGTGATCATCCATAGTACTACCATATTCAAACAGTTAGTTAAGGATTTCAAAAAGGTTTTCCCAGAGGTGGGGGAGATTAATGCTTCTAAGTATTCAGTTAAGCCTTTTACTGTGGCTATGATTCAGACTCTATATTCTCGTAGGGATGATCTTAATATCAGAAAGGATCTGGCTTCTTTCACGGTATTAGCTGTAGATGAGTGTCATAGAGCTGGTAGTGCTCAATATGCTAAGGTTCTGGTTCATTGCCCTGCGGCTATGAGAGTGTTTCTATCAGGTACCGCTTTTGACACCTCTGATGTGGTCAACTCATTAGTGATTACCGGGTTGTCAGGAGACAAATTAGGAGGGGTTGAAAAGAGGGAGCTAATGGATAAGAGAATAAGTACCCCGGTTAATGTAGAAGTGTTACTATGTAATACTTCTTTGAAACAACCGGTTCTGGATTATACAGAGTGTATGGATGAACTTGTCTATTACTCCGAACAAAGAGTGAAGTTGATAGTGGAGGTTATTAATAAGAGATTTATATTAGGCCCCGTCCTTATCGCAGTCAATTTTATTCATCACGGTGAGTTCCTTTTGGAAAGGTTGAACAGGTATTTGTGTCCTGATAAGAATGACCTAGACGTTATTGTGTGTAAACTTACTCACAGTGAGGATGAGAGGCAGACGGAGACAATAGAAGCTTTTCGAAGAGGTGATTTTGATGTGTTAATAAGTACAGGTGTTCTTCGAGAAGGAATCAACCTACCTCTTATACACACTCTGATATATGCCGAGGGGGGTCTATCCATGGTCCACATAAAGCAATGGATGGGGAGGATAGAAAGGCTTCATGAGTCCAAAGATGTAGCTGTGATGTATGACTTTTATGATATAGGTAGATATGTTCAGAAACATTCAGAGAAAAGATTATCGGTGTATCATAAAGAGAATCTTCCAGTTAACCTTCATTTCGATTTAAAGGAAGCTAAGAAACTGCGATCTAAGATTGCTAGATAGCATAAAATTTACTATATTTGTAGGGTAAATTATAGAAGATATGGCTATAGGTGACGAGAATAAAACTATTAATATTTTAAGTGCAGAACTCTTTGATAAGATCAGGGGGGCTACCTATGAGCATGATATATACAGTGCTGTTCATACAGCTATCTCCCGGGCACTTACAATAGGTAAGGATTTCTACGGGAATCCTAATACTATTTACATATACTCGGGGGATAGACAGTTAATGACCATGCCCTCCATAGATGCAGCTGCTTATTGTTTGGAGGTGACTCACAAGCAGATAAAATCAGTATTGAATAAGGATGAGGATATTAACGGATTAATTTTAAAAACGAAAAATTATGTCAACACAGAACTCAAAGCTAAAATCAAGGAGAGTGAGAAGAGCGCAGAGACGGCTTGACTCTGCTACAGCTATTTACCAACTTGCTAAGAGAGTAGACAAGGGAGGTAAAGGTAAAGGTTTCACAGCCCCCGGATCAAAAAAACATTGGTAGTATGAGAGTACCCAGAAAGAAGGCTTCACAGGTTGATCTACTGAAGCCTGTGGAGGTCATAACCGATCAGACTGATTGTTTTGGTACCGAGGAGTATAATCCACGTTCAGGGGATTGTGCTTTATGTGCGGATATTGAGCTATGTGGACTTAAGTATCAGGAAGTTGTGGAGAGGAAAGTAAAGAGTGTAACCGAAGCTAAAGGTCCTTTCGTAGATTCTATAAACACAGCTGCTATTGATTGGAGAAAGATAAAGGATAATATTGTCAAGTATCAGGATTCAGATCCTATAACCATCGAGGAGCTTGTTGAGACTATAACGAAAGCTGCGGGTATCAAGGATGCTAACATGGCTCTTCAGTACGCTAGGGCTCAGATGATGAACTTAAATATTGTTGAGGATGACGGAAAGCTCAGTTCAGAAGATACTAGTAATTAGGGAACAATCTCTCCCGGTCTCTTCAGATAGTTATAGACTATTTGAGAGGGTCTTATATGATGTGGTTAAAGTTCCGAGAGATAACGTAGTAGAGCTGACTCTTACAGCTTCTCTGGCACCTATCAAGGCTATTAACCCTACCGTTATTATAGCTATAGGGGAAAAATGTCTTAACTTTCTCTGTAACTTAAAAGGAATTACCAGATATGCTGGTACTGTACAGAGGGTTGGTGATTATCAGGTTGTTCCTATAGTTTCCCCCGGTTATATTACCCACAACCCTAATTATCTCAGGAAGTTTTCCGAGGACGTACTTCTTGCCTATCAGTTATCTATAGGGATGGATCAGATAGAGGTCAAGAATGCTTACAAGATAGTAACTTCTTATCAGGATATCTTTGAGCTAGTGGGACATATCAAGAAGACTAAAATATGTTGTTTTGACTTTGAGACCACAAAGCTTACTGATATGGGGACATTTGATCCTAACTTTTACTGCACACTACTTTCCATATCCTTTCAGCAGGGGTCGAGTTATATTATACCCCTATGGCATCCTGAAGCTAATATGTCGGAGACTCTGATAAGTCAGATCATTGATCTTCTTAATAAAGAAGTATTTGGGGATCATTCTATTGTGAAGATAGGACATAACCTCAAATTTGATATGCATTGTGCGGTCTGGTGTGGTATTAACCGGTTTAAGGGACCCTTCCATGATACAATGGCTATGCACTATCTATTGAGTGAGGATACATCACACAAGCTTAAGGACCTTGTACGAGAGTATTACCCTAGATTCTCTAACTATGAGGAAGATGTTAAGGGGAATTGGAGTACAGTACCATTGACTGTACTAGCCAAGTATGCTGCGTTGGACTCTGATCTTACATTAAGACTTTATTGGGAGTTTACCAGAGAGTTATTGGAGACTGATGAGAGATTATACGTCTTGTTTCGAAACATGATTGCTCCAGCTACTGTGGCTCTTTTCTATATGGAGGAGCGGGGTATGTTGATAGATAAGGCATATCTAACTAGGGCTATATCATTGGTAGATACATATATAGATGACACTATAGCCCGTATGCGTAATTATCCTGAAGTGGTTAGGTTTGAAGCTCATAGGAGAGAACACTATAAAGAGGTTCAGATAGGCCTCTTGCAGGAGCGTATAGAGAAGTTATCAGCTACAGAGTTTAAATCTAAAGTAGCTCAAAATAACCAAGTGGTCAGGTTAGCTAACCTAAAGGACGAACAGGCTAAGTTGAAGAGTGGTGAGATAGTACCTCAGTATGATAACTTAAACTTTGATAGCCATCTACAGCTTCAACAGTTATTATTCTCCCCTGATGGATTTGCTTTTAAGGTACCTAAGTCGCTAAATAACTCTGAGGGCACTTCTACAGCTAAAGAGCATCTGGACCTGATTAAAGATAAGACCGGTTTTATAGATGATTTACAGGCATACAGGCAGCTCCAGAAAGTGAGGTCGACTTATCTCGTTAGTATCTTGAATAAACTGGATGATCGTCATAGGATACACACCACTTTTAACCAGCCGGGGACTAAGACTGGTCGATTATCTTCTAAGAATCCCAATCTACAGAACGTGATAACAAGGACTAAGTATAAGAGTGTGGAAGATGCTGTAGCCTTTGTTAAGGGTTCTTTTAGTGTCCCAGAAGGGTATACCATGGTACAGGCCGACTATTCTCAGGCTGAGCTCCGTATTATAGCTCACTACGCTGATGAACACACCATGATTGAGGCGTACAATAATGGTATAGATATGCACGAACTTACCGCGGCTAACTCAAGAGGTTATACCTTAGAAGCTTACAGAGCTCTTGATCCTAAGGAGTATAAACAATATCGATTCGAGGCTAAAGCAGAGAATTTTGGGTTTATATATGGTATATCCCCGGAGGGGTTTAAGGATTATGCAAGAACACAGTACGGCATCACCATCACTCTGAAGGAGGCTGAGAAACGTAGAGAAGCTTTCTTTAAAAAGTACCCGGCCTTATTAAAGTATCATTCGGATTATGTAAATAAGGCTCGAAAATTTGGTTATGTTCGGACCTTCTTTGGTCAGAGAGTAAGACTACCCGAAATTCATAGTATTAATGGAGGTAAGAGAGGACATGCTGAGCGTAATGCTATTAACTCTCCAATCCAAGGAACGGCAGGACAGATGACAATATTTGCTGTTGCATTACTTCATATAATATTACCCTCTAACATACATATTGTCAATACTATACATGACTCTATTATATTCTACATCCCAGATTCCATGTTAAGTAAGGTGATTCCTGTTATACAGCACGTAATGGAGAATCTACCTATACTAACCTATTTCGAGAAATCCTTCGATAAGGTTAAGATGGTATCTGATATTGAGGGAAGTAAGAAATCATGGAAAGATTTAGGTAAATTATCTTTGTAGGTTATAAATATTTCATTATATTTGTAGGCTTGTATTTAGGCAATATTGCCACATAAACAACTTTAAATTACTGAAAAATGGCAGGTTTAGATGTCGAAAAATTGAGAGCAGCTCAGGAAGAGCTAGAGAAACGAACAAGTTCATCCAGTAAGGGATGGCTACAATTGGGTAAAATGGAGGAGGGGTCTGTAGATATCCGTATCCTTGATCCTCTCCCGGAAATGGATGGCCTCTATTATTTGGAGGTGCCTGTATGGTGGGTCGATGGTACAAGAGTGGTATCTCCTCAGCTTCTGGGTGAGAATGATGTCATTCAGGAGGCTATAGATGCCGCCAAGAGCAGCAGAGATGCAGGTCTTCTTAAACTTATCGAAGCTAAAGGTGAAAAGGGGAAGAAGATCCAGAAAATCTTTGAGTATTGGGTTCCGGTACTTCAGTTCCAGTGGGATGTGAACCGTAATGAGGAGATAATCAACATCTATGATCCTTCAGGTAACCCTGATGTGAACCTCATCCAGAAGTACATTGTGGACAACCGGGTAAAGATTCTGGTGGCCAAGATTTCTGCTCTGAAGGATATTAATAAGATCGCTACCTCCAGAGGTGGTGGTGTTATGACTGATCCTGAGAAAGGTTTCAACGTGATGATCACCAAGAGTGGTAAAGGTAAGGACACCAAGTACGGAGTGGTGAAGATGGATTCTCTGCCTATGCCGGTTGAATTCTATGCTCCTCCGAAGATGACGAACCCGATGCTTATTGCTCAGGCTCTGATGTACACAGATGAGTATATGGATGCGGTAATTGGTAAGTATCTGTACAATGAGCCTCTCCCGGAACTGGGTGACGAACATTACAGGTATCCTGAGGTGAGAGAACAGTTGAAGTCTCAGTTAGCTGAGAACGATACGGAAGAGCAGGCTGCGCCTCGTCCGAGGCCGGGCAGACCAGCTCCCGCAACTTCTCAGGAACCTGCCCCGGCAGCCACAAATACTCGACAGGCTCCCGCAAATCAGTCAGCTCCTGCAGCTTCAGCGACTCCGGCTCGTCATCAGAGACCAGCAGCTACCGGAGGTGCACAGGCTCCTGCTCCTGCAGCTACAAGGGGTCGCAGGAACCTTCTGGATGATATGCAGCAGTAGAGCATGAATTCGAAGGATTATAGCTACACCTTCACAGGCAATCTATCTCCAGACTGTCATCGTCTGGAGATAGACCATGCCTCCGGTTTATCTAGGGTTCTCAAAAGCCTTATTAACGATAAGCTAGAGATCACGATCAAGAAGTTTTATCGTAAAAGGAGTCTAGCCCAGAATAACTGGATATGGGGTCCGTGTATTATTACTATAAGGGCATGGATGAAAGAGACTACAGGAGTAACTCCACCTCCTCCGGAGGCTATATATGCTTATATTCGACAGCATCCGGAGATGGGGGCACAAGAGATTGAACTCTTCGCTATAGATGGTATGGAGGTCTTTACTTTTAAAGGTAAAGCGATCTCAGAGATGACTACCGTAGAGTTCTCAGAACTGGTGGAGAGGATTGTATTATTTTACGGGGAGAAAGGGTTAGAAATTCCTCTCCCTAAACCTAAATCAAACAATCTTATAACAGATTTTCTTGATGACAACTAGTTCAGAATTAGCTATCGTCTTCTCAGATGCTCATGTCCATAAACATAAGCAATTTAACGAGAATAACAGGAGATTGACCAACGGTATAGCCTTGATAGATAAGGTATTTGCCTTTGCTCACCGGAATAACATAAAGTACATTCTCTTTGCCGGGGATATGTACGACCAGATGAATATAGTAGCAACAGAAGCTAGTACAGCTATACTAAGCTGCTTTAAGACAAACTTTGAAAGGTATTCGGATATCCACTTCATTGCTATTAGTGGTAACCATGATCAGGCTTTCAAGAACCTCTATGATACCCCCGCTGAAACAGCTCTGAGGCATCTCACCATATTTGACAACTTCCATTTGTTGGATAATGAGGGTAGATTTAAGACCTCTCTAGGTGCCTGTATAGAAGGCATTCCTTATTATGAGTATCCAGAGGACTTTAAGAAAAGGTTACAAGAAATAGGTGATGATCTACCTTGTAGGCGTATACTATTGACGCATCAGGTAATAGCTTCCGGGCTTCCTATCGAGGATCATATTGAGCCTGTTGATCCTTTATTTTCTCCTTTTGATATGATATTCAATGGACATCTTCATACACCTCAGGAGGTTACCGACAAATTTGTTAACGTGGGTAGCCCAATGCATCGCGATGCCAGTGATACAGGGCAGAGGAAAGGCATATGGGTCGTAGACCTGTTGGACCCGGTAAGTGGTCTAAATTTCATTGATATTACTTCTTGGTTTCCTCAATTTATATACAAGATTCAGGGATCAGTTCTTACAGACTGGGACAAGGAACAATACGTTGTATGGGTCCCCGAGCCTATTATTACCAAAGAGGACGATAGGAAGATCGTGGAAGAATTCTCTACAACGGTGGCCCCGGTAGATATTATAAAATCTTACTGTGAGGCTGTTTGTAGTAAGAAAGAGCTCCAAGCTAAGCTATCTTATGGACTGAGTCTATGACGAAGAAAATTCCTTGCATATGTCCCGAAAGCACTAAACCTGTTCAGAACCGGTGTTGGGTTATTGTGGCGTACAGACAGAGATATGTAGGTCATATGAGTGGTGTGCTTGGTAGCAAATGGGTACCTTCTGAAGACTCTACTCTTAGCTGTCCTAAATGTGGGGCTATATGGCGCACGGATGATGAATGTGTTGAACAATTAAAAAATAGAAAAGATGCATAAGATAACTTTTAAAACCATCAGTATAGAAGGGTTCAGAAGTTTTGTAATCCCACAGGAATTTAATTTCAATGTCCCGGGATTACATTTGATCAAAGGGACTAACGGGGCAGGTAAGACCACTTTATTCGAGGCCCTTATATGGTGTATCTACGGAACAAATCTGAAGGATACAGTACAGGACAAAATACCCTCATGGCCGGAGACTCGAACTAATTCATGGAGAGGTACACGGGTGATGCTCACATTTGAACTTGATAAAGGAGAAGGACCTGTAACCTATCAAATTTGTAGGCATATAAATTTTCAGGGAGATACCCAAGGTTATAAGCCTATTGATAGGCTGATGATATTTTTAGGTAATGAACTTGTAGGTGGTGACTTAAATAAAGACGAAATTCAGGAACATATAGACCGGCTGATAGGAGTGGATAACCGAACCTTTCTCAACTCTGTTCTATTTGGTCAGAGAATGGCCAAACTGATTTCTCAGGATAATAAAGACAAGAGAGAGCTGTTTGAGGAACTCTTTGATATGGAGTGGGTCAAGGAGTTAAAGATTAAAGCAGATGCCCGGTTAGGTGCCTTACAAGAAGAACTGGTGTCTCTAGAGGTTAAACTTAAGGCAGAGCAGGTAAGACACAGAGCCCTTCAGGAGCATATCCTCACTAATCAGAATCTCTTGGATACTTATGAGAAGAGTAAGAATGAGAGGTTAGAGTCTGAGAGTAAAAGGCTTTCTGATTTGACCACTCTTAAAGGGGAAAATCAGAAGCAACTGCAGGTTCTACAGAAAGATTACGAGAGCGTAGACTACCCGAAGATACGTACACAACATGAGACAATTAATAAAGCTCTTCAGAATCTTATAGAACAGGAAGCCAATCTAAGCAGGGAGATAGTTAGCGTAGAGAACGAAATTATGCGTATGGATGCTACTATTGAACATCTAACGAATACTTTGGAGGAGAAAAAGGCCATCTTACAAGGTCTTAACACAGCCTCTCTTGTCGCTGATCTGAAGAATAAGATCGCAGAAATACAACATAAATTTAAGGTAGAGCAGGCTCTTCAGAATGATTTGAAAATAAAGCTTCAAACTATCCCTACTAACGAGATGTATGTAGGCAAAAGTTTAGGATTGAAAGCTTTAGATACTAGGATATTCTCCCTCAAAGCTAGTATAGAAAGGAATAAGACGGAACTTGCAAAGCTTACATCCAGCACGTTTGAGATAGGTAACCATTGTTATACCTGTGGACAGGAATTAAAAGAAGGTAATAGGTTAACTGCAGAGGTTAACCAGAAGATAAGCGATCTCAGCAGATCACTGCCTGTACAGGAGACAGAATTGGCCGAATTAGAGGGGGATAAGACAGGCTTAGGGCTTGTGCTTAATGCTATGGAGGCTTATTTCAACTCCATGGCTGAGTGTGATAAAAGGTATAGTCTCTTAACCGGGTACAAAGAACAGTTAACAGAAATTGAATCAGGGGCAACTGCTAGTATTCTCAATAAAGATATAAAAGAACTTACGGCCCAGATAAACGATCTCATAATTCGGTCAAACGCTACCGTAGATAAGAAGGAGTCATTAGAGAATGACCTGAACGATTTACAGCTCCGTGTAGGAGATGAGGCTATGGAGGTAGACAATCTTGAGGCTATTATTGCTAAAGGAACCAAGATCGAGGGAGATATGGAGGTTTTGTCCAGAGATATAAAGGCATCTGACTTACTTATCAGCGAAGTAGCCCGTATTATTGAACAGAAACAGAACGAAGAACCCCCACAGCTACGTATTGTAGAAATGAAAGAGGAGGAGCAGGTTCTGTCTAAGGATATTGAAGGCCTGACATTACTGATGTCCGAGAAAGAATCACAGGTAGAGATAGCTAAATGGTGGTCATCTAAAGCTCTGGGGGCTTCAGGCATCAAGGCGTATATCTTCAAGGCTATGCTCTCCCAGCTGAACCATAACATTAAGAAATACGGAGACCGGTTAGGGGTATCTATGGAGTTCTCTATTGATCTGAGTAAAGCAAGTAAGCCCTTTACCACCACTTGTTCTTTAGGTGACAAAATTAACAAAGATTATAAAGAATTTTCGGGGGGACAGAAGCAGCGTCTCGATATTGTTCTTATATTTGCAATGTACGACCTGATTGCATCTAATTTTATATGTAACGTCCTATTGATGGATGAGATATTTGAGGGATTAGATGAGGAGGGTGAAGCAGTGGTCTTTGACCTTATAAGAACCAAGATGGAAGACGGTAAAGCAGTATTTATCATTGATCATTCAGTAACCATTGATTCCTTATACAGCACCAAGATCGAATTTGAGTGTGTAGGAGGGATCACTAAAATAAAGTAATATGGAGGAGAAAACATTAGCAGCGAAAGAAGAAAGGCGTGAGACACGTTTCGAGCGCAGACTGAAAGATCGTAAGATTGACATCCTGAACAACATTGTCAATAGGTATTTAGCAGACCGAACTTACGTTACCTCACCTGAGGAGGGTGACGAGCTGTTTCGGAGGTATCGTGATGAATGGTATTACCAGTGCAGATTATTCAACAAAGGTAAGAAACCTTTCACACTCAAGCATGAAGCTTTCAAAGAGAGGGTTGATTATTTTGATCAGCAGCAGGCGTTAAAGGCAGCTAAGAAAGCTGAAGAGAAGCTCCAGAGGGATATCGACAGAGCTGTCAGGAATATAAGAAAATGGAGTAAGAGCCAGTGGGTCCGCAATATTAAGTTCTGGATCATAGCCCGGGGGAACAAGCAGAAGATGGACCAATTATGGAGGGTCTACTGCACCACACAGATCATGCATGAGCAATCTAGCTGAAGATTTATTCGGCCTAAAAGGGTCCCAGTCCATCAACTCGAAGCGTAAAGGGGATAAGAATGAACTTAACCTTGCTAAGCTTCTGGCTGAGTGGACTGGGAAAACCTTTCACAGGGTTCCCAAATCAGGGGGTCTTCGATGGAAGGATAATGCTAACGTTGTGGGTGACTTGTGTTGTGAGGATAACTCCTTCGATTTTGCTTTCAGTGTAGAGACCAAGCACGTAGCTTCACTAGGACTTAACGGCCCTATCCTCAGAAAAAATGCCAAGATATTCACATACTTCGCTCAGTGTGAGCGGGATGCCAGCAGATTAGGTAGAGGCAAACTTCCTATTCTGATTATAAGGGAGAATGGGATGCCTAAGAATGAGTATTGGGTATTTCTCCGTGTGGGTTCTACAATGTTTAACACCTTTAAGAACAAACTGGTTGTCAATTACGTTTCCAAGGATACAGACTTGATTGGGTTCAAATTATCTCAGTTGATGAAGTATCCCTATGCACAGTTTATAACTTTTTATCATGAACAATCATATAATAGATAGGCTGACTTACCTTAAGAAGGTGGTGCCTGTAAGACAGATTCTACAGGACAATGAACCTGTAGTGGTTCTCCTTGATCCCGGACACGGAGGTCTGATTGACAGTAAATATGTTACCGCCCCCAATAAGATGGCTAAACATCCTTTTGGTGAATTCTATGAGGGTCTGTGGAACAGAGTGGTAGTTTGGGCACACGCCCAAAAGCTGTTCCTCAGCAAGCACAATTACCACATTATCGTTCCGGAAGATAAGGATGTGACAGTGTACGAGAGAGTCCGCAGAGCTGAGGCTATCGCCAGAGAGTTGAAGGGTAAGTATAAGTGTTATTACCACTCGGTTCATGGTAACGCCTTTGGACTTGCAGATGTTAACGGTGTTGAGGTGTATACCAGTCCGGGATGGACCAAATCAGATGCTATTGCCACACTTTACTATCAACAGCTTTTTAAACTTGGGTGGAAGATGCGGCCGGACTGGTCTGATGGTGATCCTGATAAAGAGGAGAGGTTTTATGTTCTAATGAACACTACCATGCCTTCTATACTCTCCGAGACAGGTTTTTACACGAACCCTCAGGAGGTACAGAAAATGATCCAGCTGGGGACCATAAACAACATTTCAGATTTATTCCTACATGCTCATAATGAACTCTTAAAACTAAAATTGCTATGAAGAAACTTATAAACAGGGTGCTTATAGCCCTAGCCTTCTCTGCTCTTACCTTCGGTACCATAGTTTTAATTAACCATGTACTCAAAGCACAAATAGAGGCAGAGAAAGAAATCCTCAGTCTTAAAGGCCTTAACGAGACCATGAGTACTTTGATTACCTCACAGGGTAGGAAGATAGCTCAGCAGGATCAGCATATTTTCACCTTGGATGAGGCTAGAAAGGCTGGCCTTATCACGATAGAGGAGCTGAAGATGAATAATCTGAAGTCAGCTACCACCATCATCAGGCTGGAGAATAAGATTAAAAGACTTGAACTAGAGTTATCCTACACCACCAAACCGGAGGTGATATATGACACTATTTATGTGAAAGATACTTCCTATGTAGCCAGTTACCTCAGAGTCCCTCTAGGGTTTAAATTTAATGATCCTTGGACGGATATATCAGGTGTGGTTAAGACAACCGGTGTCACTATTGACTCAATTTCTATGTTGAGTAAAGGCACCATTATGATGGGATATTCCCGGGGTTATTTCCGTAAGAGTAAACCTATTATAAGTTACGCAGACGAGAATCCCTACGTTACCACGACATCTATGCAGAATGTGGTTATCGTGCAGCAGCCTCCTTTTTATAAACGGCCGATGTGGTATCGGATGGAGGGTGCGCTGGCTTCCTATTTAGTGATAAGGGGGGCGCAGCGAGTTATTAACCAATAAATAAAATCATGAAAAGATTGATGTTATCTGGTATGTTGTCTCTTATTTGTGTGATTCTTATGGCTCCTTCCCTTCCCTTTGAGTGGCGAGAGTCCACATCTGTCAACCTCTATGAAAGGTATATGAGAGATGTGGCTGACATGAAAAGGAAAGAAGCATTTGATGCGTTTAAGCATCGTCTGGGCTTCAGGGAGAGTGGCAATAACCCACACGCAGTTAATCCCCTCGGGTATATAGGGGAGTGGCAGTTTGGTGCCGCAGCTCTTAAAGATGTAGGCAGGTCCGTATCTATTAGGGCCTTCCATCGTGATCCCAGTATATGGACCAGAGAGCAGCAGGAAGAAGACCTAGAAACCCTCATTAATCTTAATGCCATCAGGCTTCAGTGGTATATCAACCATTTTGATGGCAAGATTGTGAGAGGGGTCTTGGTCACTAAAAGCGGTATATTAGCTGCAGCGCACCTAGCCGGGGCTAAGGGGGTGATGAACTGGTTTAATACCGGTTATAACCCTAAGGATTATTTTGGAACCAAACTAACAGATTACATGATCCAATTCATTGGATATGAATTCTAAACCAGTGTTGAATGTTCATTGTGATGGTTCGTGCTATCACAAGGATGGCAGGATGGGGATGGGCTTTGCCGGATTTATTGGAGACGACAAAAAACCAACCTTTAAACGGGTGATTTCCTCAGGGGATCAAACCGGTAGCAGTAACGAGGCTGAGTATAGAGCGGTAATAGCCGCTCTTACTTACCTTGTTAACCAGTTAGACAGGCTAAGCATCTACTCTGAAATCATTATTTATGGTGATAGTGAACTTACGATGAGACAATTGAGTTTCATTTACAAGGTAAATAAACCTGAGCTTAAGGTGCTTCATCGTCAGGCTATAGAACTTACCGAAAAGATTGAACAGAAGATACCCCTACACTTTGCATGGGTGTCTCGTGAGAACTACAGGCAACGGAAAGTAGATGTGTTATCAAAACAAGGAAATAACTATTTTAAAGATAAATATGAGAGAACTGAGAGGTGACCAGCCGAGGGCATTTGAGGCCCTAAAAACATTTCTGGATAGAGAGAAGGGGGGAATGTTCCTATTATCAGGGCATGCAGGTACGGGTAAAACCTATTTAATGTTCGATATCTACTGGTATATCAGCACATTGTGTACGGCCAGTAAGTCTGTAATATTCACAGCACCTACTAACAAAGCTGTTCGGGTGATGAAGACAAACATCAACAATGAACAGGTATCGGTGGTCACTACACATCGTGCCTTGGGTATGAAAGAGAATATCACAGACGCAGGGGCATTAACTTTTGTGCCTGACACTACACAGGAGGCCCTAGCAGCTCGTTACAATGCTGTAGTTGTAGATGAGGCCTCCATGATCGATGACTCGCTCTTTTGGCCTCTTTTAAGCCTTTCTGAGGCAGGTAAGAAAATTATATTCGTGGGGGATGCTTACCAGATACCTCCAGTGAACTATGAATACGCCTTACCCTTTGAGGTCGATATCCAAAAGGAGCATAATATTGAAGTGTTCACAATGGAGGAAATTATCAGGCAGAAACAAGGTAACCCGATAATAGAGTTAGCTCAACATATAAGGAACAATATATACAGCCGTAAGCTTGAGATCAGTAGGGAAGAACATAACTGCGAAGAGGGAAGCATAGCTTATATACCTGCTAGACAGGTTAGTGCTTTCTTGAAAGAGACTATTCTTCCTATGTACAAGTCAGAGGCATATAAGAACAGTCTGGACTATGTTAAAGTGATTGCTTGGACTAATGACACCGTGAATAGGTATAATAGAGCTATCCGTAATTATATTTTCGGGGAAAAGTTGGGTATGATTATTCCCGGGGATAATCTAATAGCGGACTCTCCTATATTCGAAAGAGATAAGAAGACTATTGCAATCATCACCAACAGTGAGATGACCGTGACTGGAGTGGAATTGGATGTGGAAAAGATAGGAGATGACTGCTTAATTAAGTACTATAAAGCACATGTACGGGTATTTGATAACCCTAGGTATAATCAGTACGTGCTTCGAATCGTTCATGAGGAGTCGCTTAAGAACTATGGAGAGCTGCTGAAGCTACAGGCTAATATGGCTAGGTCTTATCCTAAAGGTAGTCATATAGCTAAAACTGCTTGGAGGGACTATTATGACTTCATAAAGAGCTGGGCTCAGGTAAAGTATTCTTACTGTATCACAGCTCATAAAGCTCAGGGCAGTACCTATAACACAGCCTGTGTTCTTGAATACGATATACGAAAAAACCCCTTAGAGTACGAGAGAAACAGAATCATGTACACAAGTTTTACCAGACCATCTAAAAGGCTATATGTAATACATTAAACAACTTATATGATACACAATTTTTGCAAAAAAATGTCAGTGGCATCAAATTAGAAAAGGATCATCAACAAATATTAGGCGCAGAACTTATTAGGATTTAATCACGAAATAAAAATTAATAGCGATGAAGCAGAAAAGTTTATTTGAAAATGCAGAGTTTGATTTACCACAGAACCCCGCATTGCGTATATGCGATGTTGTGTGCAGTTGCGGCTTTTCAGACGAAAGCCCCAAAGCTCTTTTTTTTATTGAGCAA